>Ga0209711_10003526_pt1 | contig 13188 bp, 15 predicted proteins | sample ArcticOcean_MG_C_7_FD_187441 | JGI IMG/M metagenome (GOLD analysis project Ga0209711, IMG submission 187441) | Marine microbial communities from western Arctic Ocean - ArcticOcean_MG_CB11_88 (SPAdes) (version 2) | ecosystem: Environmental > Aquatic > Marine > Oceanic | place: Arctic Ocean... | reverse complement strand
ATGCTTATTTTAATTTCATTTACTCTTTCTTTGATTGTGAACAGAAAAGAAAGTTTGAAATGATAGCATCTCTTCATAATGTTTTATTAAATATAAATAATAAAACGATATTAGATCATGTAAGTTTTGATATACCTCAAAATAAAACAACAGTATTTCTTGGTAAGAATGGATCAGGTAAAACTTCATGTCTTCGCTGTTTAAATTTGTTGCAAAAAATTAATTCTGGAAGAATTGAGTCTTTTGGTAATGATCCACTCCCTATGCTATTTCAGAGTCCTGTTATTTTTGAAGGAAACGTTTTATATAATTTTTCTTTCCCACAAAAAATTAAAAAATTTAAATCAAATCTCATTTGGCATGATGCTTTTAATTTATCAGACATACATCAGCAAAATATTTCTAGTCTATCAGGAGGTGAAAAGCAAAAATTATTTTTATCTAGAGTTATGAGTTTAGATCCAAACATCATCATCATGGATGAACCTAATCAAAATCTTGACTTTCAAAGTGAGGTAAAATTAAAAAAACTTCTATTTGAGGAAAAAAATAAAAATAAAACAATAGTTTTAAGTTTGCATGATTATAATTTTGCAGAGGAAATAGCAGATTATCTAATTTTATTAGACCAAGGAAAAGTAATCTTAAAAGAACAACGAGATATGTTTTTTAAAAAATTAAAAAACTTAAAAAAAATATAAACCAAAAGGACTTAAATTAAGTATATAATCCATATGAAACTTATTATTTGTCTTTTGATTTTTATATCTCCATTGATGGCTAATGAAAATAATGAATTTACAGTATCTGAAATCATTGAAAAAAGAATGATGTCTATGCAAAGTTTAAATAAGCTTATGAGTAAGGCTAGAATAAATATTCAAGAAAATAAACTCAATTCTGAAACAATCGATATTTTTAAAAAAATTCAACATATTCTATATGATTATCCATCTTTATTTCCTGACAACTCATTTGTAGGTAAGTCAAAAGCCAGTCAAAATATTATATCGAACAGAGATGAGTTCAATTCAATTGCTAAAGAATATGAAGATAATGCGAAATTGATAATAGAGTTAATTGAATCAGAAGATTCAGCTGCGGTTAATAAATCTTTTCAAAATCTTTATTCTTCTTGTAAAAGCTGCCATTCAAGATTTAGAAATTAGTTAACTAATGGCCCTAAGGCTACTATCCCATTAGGATTGATAGTGCTATGGCTACCATAATAATGAGTTTTAATATGCTCCATATTTATTGTTTCTTGAATAAATTTCATATTTTTAAAATTCTCTAAATATTTAAACATTTTAGGGTAATCATATATTCTCTTTAAATTGCACTTAAAATGCCCAACATAGACAGGGTCAAAACGAAGTATAGTTGGGATTAGCCTTAAATCACATTCTAAAATTTCATTACCTAAAAGATAATCATTTTTTTCTAAAAGAGACTCAACATAATCAAGACCTTCAAATAATTTTTTTACTTCTTGTTCATAAACTTCTTGTTTGGTAGCCATACCAGTTTTATAGACTCCGTTATTTATAGTGTTATAAATAAATCCATTAACTTCATCTATTTCTTTTCTTTTTTCTAATGGATAAAAATCTTTTAGATCGTTTGTGAGTTCATTGAATTCAGTATTAAACATTCTAATAATTTCAGAAGATTCATTACTTACTATAGTGTCATTTTTTTTGTCCCAAAGAATAGGTACGGTTACTCTCCCAGAATATTGAGGATTTGCTTTTAAATATACTTGGTAGAGGTATTTAAAATTAAATAAATCATCTTTAGTTGAACCCGGATAATCACTAAATGTCCATCCATGTTCCAGCATATAAGGGTTCACTACACTAAAAGAAATATGGTTTTCTAAATTTTTAAGTGATCGATATATTAAAGCTCTATGTGCCCAAGGACATGCCAATGAAACATAGAGGTGATAACGATTTGTTTCAGGCTTGAAGTCGCCTTCTTTACTTATAACACTCCTAAATTGAGCCTCAGTTCTAATAAATTTTCCTCCATTAGATTTAGTGTCATACCACTTATCATGCCATTTTCCTTCAATTAAAAGACCCATTTTTTCCTCTATTTATTTAATTTTTAACAGACGGTAGTTTAAATAAATTCATACAAATAAACACAAAATAAAAATAAATATGGTTATTTTTATTATTTTATTTGCATCTACTATAAATATGCCTATTCATAGTATTAATATGTTTACGCCTTTATCAATAGAAGAATCTAAAAAAAAAATACAAGATGGATTGTTTATTATAGATGTCAGAGAACAAAAAGAATATGATCAAATTAGAATTCCGAATTCTCATCTAATTCCTTTAAATACTATTTCAAAAGAAATTATTGAATCTAAGGTTGGTCAAAATGCTGATATTATTATTCACTGTAGGTCAGGAATGCGCTCAAAGACTGCTGCAAATATTTTAGTACAGCAAGGTTATGAAGGTAATATTTTTGAAATTGATAGTGGTATTATGGGATGGATCGAATCTGGTCAAAGTACGGAGTCAAATGAATCAAAATAATTATTTGATATCATATAATAGGCTAAATACCCAAATAGGCCTACAATTAGTAAAACAAGTGGAATGAGAGATAGTGTAAAAGCCTGACGAAATTTCTTATTATATATAAGTATAGCTGATAATAAGACTAATATAAAAATAATGGCAATTCTAATAATCATTGAGTTAATTTAGCATATATTACTTAATTTTTGCTATTAATGATCTACAGTATTGATGTATAAAACTAATTATTATGAGTAAAGTTAAAATAGCAATAGCTGGTGTATTAGGGAGAATGGGTCAAAATCTTATTGATTCAGCCCAATTTAACGAGGGAGTTGATATAGTGGGTGTCTTTGATAAAAACCCTATAACAAAAGAACAACTACAGTCTATGAAATTAAATTTTGACATTGCAACCACTAGTGATGCAGCATTTGATCAAGCAGATGTTGTCATAGACTTTACATCCCCTAGTGCATTATTTATGTTTACTGAAAGTGCCGTTGCACATAAATCTGGACTTGTTGTCGGCACAACCGGTTTAGAAAAGAAACATTTTGATTTATTAGAGCAGACCAGTAAAGCAACAAAAGTTTTTTATGCTCCAAACATGAGCTTAGGTGTTAATTCTTTTTTTCAAGTTGCTCGCAATGCAGCAAGCAGATTAAAGGATTACGATATCGAAATTATAGAGTCCCACCATAGGTTCAAAAAAGATTCTCCAAGTGGTACAGCAATTAAATTAGGAGAGGAAATAGCTAGTGAGCTAGGACGCAATAATAAAGATTTTGTTTTTGATAGACAGCAGCAAATTGCAGAAAGAAAAAAATCTGATATAGGATTTTCTTCAGTTCGAGGTGGTAATATTCCAGGAGAACATACTATTGTTTTTCATGGAGAGCATGAAAGTATTGAAGTTACACACCGCGCTTTTAATAGAAAAATTTTCTCTGATGGAGCAGTGAACGCTTCTGTATGGTTAGCGTCACAAACTAACGGATATTACAATTATAAGGATTTATTGAAATCTTGATTGCTAACAATCAATAAATTTTTGGATAAAAAAAAACTAAATAATATTTTTCTTAATCTTTCTATAGCGATTCCTGACCCAGAGTCAGATTTAGAATATAGCAATAATTTTACTCTTTTAGTTGCTGTAGTTCTTTCGGCCCAATCAACCGATGCACAAGTTAATAAAGCGACTAAAAATCTTTTTCTAAAGTGCACCACCCCTGAAGAAATTCTTTCTCTAGGTATGGAACGACTAATTAGCCATGTTAAAACAATAGGTCTTTTTAATACTAAAGCTAAAAATATTATAAAGCTTTCAGAAATATTAATTGAAAAATTTAATAGTAAGGTACCTGAAAATTTTGATCTTTTAATGACTTTGCCAGGAGTAGGAAGAAAAACAGCTAATGTTGTAATGAGTGTAGCTTTCGGTTATACAACTATTGCCGTAGATACCCATGTATATAGATTAGCTCGTCGATTAAATTTAAGTATAGGAGATACACCAGAGAAAGTTGAAAAAGATTTAATGCGGGTTGTGCCTGAACAATATAAGAAAATTGCTCATCATTTGCTTATTTTACATGGACGTTATGTTTGTAAGGCGCGAAATCCTTTGTGTGAAATTTGTACAATATCGACACTATGCAAATATTTTAAAAACCTTAACTATGGAAAAACTCAAAATATTGTATAAAAATAATAGTAAGATTTCAAAAATATGAAAAATTTAAAAAAAATACTAATTGCAAATAGAAGTGAAATTGCAATTCGAATATCAAGAGCTGCAACTGAACTTGGCTTTCAAACAGTATCAATCTATTCGTATGAGGATAGATTTGCCCTTCATCGATTTAAGACGGATGAGAGTTATCTTGTAGGCTCTGGAAAAGGACCAATTCAGGCTTACTTGGATTACGAGGGTATTGTAAAAATTGCAGTTGATTCAGGATGCGATGCCATTCACCCTGGTTATGGATTTTTATCTGAAAATCCAGACTTTGCAGATGAATGTGCAAAACATGGCATACTTTTCGTAGGTCCTTCTTCTAAAATTATGAGAGCATTAGGAAATAAAGTTGAAGCTAAAAAAACCGCTAATAAAGCTAAAGTTCCTACAATTCCTTCAACTGGTCCTTTGCCGAAAGATTTAAAATCATGCAAGTCTTTAGCAAAAAAAATTGGTTATCCTATTATGCTAAAAGCATCATGGGGTGGTGGTGGCCGTGGCATGAGAGTAATTAAAAAAGAAAGTGAAATTGAGACAAGTGTTAGTACAGCCAGAAGAGAGGCTAAAAGTGCATTTGGAAAAGATGATGTATTTTTTGAAAAATTAATTGAAAAAGCTTATCATGTGGAAGTTCAAATAATTGGAGACACTCATGGAAATATTGTTCATTTATTTGAAAGAGATTGCTCCCTACAACGAAGACACCAAAAGGTTGTTGAGAGGGCGCCCGCCGCTTACTTAAATAAGCAGCAAAGATTAGCAATATGTGAAGCTGCTGTAAAAATAGGTAAACAAGTTAATTATTCTTGCGCAGGAACCGTTGAGTTTCTAATGGACGTTAAAACAAAAGATTTCTTTTTTATAGAAGTTAATCCGAGAGTCCAAGTAGAGCATACCGTAACAGAAGAAATTACAGGAATTGATATTGTGAAAGCTCAATTTTTATTAGCAGCCGGTGCAAAAATTGGAGATGACTTATGTGGAGTTCCAAGACAAGAAGAAATACAAATTAGAGGACATGCTATACAATCAAGAGTCACAACAGAAGATGCCGCTAATGATTTTGCACCTGATTATGGTAAAATTAGTGTTTATAGATCTGCGAGTGGTCTTGGAATAAGACTAGATGCCGGTACAGCTTCTACAGGAACAATCATTACTCCTTATTATGATTCGTTGTTGGTAAAAGTAACGGCCAAAGGTCAAACCCCAGAAGAAGCTACAAAAAGAATGGATAGAGCACTAAGGGAATTTAGAATACGTGGAGTTAAAACAAATATCCCTTTTTTACTTAAGTTGATTAATCATAATGGATTTAATAATTTTAATTATCATACTAAATTTATTGATACTGCTAAAGAGCTCTTTTTATTTAGTTCTCGAAAAGATAGAGCATCCAAAGCATTAACTTTTTTAGCGGAAGTCATTGTGAATGGAAATCCTGAAGTTAACAATAGACCAAAACTTAGAGAAATAACTCCCGCAAGGCTTGCGGATTATGGAATTGCTAAATCAAAAAAAGCACAAAACTTAGTTGGAAAAACATTTAAGCAAATACTAGACGAAAAAGGTCCTTTTGCTGTTTCCTCAGCCGTTTTAAAAGAAAAAAAATTATTAATTACAGACACAACTTTTAGAGATGCACATCAATCTTTAATAGCAACTAGAATGCGTACTAATGATATGTTAGGAATCACAGATTTATACGAAGAACGTTTTAAGAATTTATTCTCAGTTGAATGTTGGGGAGGCGCAACTTTTGATGTGGCCTTAAGATTCCTTAACGAAGACCCATGGTCAAGATTAGAGAAATTGCGTGAAAGTATGCCTTCAGCATTGCTACAAATGCTATTTCGTGGTTCTAATGCTTTAGGCTACACAAATTATCCAGATAATGTTCTGAGAAGATTTATTCAGATTTCTGCTCAATCAGGAATTGATGTTTTCAGAATTTTTGATGCTCTCAATTGGATTGAAAATATGAAAGTGTCAATTGATGAAGTTTTAAAAACTGAAAAAATTTGCGAAGCATCTATTTGTTATTCAGGAGATTTATCTTCTCCTAATGAAAATAAATATACGCTTGATTATTATATGAATATGGCAATTAAATTAGAAAAAATGGGAATTCATTTTCTTGCAATTAAAGATATGGCAGGACTATGTAAACCAGCAGCAGCAAAAATTTTATTTAAAGAATTAAAAAAGAATATAAAAATTCCTATTCATTTTCATACTCACGATACGAGTGGAAACGGAGTTGCAACTCTCCTAGCAGCAAGTGAATCGGGTGTAGATATTATAGATGCGGCGATAGACTCTTGGGCAGGATTTACATCCCAGCCAAGTTTCGGCGCTTTAGTGGAAGCATTAGACGGAAGCCCAAGAGATCCAAAAATTTCCTCCGCAGTTGTTCGATCAGCAGCTAATTATTGGGAAGGTGTTCGTAAGCATTATCAACCTTTTGAGAGCAAAACGAGAACTAGTATGTCTGAAGTTTACCTTCATCAAATGCCAGGTGGACAATATACAAATTTAAGAGAACAGGCCAGATCAATGGGAATTAATGATAATCGTTGGCCTGAACTTGCCTCCATGTATGCGGAAGTAAATAGGATATTTGGTGATGTTATAAAAGTCACACCTATTTCTAAAGTAGTAGGAGATATGGCTATTTATATGCTTGCTAATAATATAACTATCAAAGATGTTTTAGATCCAAAAAAAGATGTAGGTTTCCCAGCATCAGTTATTGAGTTTTTTAGTGGTCGCCTAGGACAGCCTTACAAAGGTTTCCCAAAAGCATTACAGAAAAAAATTCTTAAAGGTAAAAAACCTATTAATTATAGATTTGGTTCAAAAATCAAATCACTTGATCTAAGTAAGCAACAAAAAGAATTATCAAAAAAATACGGACAATTAATTACAGAGAAAGATACGCTCTCACACACTTTTTTCCCTGAAGTTTTCGACAACTATATGAAACATAAAAAAAAGTTTGGAGATACAAGCATGATTCCTACACCTAATTATTTTTTTGGAATGAACGCTGGGGAAGAAATTTATATTTCAATTGATACGGGAAAAACACTTGTTATCAGATACTTTACTCAAAGTGAACCTAATGAAAAGGGATACAGGACAATTTATTTTGAGCTTAATGGTCAGCCGCGTTCAGTAGACATTAAGGATAAATCGATAGCGCTTGATGATCTTTCTAAAGAAATTTATGATCCAAGTAATATTACTCATATTGGGGCACCTATACCAGGACTTCTTGTTGATGTCTCAATTACTGAAGGCATCAGTATTGCTAAAGGCGCAAAGCTTTGCACTATAGAAGCGATGAAAATGGAAACTGTTATTTATGCGGATCGCGCAGGTAAAGTGGAAAGATTATTAGTAAAAGCTGGTGAAAATATTGATGCGCAGCAGTTATTGATGGTACTCAAGTAAATCTAATTCTTATCGTTAATTAATTTCCAAAAACATAGAATAAAAAAGAATTTATGATTATAATTATAAATAGAAATGAATAATTATATTAAAACCCTGCCTTCCTATCTTATAAAAAGATATAAAGGATGGAAAGCTACTGGCTTTGAAGAGAATAAGAGCTGGTTTGCTAGAATGGCAGATATAGGGCAATCGCCTAGAGTTATGGTTATTTCTTGTTGTGATTCTAGGGTTCATGCAACTGCTATGTTTGGAGCAGATACTGGTGAATTTTTTATTCATAGAAATATTGCAAACCTCATCCCACCTTATAAGCCAGACGGGGATCATCATGGAACTTCTGCGGCAGTGGAGTATGGCGTTACTACACTTGAAGTATCTCATTTAATAGTTTTAGGCCATTCAAATTGTGGTGGAATTAACGGAGGCTATCATCTTTGCAAAGGCACAGAGAATCAGCAAAAAAGTATTTTTGTTCACAAGTGGTTAAGCATTCTAGAACCTGCTTATAAAAATATTTCAAAAGAAGGCAGCGATGAAATGCAAATTATGTCTTTAGAAAAAGAAAGTATAAAAATTTCTATTAATAATTTAATAGAATTTCCGTTTATTAAAGAGTCCCTTGAGAAAGACAAATTAGTAATTCATGGCTTATGGCATGATATAGCTTCAGGAGAATTAGAAATGCTAGATCCGTCTAATTCTATTTTTGTTAAAATTTAATTAACTTCAATACTTACCAATTGATATTTCTTTTGAAATGATTTCATCATTTATAGCTAAATTATAATGATCGTATGTTTTGAGAATAATCTTAACGACATTGGTATCTAAGCTAAAAAACCTTTGAGGTATATGAAACCATTCACTATATGCTCTCCCAATTGGAATATCGTTAACAGTGATAACAATATACCCTTCATTACCTAAAGCTTTATAAGTAATTTTTTCGGGAGCAAATAGAAAATTTTCTAAATGTATTTTTATATTATGGCCGTCAATATTATCTTGATAATCAGAAATCCAAATAACCGGATAGGGTTCTGTAGCTTGGATTGTATGCTCAGGATGATGGGCAAAAACAGATAAAGAATATATTAGAAGAATACAAAAATATTTAATCATTTTAGTTATTTATTTTACACAATCTTTAAGTTGAAATTGAGGGTAAAATTTTTTCTTTTTAAGATGGAAGACTAAAATACTGTTAATGTTACTTGTTGCAATTGAGCTTTGAACAAAAACCCTACAAAATCCTTTATCTAGTCTCTGAAACGCTAAGTCTCCATCAATTCTCGTGAGAATAAATTTCCCATATTTTTTTACTAGGTGATCAATTTTCTTATTATTAAAAGTGGTAATAAGCTCAAATTCGGGTCCTAGATTAAGACTTTTTTTGACTTCCTGAGCTATTTCTTTAATTTTCATTGTATTTTGAGTTGTAGTTTCACAACCAGTAAATAATAAATAGGTTGCTAAAATCAATAGAATCAAAGTATTTTTAGTTTTAAGGTGTTTCATGATTTTAAAAAGTGAGTAAATCTAACATAATTATAATCTTCATCAATCTAACGATTTAATTTAATAAATTATTAAAAGTTTGACATAACAAACATAGTTCTTTATAAAGAACATAGATTTAAATGAGAGGATGATTATGACTACAGATTCAAAACACCCTGAGACCCTAGTTTTACATGGGGGCACATACAGAAAAGATGAAACCACTAATTCCGTAGCTGTTCCTATTTATCAAACTACTTCTTATGAATTTGATAGCACAGAACATGCTTCTAATTTATTTGCACTCAAAGAACTTGGAAATATTTATACGAGAATTATGAATCCTACAAATGCCGTTCTTGAAGAACGTCTTGCTGCTCTTGATGGTGGTGCTGCTGCTTTAGCTTTAAGTTCCGGTTCAACTGCTAACACGTATGCAATTCAAAATCTTGCAAAATCGGGAGATAACATTGTGAGCTCTACAGATCTATATGGAGGCACCTGGAATCTTTTTAATAATACTTTTAGAAACCTTGGAATTGAAGTGAGGTTTGCCGATCCATCAGATCCAGAAAATTTTAGAAAATTAACAGACGATAAAACTAGAGCATATTTTGGTGAAACATTACCTAATCCAAAATTAAATCTTTTTCCAATTGAAGAAGTTGCAAACATAGGAAGACCATTGGGAATTCCCTTAATTGTAGATAATACAGCTGGCCCAATCAATATAAGACCATTTGATCATGGTGCAGCAATTATTACTTATTCATTAACAAAATGGATAGGTGGTCACGGAACATCAATTGGAGGAGCTATTGTTGATGGAGCAAATTTTGATTGGACGGCAGTTCCTGAAAGACAACCTCTTTTAAATGAACCAGATGGAAGCTACCACGGAGTTGAATGGGCTACTGCAATACCACAAATGTTTGGAGCTCAACTAGCTTTTGTTATAAGAGCCAGAGTAGTTGTATTAAGAGATCAGGGTGGTGCGATAACACCAACAAATTCATTTAATTTCATCCAGGGACTAGAAACGCTGCCGTTAAGATTAAAACAACATAATGAAAATGCAATTCAAGTAGCCGAATTTCTAAAAAGTCATAAAGCTGTAAGCAAAGTTATTTTTCCAAAATTTCATGAAGGTGAAAATAAAAAAAGAACAGAGAAATATTATAAAAATGGTTTTGGTTCTTTAGTGGGTATTGAGTTAAGCAAGGGCATTGAAGCGGGCAAGGCTTTTATAAATGCTTTAGAACTTCATTATCACGTTGCAAATATTGGTGATGCAAGAAGTTTAGCTATTCATCCAGCATCCACCACTCATTCTCAACTTACAGAAGAAGAACAGTTACAAACTGGTGTCACACCAGGTTATGTACGTTTATCTGTAGGGCTTGAACATCCAGAAGATATTATTGCCGATCTTAAAAAAGGATTAGAAGCGGCTGAGAATGCGGGTTAATTAAAGATCCACATCATTTAAATAAAAAGTTTAACTAACTCCTATTATTTAGTTAAAAGTAAGAAGGGCATATCTCCACATGCCCTTCTTATCTTAAAATAAAATTATCTTAACTTTTTCTTCATAAATTTTTTAGTATAATAAAATAGTGAATATTAAATACGACCAACCTAACATTAGAGAAAATTTATATAAAAGTATTTTAGGGCAAAGACCTCTTTGGGATTGGCGTCATAATAAATTTTATTGGATAGATATTTACGAAAAATTATTAATAGAAATGGATTCTTTTTTTGAAAATGAAAAAAAAATTCTTATGCCTGAAGGCATTACAAATATTTTATTAAAAGATACGAATAATTTTTTAATTAGCTCTAATGATTCAATTTATGATTATGATTTAACGTCTAATAAAAAATCATTAATAAAAAAAATCAATTTATTAAGTGAAGATAATAGAATTAATGATGGCAACATTGATTTAGAAGGTCACCTATGGTTAGCTACTATGAGTAAATCGCAAATATCTTCTACAGGAGAGGTTATCTATCACTCTCAAGAATTAGAGGAAAAACATTCAGATAAATCTTATATAATTTCAAATGGTCCTATTTTTGATTATGAACGTAATAAAGGATATGTCACCGATTCCATTAAAAGAGTTATTTATTGTTTTTCAACAAATGAAGAAAATGGGATTCAAAATAAAAAAATTTTTCTTTCATTTTCTCTTGCGGATGGAAATCCGGATGGCATGACAATTGATAAAAAGGGTAATTTATGGGTAGCTATGTGGGGAACTGGCAAGGTTTGCTGTTTTGATAAGAATGCCCAATTGATATTAATTATACAATTACCCGTATCTAAAGTTACTAGTTGTACTTTTGGAGGATTAGATTTGAGTACTCTTTATATTACGACAGCTTCAGTAGGTCTCAATGAAGTTGAGTATGAGAGACAACCACATGCTGGAAAAATCTTTACTTACCAAACAAAAGAAGAGGGCTATGGGGCTAATTGTTTCCAACTAAACCCGAACACGAGCTTTTTGAATTCATGAAAAATTTAGAAAATCATGAAATAAGTCATATAATTGAAATGGCGTGGGACGATCAAACCACTTTTAAGAATATAGAAAGCATTTATAAAATTAAAGAAGAGGAAATAAAACATATCATGAAACTAAATCTTAAAAAAGGAAGCTATAAGTTATGGCGCGTTAGAGTTAATAGTAGATCAAGAAGAAAAAAAGAATGTGTGGGCAGAGATAATGACTAGGGCTATGTTTGCAGCAGGATGTTTTTGGGGTGTAGAAAAAACATTTTCAGAAGTTAAAGGCGTTGAAAAAACAGAAGTAGGTTATGCTCAAGGCCATACGGTCAATCCAACTTATGAGGATGTGTGCGGAGGGGAGACCAACCATGCTGAAGTGGTCCTCATTGAATTTAATGAAACTACGGTTAGTTATGAAGCACTTGTAAGAATGTTTTATGATCTTCATGATCCAACAACCCTTAACCAACAAGGGCCAGATAGAGGAACGCAGTATCGATCAATTATCATCTATTATGACGAAAATCAAAAAAATATAGCAAATTTAGTCACACAAGAACTAAATAGCTCTAAATTTAATAATTCCATTACTACAACATTGGAAGAATTAGGAGCCTATCAAAAAGCTGAAGAATATCATCAGCAGTATCTAATTAAAAAATATTCATTCTTAAATATTTAAATAGGTGAATAGGGATAAATTATCTTAGGTATTTTTTTCAAAGGTTTTTTTTTATAAAAATTATTTACTAAATATTTAGATTTGAGCTGCATAGGCTGTAAACACTTATTTTTAATTTCTGAAAAATCTTTCAGTGCTTTAATTTTTTCTATTCCGTTTCCTATAATGAAATCATGCTCATTCAGTTTTTTGATAAGATTTTCATCAATAGCAAGTGTTTCGAAGTTGCCAATTATTTGACCTTGATTATTCATAATCTGAATACCGACATCACGTCTATTCGTGTCTAAAATACAAATTAATGATTGGAAATGCTTATTTTTCAGCCCTAAAAAAAAATGTTCAAAAATTGTAAAGGCATAAATATTAATTGGTTGATGAATAAAAAACCCTTTGATCAGGGCATGACAGCTTCTAATACATGTAAAGCGAGCAGGCCCGTAATTGAGATAGAGAGAATCAAAGTTTTTTGAAGAAACTTTTAGTTCATTTACCATCTTATCTAATAAGAGAGCTAAATACTTTTCATGACCAAAATTACATTTTTTTTCTTTATTCCATATGATTTTTTCATTATTAAATATTGTAATTGAACAGTATGATAGAGAGCTATCAATCGCCATGCTAAGATTTTTTTTATTTACCATAATTTCATTTTTATTATTTCCTGTTTCTTTTTCTTATGCAACAGAGGTTATTGATAAAATACCAAATAATATTTTGGTTTATCATCGATTTA
>Ga0209711_10003517_pt1 | contig 13204 bp, 7 predicted proteins | sample ArcticOcean_MG_C_7_FD_187441 | JGI IMG/M metagenome (GOLD analysis project Ga0209711, IMG submission 187441) | Marine microbial communities from western Arctic Ocean - ArcticOcean_MG_CB11_88 (SPAdes) (version 2) | ecosystem: Environmental > Aquatic > Marine > Oceanic | place: Arctic Ocean... | reverse complement strand
TACTAGTGATTGCAGTACCTCTTCATTAGAAACATATCGTAAATAATCTTGATTGGTTAAATCTTTATAAATTCCGTTGGCTATAAATAAGTCTTTTAAGCCATCGTTATTCATGTCAAAAAGTAACGCTCCCCAGCTCCAATCGGAAGCTTCAACACCGCTAAACCGCCCTACTTCACTAAAGGATGTATCTTGGTTATTTACTTGTAACATGTTTCTTGTAAATTGATGGTAATAGTCGTTTTTTACATTGTATTGGTATTTGTTCCAGTCTTCAAAAGTAGTTACTGTCTTTAACCTTGCATACTCTTTAGGTAGCATTTCAGTTACAAATATATCGTTGTAACCATCGTTATTAATATCAGCAGCATCTGCTCCCATAGAAGCACCACTAATAGAATTTAAAGATGCCGTTAGTTGTTCCTTAAAGGTTCCGTTTTTTTGGTTGATGTATAAATAATCCCTTTCAAAAAAATCGTTAGAAATATACATGTCTTCCCAACCATCATTATTCACGTCACTCACGGTAATACCTAAACCAAAGCCAATAATACTTCCGTAAATACCTGCTTTTTCACTAACATCTACAAAATAGTTACCTTGATTTTGAAATAATTTATCACCACCTAAAATATCACGTTTTGGTCGTTCATTTTTTGTAAGATTAAAACTACCAATTGCTTGGTAAGAATTGTTTAATAAGTAAACATCTAAATCACCATCTTTATCATAATCAAAGAAAGAAGCATGTGTGGAATAACCAAGATCTGCCAAACCATATTCTACAGCTTTTTCTGTAAAGGTTCCATCAGTATTATTAATAAACAGTTCATTTTGTTTATTATCTCCTTCAACATCACCAGAATTACATACATATATATCTAAGAAGCCGTCTGCATTAATGTCTACCATAGAAACACCCGTAGACCATGCTTTAGAACCGCCAACATTGGCAGTGATTGTAATATCGGTAAAAGTGAAATTACCTTTGTTTAGGTATAGTTTATTTTCATTAAGGTTAGATGTTAGATAGATATCTTGTAAACCATCGTTGTTTATATCGCCAATAGCAACACCGCCACCATTATAAAAATTTCGATATTTATATACATTAAAAACATCTGTAGATACCAAATCATTACTAAAGTTAATACCTGTTGTTTTTGCAGTTAATAACTCAAATTGAGGTTCTTTATTTACAGTTTCATTACATGAAACTAAAAAACTAAATAATAAAAGTGAATATATGTTTTTCATATAATTAATCTACCAATAGTTTGTATTTGTAAGATAAATCTTCAATAAGTACAGAAACTTCTTTGTCTGTCGCTATCTTTAATTGTATTTGTCTATTACCATCTATTTTCACAAGGGTTCCTTGTTTTAGTTTTAAAAACGAATTTCCAGGATACCATTTTAACAAAGTGTCTTTAACTGAAGGCAATAGCTTCTCTGCTGTTAACTCTTTATTCCATGGAGCCCATGCAGTATAGGTAAACTTCATGTCTATTCCTCGAATAATATCTTTTTCACTGAATCGAGCATAGAACATTAATTTTATTTTTTTTATCTTATTTAAAGTATCCTTTAAACCTAAAATTGTTTTTACATAATTATTGTTTTCACCATGTGTTGCGATACCATTTTTGTTTAATTCCCAGCAAATTTCATAGAATTCTTTTTTGGTGTTTCCAAAACTTAAATCAAATAGGATAGTATCGTTTTTTACTCCGCTTGCTAATTCTTTATTAACAAGCTTTGTGTATTCAGACTGACAAGACGTTAGTAGAACAATTGAAAAAATTAATATTATTATTTTAAATTTATTGAATTTCATGAACTTGTAAATTATCATTATTTATACTAGTGAATAGATATTTTTTACCATCGATTTCACCAATGTTAAAATCTCTAATTTGACCTTTTATTTTTAAAGAAACTACTTTTTTATACTTGTTTTTATTGCCATACAGTAACCAACCTTTGGAGGCATCTTGTCTTCCGAATTGAGGTTTAATTAAATATTGATTTCCGCCAAAGAAAACATCTAAAATCCCATCATTATTAATATCGGAGGTTTCAATAGCTTCTATATTTGAGTATTGAATTTCATTAGGCAATGCGCTTGCTGTAAATATGCTTTTATTATTTATAAACAGAGTTGTTTGAACTGTATTAATATCTAGTTTTATAGCATTTTGAAGTTGCTCCTTAGAAAAAATGCTACTCATGGTGGCGTTGGCATAATCTTTATAAAAAAGCAACTTTTGTTTTAAGCTTGCTATTTGTCCAACTAACTCATCTCTATCTAAAATAGGGTAATATTTATTGCCTTTTTTGTAGCAGATAATTTGTTCTAAACTACCATTATTATCGAAATCGGAAATAAACATACTTATTTCATCTTTAAAAAAGGTGTTCTCTCCTTTATTTCCCGCAATAATATCTAGATCCCCATCTGCATCTATATCTCTTATTTTAAAGGTTTTCCAAAAGCCAGAAGAATTATTTAAATTATATTCTTTTGTTGTATTAATTAATTGCCCATTGGTATTTGTAAATATTGAAATGGGCATCCATTCGCCTGCCACAATTAATTCTTTAATACCATCATTATTTAAATCTTCCCAAGCAGCCTCTGTAATTAAACCAATGTTTTTTAATGCCTTTTGATTTGAAGTTATAAACTTATTATTACCCGTGTTTTCTAACAAATAACCATCTGCAGGAATGCCGTACGTATCTACCTTAAAGCGTTCTCCTATAAAAAGATCATGATCACCGTCATTATCAAAGTCGTTAAATGTAACTGTTGCAGAGCTAATTGGATTTGTAAAAGGCAACGGTGTTTTAGAGAGGGTAAAGTTTTCGTTTCCGTTATTAATATATAATCTATCGTTTAAAGAAAAATCATATTTAGAGAAAGATTTTCCGCCACTGCATACATATAAATCTAAATCTAAATCGCCATCACTATCAAAAAAAACAGCATCTGTATCTTCAGAAGCATAGTTAATATTAAAAGGTTTGATTATTTTCTTATAGCGTTTGTCTTTTTGAGAAACATATAATACACCTGATTGCCCTTTAGCCCCGCCAATATAAAAATCAGGATTTCCATCACTATTAATATCTGCACTGGTTATGTTAGGCCCTTCATTATTATACATTTCAGGTAATAATTGTTCTCTATTGAAATCTACTGTTTTATTTTCTTTGTGTTTATGTTGTAAAAGATTAGTAACGAGTTTTAAAGAATTAAAAGATGTTTTTTGTTTTAATGGTATATTTTTTAAGTCTTTTTCAGGTTGTTTAAAAGTGTATCTTTTATTTGTTGGTAAATTTTTAATAATGTTTTTAAAACCGTTTGGCCAAGTAATTTGCAAGCTGTCTATTTGTTTGCAGTTACCTAAACCAAAAACCAAATTAGGAGAAACAGCACTTTGAAAACCTCTTGAAGGAAAATTTTCTTGAAGACTATATTCTGTTTTATTGTAAAATATTTTTGCTTTTGCACCAACAGCATGCGTGTTTTTTAAATCTCCTTTTAATTGAAGAGTTATGCTTTTACAATTTAATGTGTCTAGGGTGTTATCATAGATAAATGCAGGCATATTTACATTATTTATCACTAAATCTAAATCACCATCATTATCTAAATCACCATATGCGGAACCATTACTAAAGCTAGGTTGCTGTAATCCCCAATTTTTAGTTTCTTCTGTAAAACTAAAATGGCCATTGTTTTTATAAATTACATTCGATACGGCTTTAGAAGGCATTTTATTTATGAGTTTCTTCATGACTTCCTCATCCGTTTGCATCATCTCTTTAATTTTTTCAGTATTTGCCATATAATTTAGATAATCTCTATCTAATAAGTCTTTATAAATTCCGTTACTAATAAAAATATCTTTTAGTCCATCGTTATCTGCATCAAATAGCAGTGTAGACCAGCTCCATTCCGAGGCGTGTACATTTGAAAACCTGCTGACTTCTAAAAAGGTATTATTACCTATATTTTTATGAAGTGCATTCCTAGAAAATTGGTAATGATATTCATTTTTAACACTCATATCGTATTTATTCCAGTTTTCAAAGATGGTTTTTGTACGCTGTCTTTCAATTGTTTTTGGCAACATTTCTGTAACCATAATATCGGTAAAACCATTGTTATCTAAATCGGCTGCATCTGCACCCATAGACCCCATAGAAATAGATTCAAATTGATTTGTTAAGTCTTCTTTGAATTTTCCGTTTTTTTGATTCACGTATAAATAATCTCTTTCAAAGAAATCATTAGAAATAAAAATATCCGGCCAAGTATCATTATTATAATCACTTACTGTAATGCCGAGACCAAAACCTATAGCACTAGAATAAATACCGCTGTCCGCAGTAACATCTACAAAAACATTATTATCATTTCTTAATAGTTTATTTCCTTGCGGCGTTGCAGTGTCTCTTTGATCTTTTATGAAATCATAATTTCCAACAGACCGTATAGAGTTGTTTAATAAGTAGCAATCTAAATCACCATCTTTATCATAATCAAAAAAGTTGGCCTGTACTCCAAGACCAGTAATGTCTAAACCATATTTTTTAGATTCTTCTGTAAAAGTTTCATCACCATTATTTATAAAAAGTTGGTTGTGTCTGTTCTTTTCTTTTGGTGGTCCAGCTTGACAAACGTATATATCTAAAAAACCATCGTAATTTATGTCTACAAAAGTAACTCCTGAAGACCAACTACCTTTGCACTCTAAGTTTGCTTTTTCTGTAATATTTTCAAATAGAAAATTTCCTTTGTTAATGTATAATTGATTATTTACTAGATTTCCACTAAAATAAATATCTAATAAACCATCATTATTTATATCTCCTAAAGCCACACCACCCCCATTATAAAAATTTTTATAAGTATAAGGGTTTAACCTTTCAGTTTCTGTTAATAAATTAGAAAAGGTAATTCCTGTATTAGTCTTTAATTCAAATAAAGTATTTTCTTTTTCTTCATGTTTACAAGAAAAAAAAAGTATTAAAATTAAAATAAAAAGGACTTTTTTAAAATTCATAAAGTAGGTTAGAAACTTCCAATGCGAGAATATAGTTGGCTAGCAGAGAAGTAATCAAATATAAAATAATGCTTGTTTTTTGCACTATTATTTTAGTTAAAAATTGGCTAAAACAACTGTTTTTTAAAAAGGAGTTTTTGTAAAACTATTTTATGATAAAACGGGCTACCCTAAGGTAACCCGTTGTAAATAAAATATTAAATAATTCAAATAATTAATACCCTGGGTTTTGTGTTAAAGAACCATTACTTGCAGTAATTTGTTCTTGTGGAATAGGAAATACTGTTCTATACGCATCGCTATTTGTTTTTTCCCACCATGAGCTACCCCATTGACCAAAACGGATTAAATCTTGTCTACGAGTTACTTCCATAAACATTTCTCTTCCTCTTTCTGCTAAGAAAGCATCTGCAGTCATTCCGCTTATTGCAGGCACACCCGCTCTAGCTCTAATTGTATTTACATCTGTTTCCGCTAAGCTCCAGTTACCTGCTGCTCTTGCATTTCCTTCTGCACGAATTAAATATAAATCTCCTAAACGAATAATTGGGTAATCATTATCCATATTATCAACTTGACCTTGTCTGAAACTAAATTTACCTAAACGTGCTCCAGCTTTTCTAGATGAGTTAGGGTATAATTCATCAATTGCTGGTATGTAGTCTAATGCTAAATCTCCAGATGCTGCATAATCTAAGATTGCAGAACCTTCATAATCTAATTGAGGACCTACAATAAAGTTTGCTTTTTTACGTGAATCTGCTGCGTCATAAGAATTATAAAATTCTTCTAAAGCTGCATATCCATTCCAAGGCTGATTCGCAATATTCCAAGTAAATTGACTAGAATAATGCAAAGACATTTGTGCAAAGTTCATACCTCCACCCGTCACATTATCATAAGCAATAGACCAGATCATTTCTGGATTATTTTGATTGTTAGGCGCAAATAATGCCGCATATCCTTCTAAGTTATCTGGATCTGTAGCTACTGCTGGTCTTTTACCTGCATTAGGAACAGTTACACTTGAATCACTTAACATGTAACCACCATTGTCTATAACATATCCAGCTGCAACAGCTGCTTCTGTATATTTAGGAGTACCTGTATATACCTCTGCATTTAAATATAATTTAGATAATAAACCTAAAGCTGCATATTGATTAATTCTATAAGCATCCATTGATGTTCCTAATGGGCTAGAAGATAAATCCATTGCCATAGATACACTAGAGATTCCTAAGGAAGCTAATAATTCACTCTCTACAAATGCATATACTTCTGCTCTTGTAGATTGTGGTGCATCTACACCTGGTGTTGTAACTATTTTTACTCTACCATACATATCTAATAAACGGTAGTAAAAGAATGCACGTAGTGCTCTTACCTGTGCCGTTTGGTTTGCATCTAAACTTCCTGCTAATGCAGTATTACATGCACCAATAGCTGAATACTGTTGACCCCACGCACCATTTAACGGTCCGTTTGTAGATGTAAATTCATGCGTATGCATGTTAATCCATATACCACCGTCATACCAATCTCCACCTTTCTGTGTAACTGCCATTTCATCTGAAGATACAGATTGTACAGACCAATAACCACCGTGATTTGCTGAACCAGCGTCTCTTAAGGCATTATAAGCCGAACTTACTGCATCGGCAGGGCCTGAACCTCCACCGTCAAAGTTTCCAAAAGCTGGTTCTGTTCCGTTGAACGGAGCACCTACCTCACCAACTAAAATTTCATCTAAATCTGTACATGCACTGATTGTAAGAAGTGCAAAACAAATTGTAAATAGTTTATATGTATATTTCATTTCTATTTATTTAAAAGTTAATGTTAATCCCAAATGTAATGGTAGTTGAAGAGAAATAGTTATATCTTCTGTCAATACCTGGTGTTAAAGGATCTGCTCCACCAATGTAATCTCCGTTTCCTGCATCACCGTTATCTACTAAAGCTGGCTCTGGATCAGAACCTGAATAATTCGTGATTGTAAATAAGTTCTGACCACTTAAAGATAAACGAACTCCATCAAGATAATTATTATCATCAGCAATGTCAAAAGTATATCCAACTGATAAGTTGTCTAACTTTACAAAATCTGCTTTTTCTACATATAACGAGCTAAATTTAGCATTCGTAATTTGAGCATCTGCCAAAGGAGTGTTTATAAAATTATAAGATCCTTGACTACCAACTCTTGGTTCATAAAAGACTCTGAAGTTATTTACCATACTATGTCCAAATGCACCTCTAAAGAACATATTTGCATCCCAGTTTTTATAAGAAATAGAATTTGTCCATCCTAATTCAAAGTCAGGAATACCATTACCTAGTTTCTTTAAATCTCCATCAATTACACCATCACCATCTGCATCAATTGCATTATCATATAATTGATCTGTTTGCAAAGTACCATCACCGTTTACGTCCACAAAGTTTTGACTTCCATCTGTAATTGTACCGTCCCAAACAGGTCCGTATATTCCACCAATTTCTTGTCCTTCAGCAACTAATACCACTCTTGTATCATTTTGCCCAGGAGCACCTAAGTTACCTCTTAATCCCGGAGTATCAAAAGAATCTAAAGTTGATTTATAACTAGACAATATTAAACCTGTAGAATAGTTTAAATCAGCAGATTTAATTACATCATAATTTAAAGCCAATTCAAAACCTTTGGTAGATAAATCCCCTCCGTTTTCTACACGAGACCCTGTTGGATATACAGCAACATCAACTGTTCTTTGTAAAATAAAATCAGAAACTGTTCTTGTATATAAATCTAAAGTTGAAGAGAATCTCCCTTTGTTAAATTCGATACCTAAATTTGTTTCTGCTTTTTCTTCCCATTTTAAATCTGGGTTTGCATCTGTAATAGCTACTGTGCTTAGTTTATCTGCAGCTGGGTTAAACCTAGCATACTGCACACCATACTGCGAAGGTAATGAACCAGTAACACCGTATCCTAAACGCACTTTAAGTAATTCTACATCTTCAAACTGTAAATACTTGTTAGCATCAACACCTAATCCTACTGCTGGGAAAACACCCCATTTGTTGTTTTCTCCTAATTTAGTAGAACCTTCTCTACGAATAGAAGCATTTAAGAAAATAGCATCATCATAGGTAAAGTTCAATCGACCAAACATTGCAATAATTCTTTGGTCTGGAGAACGGTCACTACTAATATTTATTTGACCAGCGTTTACAACGTCTTGAGACCATTCTAAAGCGTCTAAATATGCTAAATTATCATTTGGAAAATCTCCTGCTGCTAAAAAGTAGCTAGAGCTATTTTCTTGTTGCCAAGAATATCCTCCTGTAAATTTCATGTTAATTTTATCTGAAAGATCTAAGTTATAATCTCCATAGATTTCAAATAATTTAAATTCATTATCTCCAGAAGTTTTACTAGCTAAACCTTTACGAGTTGGGCTAGAAGCATTTCCTCTAAATAAAGAAGTAGTTCTGTAGTATGCAGAATTTGTATATTTAGATGTTTGTTGAGAATATATCGCATTTAACTTAAAGTTATCCGATACGTCATATTTAAAGTTTGCACTATATGTGAATTCATTTCTAGACCCTTGGTTTGTGTTCTGATTTTGAAGAGAAACAGGATTAAAACTATCAAATAAACCTAGCGTTTCAAAATAACCCCCATATTGATCAGCGTTAAATTGGTATGGTGAATCAACTCCATAAATTGGTGCTGTTGGATTATATAAAACAGCATATCTTAAAGCTTCATTAAATCCAAATTCTGAATCTCTTTTTGTATAAGATGCATTAAAATCTATTTTTAGTTTGTCATTTAAAATTCTTGTACTTGCCTGTAATCTTGTGTTAAACTGATTAAAACCAGAATTTTTCAAGATACCTTCTGCATCTCTAAAGTTAGCAGAAACTCTGAAGTTCGTATTATCATAACCACCAGCAATTGCAACGTTGTGCACGTTTGTAACCGCTTTTCTTGTTACTTGCTCTAACCAATCTGTTCTACTGCCTAAATCTGTACCGCCAGCAGCAGCAAATTCATCACCAGACATTACATCTATTGTATTTTGAATAGCAGCTTGCGCTACAGAACCGCTGTAAGAGACTTGAGTGCTTCCAGATTTACCTCTTTTGGTAGTAACAATAATCACACCACTAGAACCACGAGAACCATAAATTGCCGCAGCAGAACCATCTTTTAACACTGTTAATGTTTGAATGTCACTTGGATCTACGTTGTTTAGTGACGCTCCAATAACACCATCTATAACAATTAAAGGAGAAGAGTTCGCTCCAACAGTAGAAATACCTCTTAATCTAATTACTGCATCTTGATTTGGGTTTCCACCTTTATTATAGATACTTAATCCAGCAACCTTACCTTGAAGTAATCCAGAAGGGCTGTTAACTGTACCCTTGTTAAATTCTTCTTCACCTACTGTTGTTACAGCAGAAGTAACTTCCTTTTTAGTTGTATTACCATAACCTACAACTACTATCTCATCTAAAGAGGTAGCGTCTTGTAATAATGATACATTAATTACAGCTTCAGAACCTACAGTTCTTTCTTCTGATTTATAGCCTAAATAATTAAAGACTAATACATCTCCAGAATTTGCATTAATAGAATAATTTCCATCAAAATCAGTTTCTGTACCGGTAGTGCTTCCCTTAACCTGGATACTAACTCCTGGTAATGCGTCTGAACCGTCAGAAACAGTACCTGTTACTTTTTGAGCATACATTACACTTCCTACAAGGAAAGTGAAAGAAAGTAACAAATTTTTTAAAAGTTTACTTTTCATAATTGTTATTAATTAGTTTTTGTTAATTGTTTAATTTAAGAGGCTTTTTATTGTCGATAATAAAATAATTTAACTCTTAATCTCGAACAATAATAATGCTTTAATCCATTAATAGGTGAATAATTGTTAAAAACAGTTAAAATTTTAACCGAAATCGGTTTCGTTAAATTTCTGTTATATATTTCCCAAGTCTCTTAAAAACCTTAACTTGCTTCGAAGATGGCAGTATTTGTTTAGTACATTGTATTGTTTACCAAAAAAATATTTTAAATCAATTATTTTTTATGTCTAAAGTAAGTTTAACTAAGATTTCTAAAATATTAGGGATGTCGAAATCTACCGTTTCGAAAGCTTTAAATAATTATGCCGATGTTAGTCCCGATACCAGGAAAAAGGTCTTAGATCTGGCTGAAGAGTTAAACTACAAGCCAAATATTTTTGCTCAAAATTTAAGAAGTCAAGAATCAAAAATAATCGGACTTATTATTCCTGAAATAGTACATTATTTTTTTTCCACGATTATTAGCGGTGTGGTAGAAACAGCAGAAACTTTCGGTTACTCTGTAATTGTTGTGCAATCTAATGATGATTATAAAGATGAAGTAAAACAGTTAAAATTGTTATTAGATAAAAATGTAGATGGTATTCTACTGTCACTAGCAGACAATACCATTCATTTCAGTCATATTAAAGACATTATTAAGGAAGGTGTTCCATTTGTATTGTATGATAAAACCTCTAAACTTATAGATTGTAATAAAGTGGTGATAGATGATGTGAAGGCGGCTCAAATGGCTACCCAACATTTAATAGATATTGGCTGTAAAAAAATAGCTATTATTAGAAATCACTTAAATTCTCAAACAACAATAGATCGGCACAAGGGCTACAAAAAAGCACTTTTAGAAAATGACATGTTGTATGATAAACGTATTGATTTTGAGGGGCATGATGTTTCTTTTAACACAGGAAAAATAGTAGCAGATATCATTTGCGAAAATCATAAAGAGATAGACGGTGTCTTCGCCGTTACAGATTTGTTGGCAATAGGAGCTTTGGGTTCTTTTAGGGAACACGGCATAGCCGTTCCTGATCAAGTTTCTGTAATCGGCTTTAGTAACTGGTTCTTATCTCAGATTACAACACCTCATTTATCTACAGTAGATCAGCCAGGATTTGAAATTGGTAAGACTTCCTTTAATTTATTGTATCAGGAAATTCAAAATAAAAAAAAGCAGATAACAGTGCCTTCTCAGACGGTTGTCATTCCAACCACAGTTATCTCTAGAGAATCTACTAAATAACTGTGGTTCGTTTTTGTTAAAGCTCTCGTACCCAAATATTCCGATAACTAACCCCGCTATTATCTCCATGATCTTGCAATTTTATAGGCGCTTTTCCATGTGCTTTATTTTTAGGCCAACCAATGTATTCTGTGGTTCCTTTTATAGTCACATGATCTTGAATTAAGACGCCGTTGTGCAATACCGTAATCGTGGCAGATGCAACTATTTTGTCTTCAGAGTTAAATTTTGGTGCGTGGTAAATAATGTCATATGAATTCCAATTACCCGTTTCTGACGAAGCTTTTACCAAAGGAATTGCTTGTTTGTAAATAGCCCCAACCTGTCCATTTACATACGTATCATTGTTGTTATTATCTAAGATCTGCACTTCGTATCTATTCTGAAAGAAAACACCGCTATTGCTTCTGTTTTGGCCATTTGCTCTAATTTCTTTAGACGAACGCCATTCAATATGAAGCTGCACAGAGCCAAAGTTTTTCTTGGTTTGTACATCGCCAGCTCTATCTTTAACGGTCATACTCTTATCGCTATTTAAATTCCAATTTACGGTGGTAGAATCTGTAGCTGAAATCCATTCATTAAAATCACTTCCATCAAAAAGTACAAGGGCATCTGAAGGAATTTTTGAGCTAGCATCTACAGAAACAACCCTTGGTTTTGGTTCCCAAATTTCTGTAGCTTCTGGTAGTATCGGTTCTTTTTGTTTGTTTTCAACAAGTAGTGTTTTACTTTCATTTTGTGCGTTTTGGTTGCAAGCAAGTAAAACAAAACCAAAGCAGTATAAGATTATATGTTTTTTCATTTGTATTTATATTTAAGCGAATGTTTAAATTTATAATTGAACATCTGGAACTCATAATTATTTTTAGATTCCTAAAATTCTTCTCAATTCTTTTTCATCCGTATCTCCGCCGCCTGCAAAATCGTCAAATCTTTTTGTAGTGGTTTCTATGAGGTGTTTATTAATAAAATCTACGCCTTCTCTTGCGCCTTGCTCCGGACTTTTAATAACACATTCCCATTCTAGAACCGCCCAAACATCGCAACCATATTCTGTTAATTTTGAAAACACATTTTTAAAATCTACTTGTCCGTCTCCTAGAGATCTATAGCGGCCCGCTCTATTTTTCCAATCATTATAACCCCCAAACATTCCTTTTTTCCCTGTAGGATTAAATTCGGCATCCTTTACATGAAATGCTTTTATAAATTGATGATAATGATCGATGTATTTTAGATAATCTAACTGTTGTAGTATAAAGTGCGAAGGGTCATATAATATGTTTACCCTTTTGTGATTGCCAGTAGCTTCTAAAAAACGTTCAAAAGTATCACCGTCATGAATATCTTCTACAGGATGTACTTCATAACAAACATCCACCCCATTTTCATCAAAAGTATTTAGAATAGGGAGCCATCTGTCTGCCAATTCTTTAAAACCTGTTGCTACCAACCCTTTGGGCTGTTGTGGCCACGGATGCATTACTGGCCAAAGTAAAGAACCTGAAAAAGTAGCGTGTGTATTTAGACCTAAGCGCCTACTCACAACACCTGCTTTTTGCATTTGATCTACTGCCCAAGCAGTTCTTTGTTTTGGTTTTCCCTTTAATTCCTGAGATACAAAAACATCAAACATAAGATCATGCGCTGGGTGTACCGCTACCAATTGCCCTTGTATATGTGTAGAAAGTTCTGTGATTTCTAAGCCGTAAGCATTTATTCTTCCTTTAAACTCATCGCAATATGTTTGGCTGGTTGCAGCAACATCTAAATCGATGATACTTTTATCTAAAGTAGGAATTTGTATGCCTTTATAACCCAAACCGCTTGCCCATTTGCACAAACCATCTAAGGTATTAAAAGGTGCAACTTCATCCATAAATTGCGCTAGAAATATAGCAGGTCCTTTTATTGTTTTCATTATATAGATTGTTAGTTTATTGGATATTTAGATTGTGGGAAATTAATAATTTAGATTTGATTAATTTTTATCAATAGCAACCCAAACATT
>Ga0209711_10003516_pt1 | contig 13207 bp, 6 predicted proteins | sample ArcticOcean_MG_C_7_FD_187441 | JGI IMG/M metagenome (GOLD analysis project Ga0209711, IMG submission 187441) | Marine microbial communities from western Arctic Ocean - ArcticOcean_MG_CB11_88 (SPAdes) (version 2) | ecosystem: Environmental > Aquatic > Marine > Oceanic | place: Arctic Ocean... | reverse complement strand
GCCTATCACGTCGGAGCACCCATTAGGCCTGTTGCCTTTTGGCATTTACCAGCCCGAAGTATTTTCAAGGGCACTTAGAAGAGAGCGTCGACGATGCGGTCGAATATGATCCTGAGTAGGCATAAACCTGTAACGCAACTGTCTTGTGAGGACACGAGGCAACCGGGCCGGAACGAAGGGGGACTTCCTTGCGTCGTGCCTTTCGTCGTGCCTTTCGCCGTGCCTTTTTTAGTGACCCTGCTGTCGATCTGCTTACCGCTTGCGATTGCTTTCCCCGCAGCCGCTCAGACGGGTGGGATCGACGACCCCTTCGCGGGTGTGGAAGAGATGATCGTTAATGGGTCCGGCACGGCGGGGTTGCTTGCTCCGGCGAGCACATCCGCAATCTCCTTCGACTCGGCAGACCTCGATGCCTACGGCGTGGAAGACCTCGGCGACATCGCAGCGTATGTACCGAACCTCGAGATCCGGTCCCAGAACGCAACGAATGCTTCCTTCTTCGTGCGCGGCGTCGGTCTTCAGGATTTCGGTGCGAACGCCTCGAGTTCAGTCCCGATCTTCCAGGACGGAGTGCCTCGTAACCCTTCCGCGACGCAGCTGGTCGGGCTCTTCGATATCGGTGGCCTCTCCGTATTAAAGGGTCCGCAGGGCTCCGGGAACTATCGAAATGCCTCCGCCGGCGCGTTCCTTGTGGAAGCCGCGAAGCCCCAACCGGAATTTTCCGGAACGGCCAAGGTCGGCCTCTCCAAAATCGTTTCAGTCGATGCGCGAGACGCGAATCGATACGACTTCGAAACCGCCATGAATGTACCGGTTTTCGAAGACTGGATCTCAGCGCGCCTCTCGGCGCGCTACACCCACGAGAATCCGTTCTGGGAGAACGGCTGTGCGAACCGTTCCGCGATAGAAGACCGGGAATTCCGTGAACTGGGCACGCTCGCCCCCTCGGTCTCGATCTGTGGCGAGAATGTGAACTCCGGCAGCAGGAGCCAGGTCAACGAATTCCTGCCCAAGTATATCGGCGAAGTCGACGACTTCGGATTTCGCGGACAGATCAGGATTGCTCCGCCGAACACCCCGCTCGATTTTACCTTCCGCGCTGAAATCTCGCGCCTCAACCGGGACTCGACTAACGGGCAACATATAGGGACGACTTTCGGTGGGAATGCAATCGGCCTCGGCGGGGTGGATCGAGCGGGATACAGGGACCCGGACATCGCGGTCCGAGAAGCGGAGTTGTTCGACAGGATTCGACTGGCTCGGCCTGATCTCCCGGAGCGCGCTCACACGATTCTTTCGAGGCGTGATCTCGCCCGCGAGCTTTACAAGGCTCCGCTCGATGAACATCCCTTTCGCGGAGACGTAGACCGTCCCGGCCGAGTGATCCTTGATACGAATGTCGCGTCGATGACCGGCGTGATCGATCTCGACGAGATCGATATCAAAATGCAGGCGGGTTTCGTCGACTACAAGAAGTCCGAAGCCAGTGACACCGACCTCTCCCCGAATATCCAATTTCCGTCGCGCTCAAACGACCAAGCCTGGGAAGTCTACGGCGATTTAAAATTCTCGGGCGATCACCTGGGCGACATACCGCTGGAGTGGGCTACAGGCTTCTACGGAATGCACGAACAGGTCGAAGCCACTAACAATCAGTTCGTCTTTGATGACTTGAGAGTCAATCAATTCCAACAAGAAATTTATAGTTGGGGTGTCTTTGCAGAGGGTCGATACGAATTTCAGGAGGCCTTCACCTTTGCTGCGGGCGCGCGATACAACTGGGAGCGAAAGGATTTCGAAGTCGGTTCCGCTGTTCAGTCCACGGCGCCTCCACCGTTCGGACAGACCGAAAACTTTGTACGATTTCAACGATCCCGTAATCAGCGCACCTGGGACGCCTTCACAGGCTTTGCCGAGATTCGTTTCGACTTCACCGAGGATATCGCGACCTATATGAAGTACAGCCGCGGTTTCAAGGCCGGGCACTTCAACCCAAGTCGAGCGTCTTCGGCCAAAGACCCGGCGGAGGGCTTCGCCGATCCGGAGCAGATTGATGCTTTCGAGTGGGGCCTGGAATTCGCCGCATGGTCAGATCGCATAAGCGGCCTCGCCAACCTATTTTTCTACAACTACAAAAACTATCAGGTCTTTCGACTGACTACGGAAGGTCCTACCGGCATATTCCGTACGATCCGAAACGCCAACAAGGCCCGCAACTACGGCGCGGAACTCGAGCTGAACGTCAAGCCCCTGGAGGGCTTTGTCCCGGAAGAGATTGAGGGGCTCCAGATCCGATTCCTCGCGGGCTGGCTCGTGACGAACTACATCGAGTTTACGAACTCCGAGTCGCGGATTGCCGCCGGCCAAGGAATTGGCGTCTCCATCGACTATTCGGGCAATCCGCTGATCAGCGCACCTACCCTGCAATTCACGACCACATTTACATGGCCTCTCGATCTCCATGGGTTCGGAACGATCACGCCGCAATATGATTTCACGTGGACGGACGACACACCCTTCGATCCAAATCGAGGTCGAGGCGAGGTCGACATCTTTGGAGACAGTCGATTCCGCCCGTTTCTGGTCGGAAACAGGGCCTATACGCTCCACAACGTTCGACTCACGTGGCAGCCCGCAGGAGACTCGGGACTCACGGTCGCCGGTTGGTGCCGGAACGTCACCGACGAACGATACAAGACCTTCTCAGTGGACATCTCCACCTTTAACGACCAGAGTCTTAACTACGTCGGCGATCCGCGGATCTGCGGCGGGGAAGTCCGCTTTTCCTGGTAGTCATTGCTGTTCTGTTAGGCATGATGGTGCAAGTGTCGTGAGCAGGAAGAGCGCTTCGAGGTCCTCAGGGTCAGGGCAGCTCGTAGCCCAGCGCCCGAAGCTGGTCTAGCTGCATCTCGTCCAGGTCGAAAGTCTCTGGTTTCCAGACGGCCTTCTCCCGGAGAGCCTCGGCTGCCCGTTCGCGAAGCCGCAGGGTGACTTCAGGAAACTCCTTGCTCTGGTCGACCGCATCGTCCACTTCGGTCGAGAGAAGAACCTCGAACGGTCGCCCGGCGTGATCCCTTCCCGAAATGTATCGATGAGACCCTTCCACGACCGAAATAGCAGGCTTCCAGTCTGTACCCGGACGGCCCCAATTCTCATCGAGGAAGGCGACCGAAAGTTCGCCCTCGCCCTCGCGTTCCGGCGAGTTGCCCCCCGCCAGGGCCGAGAGGATTTCATCGCGCCGCGATATGCCATCTGATTCCGGCTGAGTCGGAAGGCCGAGTAGCTCTAGAAGAGTTGGCCAAACATCGACGTTCGCCGTCTGGTCCTCGATGACGAGACCTGATGCCAAAGAAAAGGGCAGCGAGATGATGAGCGGCGTTCCAGTTGTTTCCGGAAAGACCGCCCGGGCGTGCCCCTCGAAGCCACGCTCCCCGAATGCTTCACCGTGATCTGACAGGACGACAATGATCGTGTTTTCGAGCAGTCCCCGTTCGGTCATGAATTCGTAAAGCTGCGAGATCATCCAGTCGGTGCGAAGAATCGAATTGTCGTAGAGATCCGAAACCGAATTGCCGAAGAGCGCCGATTCCTCGTCATAGGTGTACTCGTGAAGATCCATCAGATGCAGATAGAGGAACCAGCGGCTCGATTTCCCGTGAATCCGAAGAAACTCGACCGCGTCTCCGACCAGGTTCTCGTCTGAACCGTGTGACTGAACGTTGGGACGCAGTCGCTGAATTGCTGGGTTGGTGCGAGAACCCATCGGTCGGTAATACTTCTCGAAGCCTTGGTCGAAGCCGAAATAGCCGTGCACCCAACCGTTGCGGTAGAGACCAACCGTCTTGAAACCGGCCTCCGACATAATTTCAGCCGGCATCGTCGCTTCTGACGAGACCGCGTGGTTGAATTTCGTCACGCCAGATCGAATCGGATTCAGACTCGTCCATAGCGAGGCCATCGACGACTTGGTCCACGACGATTGGGCGGTATGGCGGTTGAACCGAATTCCGGTCGACGCGAGTTTCGAGAGAAACGGCGTCGTGTCGCGTTCATACCCATACGCACTCATGCGCTCAGCCCTGAGCGTGTCGACTAGCACGAAGAGGACATTCGTATCCTCTCCGTCCGCGATCGCAGCCAGCTCTTCGACACCTCCCGTCGCCCGCGTGTCCGAGATATCACCCAGCAACTCGACCGAGGAGTAGAGATACACGCCGACGGCTGTAGCAGCTATCAACGCAAGAGACGAAATCCGACCCGACGATTTATTTTCCATTGGCCGCTGAGGCTATCGAATATTGCACCACTTCGGAAGGCAGGACGGGCCGCTGTCGGAGCGTCTCGACACCGACGCATTAGTTGGGTGTCGTTGCGTGATTGCGTCCACCTAGACATGCTATTGTGATGGCATGAGAATCTTCAGAATCAAGCACCCGCTCTACCTCCGCCTTGGTCCCGCCGGGCTCCCCTCTGTTCTTTTCTCTTGCGCCTTTAGCATCCTCGTCTCTCTCTCCTTTTTGGGCTGTACCCAATCTGTTGAGGATCGACTGAGTGAAGTCAGGCGAATGCAGAACCAAGGCCGAATCGAGGAATCGGTGGAGATCCTCACGGAGTTGATCGACGCCGGAGAGCGCGACGGCGAAGTCCTCTATCGCTATGGGCGAGCGCTATCCCTGATCGGTCGACCGGGCCGCGCCGCATGGGCACTCGACGCTGCGCAATCCGATCCAGAGTGGTTGGTTTTTGCGGCCCACCAGCTTGCTCTTGATGCGTATCGGGGAGCCAACTACGACTACGCCCTTGAGGTTCTCGAGCGTCTCAGGGACGAGCGCACCGACTCTCACGACGCAGACCTGGCGGCAAGGCTCCTCGAAGTTCGCGTGCTGTTAAACACCCGTCGCTTCTATGAGGACGCGCTCGAGAAGATAGAGGCCATTATCGATGACTTTCCCGACGACCAGGAGGCCGTCAGGCTCAAGGCCGTTGGGCTCCTCGGGATACGTGAAACCGACGAGGCCTATGAACTCATCCGAGACGCGGGACTGCTGGCGGAGGACATTGGGATAGAAGAGGAAGCCGGGCTCGGAGCTGAAGACGCCGTCATCCCTGGCATCGCCGACAACCCCGAGATCGAAAGTGGCGACGACACAGACGGTTCAATTGCATCCGCGATCGAGGGAGTCGACCCGCTACTTGATCTCGATTTGGCACTCGATTCCGACACCGACACCGATACCGAGGATGCAGATGAGGGTTTCTCTAATCATGAAGAAGTCTACTGGTGCGCCGTGCGAGTCACGTTCAAGCGCGAGGCCGATGAATTAGAGGAGGCCCAGCAGATCGTCGAGGGGTGCCTCGCGAAGTTTCCGTCCTCGCCGGAGCTCTTGAACGAGGCGGTTTCGGTACTCGCCAAACAGGGGGAACACGGGAAGATTGTCGAGATTCTTCGCACGGCCCATGAGGATGCCCCGGACGACAAGAACCTCCGCGACACGCTCGTCCAACACTTGGTGACGATCGGCAAATCCATAGAAGCGGAATCAGTCTTGAAAAATGCACTGGATGCCGCGACTCAGGCCGAGCCAGCGCGGCCACTTCAAGCCGCATCGATCTGGGTCAGCCTCGCGGGTTTCCTGACCGAAAAGGGTGACAGCTCGGGTGGACTCGAGGCCTTCGATGAAGCTTTCGAGCTCCTTGGCGACCAGGCGTCTGCCGATCTGCGATTCCGCTATGCCGACGCGTTGATTCTCGCTGAGCGCTATGACGAGGCGGCGTCGATCGCCGATGGAACACCGATTGAAGTTCACGGTCCGATGCTCCGTGGCCGCATCGCCTTTGAGCGAGGAAATTACGAAACTGCCTTTGAGGAGCTGGAGCGAGCCGCTCTGCTGTGGCCGAATAATGCGCCGACTCGCTACTACCTGGGACGCACGTCAGAGGGCCGCGGTGATTTTGACCGCGCCGTCGAGGAATATCGCCAGGCGATGCGGTCGGATCCGGGACTCTCCGCCCCAAGGGAGAGGCTGATCCGGCTTCACCTCGCCGAGGGCCGAGTGCGCGAAGCCTCCACGATCCACCGATTCAAGTCCCCCATAAAGAAGGGATCTTCGAGTTCACTGGAGATGAAGATTCTTGGAATCGAGATCCAGGCGCGACTCGGAAACGAACCCGACCTGTCCATCCCACCAAGTACGGAAATCTCTCTTCGTATGCTTCAAGAACGGACGGTGGACGCGCTCGGTCGTGGATTGCGATTCCGCACCGGAGCGGCCGCCGCACAGGAAGTGCTCGCCGAACTCGAAAGCAAAGTCGACCGGCATTCAAAAGACATCTTCGTCAAGGAACAGATCGATCTCCTTCTCGATGAGGACGAACTACTGGATCGAGCGATCGAGATTGTTCGAAAAGCCGAGACGACCTACCCAGGAAGCCCTTTGATTTCGCTGGCACTCGGACAGGTGCTCGTTCGTAAAGGGATTGAGCTGGACAAGGCCGAAGCTGCGCTGAATGCGGTACTCGAATCCGATCCTGAAAATGTGGAGGCGCTCGCGACGCTCGCAGACCTTGCCGCTCTCCAGGGTGACAGTGAGTCGGCGCTCGCGGGCTACGACAAGGTGCTCGAACTCACTTCGGACAATCTGCAAGCCGTAGTGGGCCGACTCCATCTTCTCGCGGAGACCGAACGGCGAGCGGAGGGCATCCAAACGATGCTGGACTACATCAACCGAGGTAATCCCTATGAGGGTCGAGCCGCGCTTGCGCTCGCACGAGTCCTGGACGATGCCGACTCGGGACGCGAGCGCCGAGTCGACCTCGCCCGGCGAGCGATTCGGTTTGGGGCAGGGGAACCGGCTCTCAAGCTGCTGTCATCACTTTCGCCGGAAGCCGCTGCTGAATACCAACTTCGATTGCCGCCCGATCTCTCGAATGGGGCTGAAGACGCGACTACACCTACAACACCTACAACACCGACAGCTCCCGGCGAGCAAAGCTGAGAGGCATCCCCTGGGCCCCACGGCTTCCAGCGGCTGATCATTGCCCCTAGTAGCCCTCCCAGTAGCCCCTTAGCTACCGACCGCTCGGCCCAGCGCGATCTCCATTTTTCCTCGCGATTCGCTGTCGAGCAAATGAGCTCGGCTTAACGCTTCATCGTTCATACCGAAGGGATTGGCCTCGATCCAGGCTTCTGCTGCAGACTGATCCGCCACATAGAAGCGCTGTAGTATCCACATGATCGTGATGTTCCGTCGATTCTTTATTGAGATCTTGCCGCTTTCGGCAAGAAGGTCCAGCCAGTCCACGCGATATTGATTTCGTTCGACGGTCTGGGATAGAGCCCGGTAGCGGAGTAGGCCGATCGTCTTTTGATCGAAGGCGTCGTCCTGGGTGTTGATCCAAGCGAGCATTCCCTGTGGGTCCTGCCGCAGCCACTTCGTCGCAACCCGCTGGATCGCCCGAAATCGGCCGGCCGACTCGGGAAAGTCGAGCACCCAAACGAGCGCGGCTTGCGGATCGTGATGTCCCCACGCGCTGGCGATCCGGGGAACGAAAGTTCCGATATCGATTCCACTATCGCTGGCAATCTCGAGCCACTCGACGCAAAGCTGCGGATTTTGGTGGGCCACGATGGCCAGCCCCGAAGCCAGCAAATGCCGCTTGGTATCCGCGTGATATGGCAAAGACTGAGTCCATTCGAGGGCCGCGCGATCGCCGTCCCGCAAGATCTTCATTCTCATCCAGGCCTTGAGCGCCATTTGTTGCGTCTCGGGATCAGACTGCGTGAGCACGAAGTCCGCGAGACCGGGTTTTCCCGAGGCGAACCAGCCGGAGACCACCGAGTCTGCGATTGCACCGCGGAACGAAGGCATCTTCGATGCAGCGTCCGTGAACAGATCGCTCGACATCAATCCTGCGGGATCCATCTGCGCCCACGTTCGCATCACGGCCGTAATGACTCGTGGCTGCTCCATCCGGACTTCACTATCGGCGAATAAGTAAGCCCCTACGGGATCGAAGCGAGCCCACCAGCTCGCGAAGAGCGCGTATTCGATGTCTCCCTGATCAAGGGGCGCGATCATAAACTCAGCCCTGATGTCTTCTAGCTGATCGGAATTTGCTCGCTGGAAGAATTGTGCGACGCGTTCTGAGCGCTGCAGAATGTCCGGGTGGCGGAGGATGTCCTTTAGCGTTGCGTTCGTCGAAAGAGCATCGCCGAACGCCGACCCCGCTTGGCCCTCGGAAATGCCCTCTCCATCCCCCTGGGATATTTCTGAACCACATGCCACAAGGAAAATGATGGATGTGAAGAGCAGGGCAAAATACGAATTCGAAACCGTGATTCTCCGCGGCTCCGAGCATTGAAGATGGCTTTTGGGCATTTGAGCGTCGATCTCCGTTGAATTTACCGCGTCTATAACGCAAGGCGTCCGCAAACACAGCCTGGTTGAACTCCGTGAATCGGCAGAATCGGCATTTGACTCATCACAATTCTGACGTTAATTCATTTTTTTTCGTCACCTAAACAGGCGAATTACACAACCTACAAACAGACAGGATGGGGCGATTGTGATTTTTACGGGCTGGAATACACCCATTATTGAAAAATAAAGCGCATAAACATGATGCCCAAAAACGCCAGAAAAGACTTCCATTCTTGACAGACCGCATGATAGAGTGATTCGAGGTGAAGGCATTGACCATCAACTTGTGGTCAGTACCCACCAGAACACGCGATCAAAGAAAGCCCTATCTACCCGGGAAATATTAGTTTCCGGACAATAATTTGCTGGTCTCCTGCACCGCTGTTGTGTGTAGAGGGGCAAAGACAAACCGAACGAAGGAGTCTCACGATGTCCAAAATTGTTAGAACAGCCCTCGCGGCCACATCGGTTGCGATCGCAGTCGGAATGGCGGCCTCAGCGGTCCAAGCGCAAAGTGTAGCCATGGCCGGTAGCTATGGAGAAGGAAACGGGATCATCGTTAACATCCCGCAGAACCCTCCGAACGTGGCCTGCGATCCGGCTCTCGCCAAGTGTGTAGGCAAGCGGGACCTGACTCCGGCAGACTTGGTGACGGCGATGACCAGCCTTGGCGGAACGACGAATGTTCCCCCGGCGTTAACCGTAGTTCCCTTCTTGCGTGACGGACCGTCCTTTGGCGTGAAAGGCGCTCGACTCATCAATACCGTCGGCGCAGCTCAGGATGCGCTCAATGTAGGTGAACAGTTCACCGTTCCTCCATTGGCCTTCAACCAGCGCTTGGGGCACCAGGTTGGCCAGGTGTTGTTGAACATCGTGGTCCAGCTCGACACGACCTTCACCGCGGCCATGCCCGGTTCGGTCCGCACCAAGAACAACGGCGTCGATCAGTTCCAATGGTCGTCCACGCCGACCTCGATGGGCCGAGGCCTTGTCACTTCCACAAACCCCGCATACGCAGGCCCGCCAGAGACCCGCATCATGGCGCAGCGGCTCTTCTCGACGGCGGATCGCGTGGCACACGGCCAGAACAATGGCCTGACGACCGCGGATCCGAACTACGACTATCGCATGGATGTCAACACCGTTCATAACCATACCTTCGGCGCCGATCTGCTCGACCTCAATTACTCCAACTCGGATCCGCTGGGCGGCTTCACGGGCACGATGGCGATCCTCCTTGATGGTTCTGGTCGGTTGTACCTCAACTCACCGGGCTTATCGGGTGCGGTCGCTGGGGCGACAGATCCGAACAACCTCAAGCCGATCGTCGGGTCGAACCCGGTTGGTGACCTCATCCCTGGCTTCAACGTTCGAAACGCGGCAGGATGGAACTACACGGTTCCCGGACGCCAGCTCGCGGGCCGAATCAAGGCCTTCGGACCGGCCGCACCGTTTATTCCTGGTGGTCAGGCATCAGCCCCGGGCATCGTTGCGAGCAAGTGCGGCGCGACTGCGATCAACGACACGTGTAACTTGCTCGCGAATAAGTTCAACGACTTTGGCGCGACGGTCGCGCCATTGGGTAATGCTCAGTCGAACAAGGTCATGTTCGCATGGACGACGGGCACGGTTTCCATCGGACGCACTGGCCCGCGACAGGGTGTTGTTCACACTCTCACTCAGACGGGTATGGGGTACGACTCGATCGCACCCACGCCGACCGCCATGGGCGGGGCCCAGCGTAACGTTGGCCTCGTAGCCGGCTCCTACAGCAAGCGAACTTCTCAGGGCGGCACGTCACTGGAGATGAACACTCAGATTGCTGGTGTCGATCTCAGGTTCACGCCTGAGCCGGGTGCGTCGATTGCACTGCTGAGCGGTCTCGGCCTTCTCGGTGCTCTCGGAGTACGACGACGAAGCTAGTCGGATGCGTGATCCAAGTGCCTGATTTTTGGGGCAATTGGAAAACTAGACCGATGAACTGAAAACAAGAGGGGCCCTAGCCGGAAGTCGGCTAGGGCCTCTTTTTCGTTCATGCTGCCAGTACGCTCGCTTCGCGAGGACTACCGACTACCCCGAGAGCTGGTTTGGCGAAGCTCAGCCCGAAGCTTCGGTGCAATCTCGAGCCCATCGATCCAGGTCGCAACGGCACTCTCGTCCTCGTGACTCCAGAACTTCGCCACTCGCAGCAACATCGCATTCCGATTCGGCCCGGGCGGCAGTCGCATCACCCATTCCGACGCCTCGACAGGGCGCTTCCTGGCAAGTTTCGAAAAGAGCCCAGTGAGCATGAGCGCATCCACCCCTTTGAGGATCCGCGGTGATTCCGCGCTGACGCGTGTCTCCTCGAACCATTTCCAGGCAGAATCCATGTCATGGATTCCCCACATGGCCATTGCGCGGGTCAGGAGGCGATCCCTTTGTGCCGTCGCCTCGTGTTCGATCAGCCAGATGACCGGCGCCTTTGGATCATTATTTCGCCAGACCTCGACCAATCGGTCAAGCACGTCCTCTTCCATCCAAGCCGGCGTTCCCTCAGAAACGAAAGAGTCATAGAGTTCAACCGCCGCAACCGAGTCCTCCCGAGCGACCAGGTTGAGTGTCACTCGGGCGAACCGCTGTTCGAAATCGCTCTGTGTATTCGGTTCCATCTCAAGAGCGAGTTTGATTGCGGCGGCAGGCCCGGTGGCTTGCAAAACTCCTCGCACATAGCTGTCCACCACATCGATGCGCTGATCCGAGTCCCAAAGCCGGTGCGCAACAATCAGGGCCCCCTTCGGATCACCGCCAAGCACCCAGCCCTTCACCAGGGGACCAAACGCCATGACGCGCATATCGGTGTCGGCACTCGTCTGGACGTAGTTGACCGCAGCCAACCAATCTCCGCGAGCCGCCCATTCACGAATCACGATTCGGAACCCCAGCTCACGCCGTGAGCGGATCGGCCAGCTCTCGATCTCGCGAATGGCCCCGACCGGGTCGAGATTCACCCAAGCCGCCAGGAAGAGCTGCAGGTCGATCGGATCCCAACCCCCAACCCGCCCGGATACGACACGCGCTGCCCCCTCCACGTTATCCTCGTTGAGCCCCTTGAGGAGCCCGACAAGGGAAACCGCCCGAGGAAAAGCCCGCGGCATCTGAAGTGCCTCAGCGACGGCGTGCTCCATTTCCGCCGCGTTGCGGATCTCGCCTGCGTCCGGAAATTCGATCGGGGCGGGTCCGACGCGTTGCCCAAGGAAATACCCCAGAAGCAGCGTCCCGCCGCCCACCAGCCCAACCCATCCTCGCTTCATCAACGCCCCCTAAACCGCACGAATGCCACGGCTGAATGATCTAATCGTATGGAAAGTCGCGGCGCTTGAGGACCGACAGCTCGTCCTGGCCCGTTAGAGGGCGCGGCCGAGTGTGACCTAGATGCAATTTCGAGGCGAGGGACGACCTCGGAGATAAATACCTCCAGCAATTCCAAATACTTGGGGGAATCAGCAGGGCCTGGGGAGTATGAATTAGATCCGCTCATGAGGAGAATCCACGGAATCTGGATCTTGGAAAGACGCGGTGGTTCGAGCGTTTACAGTCGTGCTGAACAGCACGGATCTCGGGCTCTTCGTAGCAGCCGCCCAAAACCAAGCATCGACCGCGCGGAGAAGGTCGTCTCCGAGTCGATCCCTCAGCCCTTCAACATCCCGTCAATCTTCTCGGACAAGGCCTCCACCTGGTACCGAAGCGGTGCGTTCTTCAGCACCTGCTCCTCCACCTTCTTGATCGCATTGCGTACGGAGGGATGGTCGCGGCCTAACGCCCGCCCGATCTGCGTCAGTGACGCATCTGTGTACCTGTGAGACAGGTACATGGCGAGTTGCCGCGGGACGAGAACGTCGCGGCGGCGGGACCGCGAGGCGAGGGCCTCGGGGCGCGCGCCGAAGAATGCTGCGACGGCTTTGACGACTTCGGGGACGGCGATTTGGCGCGGAGCGAGCTGCGCGCCGGCGCCGGCCTTTAGGTCGATGGCTTCTTGGACGAGGCTCTTGTCGATGGCTCGGCCTAGCAAGGACGAGGTCGTGACGACCTGGATCAGGAGCGACTCGAGGTCGGTGACGCTGGCGCCGAGGGCTTCGCATTCGCTGGCGTCGACGAGTAGATCGAGGCAATCGGCCGGGAGGTTGACGCCGCCGGCTGCCGCTTTTTCGCGGAGAATGTGGCGGCGGACGATGGCGTCGGGGCGATCGAGCTCGGCTATAAACCCACGGCCGACAATGGCGCGAAGCTTTTCGTCAAGGCCCGTTAGGTCGCGGGGCGTTCGGTCGCCGGTTAGAAGGACGCGTCCACCGGATTCGAGCACGTGGTTGATCGTGTGGAAGAGTTCCTGCTGGGTTTTGGTTCGGCCGGAGAGGAACTGGACGTCTTCGACGATCAGCAATTCAATCGGTCCGCGGTAGCGCGTGGTCCAGGCGTCGTTTCGGCCGTTACGCATGGCGGAAACGAACTCGCTCGTGAACGTTTCGGCGGTCGTGTACAGGACGCGGCTTCGCGGCGCGCGGGGTGCGGCCGCTCCGGGGCCCGAGGCGTAACCGGTGGCTCGCGACTCGGGGAGGGCGCGGCGGGCTTCGTCGGCGGCGGCGCGGGCAAGATGGGTCTTACCCATGCCCGAGAGGCCGGCGAGATAGAGAAGGTTGAGGCTTTGCTGTCGCTTGCGAGCGAGCGCGAGGGCAGCTTCGCGAGCGAGGGAATTGCAGGGGCCGACTATGAACCGCTCGAAGGAGAAGGGTTCTGTGTTTCGGCCGCCG
>Ga0209711_10003514_pt1 | contig 13209 bp, 19 predicted proteins | sample ArcticOcean_MG_C_7_FD_187441 | JGI IMG/M metagenome (GOLD analysis project Ga0209711, IMG submission 187441) | Marine microbial communities from western Arctic Ocean - ArcticOcean_MG_CB11_88 (SPAdes) (version 2) | ecosystem: Environmental > Aquatic > Marine > Oceanic | place: Arctic Ocean... | reverse complement strand
TGTTTTGTGAGTCGTAGAAGTAACAACATCAGCATAAGGAACAGGACTATCATATACACCACCAGCAATCAAACCGGAATAGTGAGCCATATCAACCATAAGCAATGCGCCTACTGAATCGGCAATCTCTCTAAATCGTTTCCAATCAATTTGTCTTGGGTATGCACTTGCACCAGCAATAATCATTTTAGGTTTATGAGCTTCTGCCATTAAAGCAACATCATCATAATTAATTAAACCATCTTCGCCAACACCATACGTATGAGCATCAAACCATTTACCTGAAATAGTTACTGGAGCTCCATGAGTTAGATGTCCGCCACTTGCTAAATCCATACCGAGAATTGTATCACCAACATTTAGAAAGGCTTTCATTACTGCAAGATTAGCATTGGCACCAGAATGTGGTTGAACGTTCGCATATTCACAACCGTATATTTCTTTTAGTTGGTCAATTGCTAAAGTCTCAACTTCATCCATGAATTCGCAACCATTATAATAACGGGCTCCTGGATATCCTTCTGCATATTTGTTTGTAAACTCTGAACCGCATAGTTTCATTACTGCCTTAGAAGCAAAGTTCTCAGATGCAATTAATTCTACGGTTAGTTTTTGTCGGGAGAGTTCTTTTTGGTAGATTTTGTTAATTCTTTCATCAAGCATATTATTGCTGTTCCATCCTATATTGAGTTTCTTTCACTAAATGATAATAAGTACCAACATATCGTTCGTCCTCAAAAATTTGAGGTAATACATTAGTACTTACGTTTAATTCTTTGAGTATATTATAATACAAAGTCAGACCAATGTCAAGGAACTCATATCCTCCGTGGTGTTTGGTCGCGTGTTTCTTTGCCTTGTCACAGAACGCACAAGATCTAGTACCGTATATGTAGATCACCTTTTTGGAGTGTTATCTTTCCAATCGGTAATAAAGTCGAGCTGCTTGGCCTGAGACCACTCTTCTGATAACTGTTCGTTATCGTCTTTGAATAAAGCAAGTGCTTTTTCTGTATCAACAATATCTACATTCGTTACAGTCTCACCGAGCCATCTCTGACTGAATTCCTTTACTTCTTCGGATTCAACAGATTCTTGGGCCCACTGCTTCGCAAGCTTCTCGGTACAAACCATATCCTCGTTCATTCTTTCGACTTCATCACGAGGTATAATGTACCTTTGTTTAAATACTGAAATTGTGTCTACGACTACATAATCACTTTTCATCTTTATTCTCCTTTAATAGTTTACGTTCAGAGATTGGTTGACCCGCTTCTCTTACGTAAACCGTTTTGCCTTTATCAGGACTTTCATATATCTTTGCCATTTAAATCACCTATTAGTACCTTTTGTCGTTATCTAACCTACGAACAATTTTGTTTATAATATAGTCTGCTTCAGGATAGTCATCCATCATATCAACAACTTGATCTATCATATCCAAATCAAGTAACATATTGTCTCTTGCCTCGAGCCAACCTTTTTGTTTCCGTATGTAATCTTCCTGCTGCGCCATATAGTGCATTGCATTTAACTTCTTAACGAAATTGTTAACTTGGATCCATTTGTGATAGTTAATTTTCCCATCATCATCTACAGGGTAGTCGTCATCATGTTGTCGATTTTCGCTCATTTGAATAGGCCTATCTTTTCTCCTGCTGCTTTACGACGGTCATACTCTTCTGGTGTTGAAGGGTATCTCCATCCCCATGCTGCGCCAAAGGCCATAAAGGTTCCTGAGTACGCAAGTGCTTTCCAATTTCCTGTTGTTACAATCATTAAGATTAAAGCAAAAGCCATAAATCCTAACATCATATATTTTGCCTTCTGTGGAAACACTTTCTTTGTTTCCCAATTAGTAAGGAATGGTCCAAACAATTTATGACCGTATAACCAATTGTGCATTCTGTCTGAACTCTTTGCGAAACAATAAGCTGCGAATACGGCAGGTATACTAAAAGGTATTCCTGGGAGTATTACTCCGACGTACGCTACGCCTAAACTTAAAAATCCTAAACCACCCCATGCCAATTTTTTGATGTTCATCTTGTTCCTTTAACTAATTATAGCTTTAATGTTTTCAGCGTGAATAATAATGGCGTTTTGCCCTGACATCCTCACTGGCAGTCCTTTACTCCAATCTAAGTAGATTGTTGAACCTTTAGTGATTGCCTCATCTACTTTAGGACCAGTTGCCATTACGATGCCTGGTTCTGATGCGGTTGTTTTAACATCTGCTGATAGAATAATTCCGCCTGCCGTTTTTTCTTCTTTGGGAGCAGCTGCTACTAACACCTGATCGCCTAACATTTGTATAGCCATACTATATTTTCCTTCTATTTAATGTAGTAGTTAATCCACTACGTTTTTCTTCAATCTCCATGTTCATTACTTGACTTTCATCAACTAACGGTTTCTCTGGAGTTTCACGTTCACGTTTAAATGCAGCAGTACTTACAATCAATAACATTATTGCCAAGGGATCGAATACGAATATAATTATAAGTATAATCCATCTTGCTGCATCGTCATAATACTCTGCTGCTCCATTACCATATATCATATCGGCAATATATTTTACAGGACCAAGTTCTGATTCCTGTTCTAACTGTAACCTTTGTATTGGTAACTTTTCTATATTATATTGTACAATAGAAGCTACTGCTTTGTCAATGGTTATTGCTAAATTATTTCTTTCTTCCGTTTGACGGCCATTTACATAATTACGATCTTTTGGTTGAGATGTCTGTAATACATAATCCAATCCTTCGATTCGAGCTTGTGCACCTTTTAACTTTGATTGTTCTGCCTCTATTCTCGTATCAATGATATTAGCTTCTAAAGAATAACTGTCCGATACTAACGCCGAATCAATATGCGCCTTAGATAAGAAACCAAATATACCCATTGATGTAATAAGCATTAATATAAGTATAGCGATTGTAAAATAAGAACGAACTAAATTATTAACTCGATCCCATTCATAATGTAACCATGCTGCAGAAACTAATTTACCAAACTCTAATACAGTTGCCATAACAGCAATGGACACTGCTGCTCCACTAAAGATTGTCATCAATCCTATAATAGAGAAGTACGCTGCACAACTTGCTAAAGTAATACTTGTACCGAGTGTTAACCATTTCATCAAATTAATCTACTGCCTTAAATGTTTCTGTGATTGCTTTAACTAAATCTTCCATCATACCATTGGTGTGAAGTGGTGTAGGTGTAATTCTAAGCCGCTCCGTACCCACATCGACTGTTGGGCTATTAATAGGTTGTGCATATAATCCATAATTGTTTAATAGCCTGTCTGAAATTGTTTTACATTTTTTTGCATCTCTAACCATGACTGGTAATATATGAGTGCAACTGTTTGGGTGTATTTCTATATTGTTCTCTGCGAATAAAATTCTTAACGTTTCTGCACGTTCTTGATGTTTAACTCTTAAATTATTATGATCCATCAAATAACGAATAGAAGCAATTGCTCCTGCCGCCATTACAGGACTCATACTTGTTGTAAATATAAATCCACTTGCTACAGATCTTATAGCATCGAGTACAATACTATCACCAGCAATATAACCACCGTGACAACCAAACGCCTTTCCTAAAGTTCCATTGATAATATCAACTCTATCTTGTAAGCCTAACTTTTCGCAATAGCCTGCACCTGTATCTCCGTAGAGACCAACCGCATGTACTTCATCAATATATGTGATTGCGTTATATTTATCTGCTAAGTCACAAATTTCTGCAATAGGAGCAACATCTCCATCCATACTGTATACAGATTCAAATACAACACAAGGAACTAAATTATTTTCGGTTGCTGTTATTAATGCAGCTTCCAAATCAACCATGTTATTGTGTTCCCATATAATCTTTTCGGCACGGCTATGTTTAACACCCATAATCATTGATGCGTGGTTTTTATTATCTGAAACGAAACATATATTTGGAATGATACGGGCGAGTGCGATTAATGTCCATTCGTTAGCGACATACGCAGAGGTATATAATAAACCAGATTCTTTCTGATGAAGAGTGGCCAATACATTTTCAAGTGTAACATGATAGTGAGAGGTACCGCCAATATTACGAGTACCTCCACTACCACTTCCTGTCTTTTCTAAAGCAGTAGTCATGGCATCAATAACATATTTGTTTTGACCCATTCCCAAGTAATCATTTGAACACCAATTAATAATAGTCTTTGGTGAATACTTTGAATACCATGTTGCCTTAGGGAAATTTCCCGCGTCTCTAACAATGTCGTTAAATTCGCGGTAGTTCCCATTGTTCTTTAATGTATCAATCACATTTTGAAAAGCTTTTGGATCAATCACAATCTAATACCTTCATGACACATTTTTCTACCTTTAATTAATTATCGTATGCGCCATCCCAACTACCTTCAAGTCCTGCTACTTCATATTCAGTAACTCTATTCTCAAAGAAGTTAGTATGGTCAGCTCCATTTAAAACCCATTCTAACCACGGTAGAGGATTATCTTTAACTTTGAAATTTGGTTTCATTCCAAGCTGTAGCAAACGCCTATCCGTTATATACCTTATATATTCTTTTACTTCGGATTTTTCCAGGCCATCTATAGATCCCATCTCGTATGCAAGGTCAATGAACTTATCTTCAAGATCTACAATGTCTTTTGACATCTCATAGATTTCTTTCTTGAATGTATCATCAACAACACGACTGTGTTCTTTACAGAATGCTTTAAATAATTTGGAGTTACCTTCAACGTGAATAGACTCATCACGAATAGACCATTCAACTACTTTACCCATACCTTTCATTTTACCGAAACGTTGAAAGTTCAGTAACATAACGAAAGAAGCAAACAAAGCAACACCTTCGTTAAATACAGACTTCGCTAAAGATAGACCTAAACCACGTAAACTATTTGTATCAGCTTTACGCATATAATCAATCTTATCAGCCATTTCAGAATAATCTAAGAACGCATGATATTCAGCATCTGATAAACCTAAGGTCTCATTTAATAGAGCGTATGCACGTTGATGAATACCTTCTCTTGCTGCAAATGATCCTAACATATTACGGATTTCGTTATTCTTAAACTTTGGAATAAACTGATCATAATAGTTCTGACCTACGGCAACATCAGACTGAGTAAACAATCTTAGGATGTTTGTAATATAATCCTTTTCGATCTGAGTTACCTTACCGCCTTTCCAATCAGCAACATCTTCAGACAAATCTAATTCATCTTCGATCCAATGAGCTTTCTCATGTCTTGTTGTAATTTCAACAGCCCAAGGATAGTGAAAAGGTTTGTAGGCTTCAGAGAATTCCAAAAGGCCGCCTTTCTTTTTAACTAACTTGTCTGTGATTGCCATTAGATCGTTATAAGTACCGATGTGTTCATCGTTAATCCAGATCTGTGGCATTGATCTTACTTCTCTACCGTTTGATACTCTTTGATAAAAAGCAAGACGTTGTTCTTCATCGTCTAATACTACTTTAGTATATCCTATTCCATGTTGGTCAAACCAAGCTTTTGCTTTTTCGCAAAAAGGGCAATTGGACTTGGTATAAATTGTAACTTCCATATCTTTTCCTGTCTTACTGGTGGGTATTACTCCAGCCATATTCTTTTTCCTTCTATTCTGTTAAAACTGTACTATCCTTCGCAGGCCGTACACTCGTCTTGTTGATCGTCGGTTAATCCAAACTGTACTTTATCTGGATTAATGTGGTCATCTAATGATTCGCGTTTTACTTTCTCTGAAACGTTTTCTGCCCTGTTAGATGATTCTGTTCTCAAATAATATAAACCTTTACAACCTTGTAACCATGCTTGATAATGAACTGCGTGTAAGTAACGTTTATCAGCGCCTGCTGGGAAGAAGATGTTTAAGGATTGACCTTGACACAAATACTTTTGACGATCTCCTGCCAATTTAATTAATGCGAGTTGGTCTAGTTCTATTGCTGTTTTAAATACGTTCTTAGTATGATCATCGAGGAAGTCTAGGTGTTGTACTGAACCACCATTTGTAATAATCATCGACCATACTTCTTCTGTATTTTTACCTACTGCTTCTAATACTTTAATAAGATGTGGATTTTTGTTTAAGTGAGAACCTACTCTTGTTCTCGACGTAAACGCATTTGCTTTCCAAGGTTCAATAGACGGTGATGTATCAACTATCATAGAACTATTTGCATTTGGAGCAATTGCTAACATATGAGCGTTACGACGGCCAGTTCCTTTCATATCAGGAGCCTCACCACGGCGCTTGCCCATTTCCAATGTTGCTTCAACAGATTTTGCTTTAATTTTACTGAAGATTTCTTCGTTAGCATCAATAGCCGCTTGACTATCAAATGCAATTGAATTTTTCTGAAAGTAAGAATGCAATCCCATAGCACCAAGACCCAAAGATCTTTCTTGCTGAGCACTATATCTTGCCTTACTAATTTCGTCACCGGCATTATCAATAAAGAACTGTAATACGTTATCCAAAAATACAATAAGGTCTTTAACCATATTCGTATCTTTCCATTGATCGTATGTTTCTAAATTGACTGAAGATAAACAACATACCGCTGTTCTTTCTTCATTGGTCACGAGGTGTATTTCGTTACAAAGATTAGATCCTTTAATTGATAGACCCAGATCCTTCTGTGATTGTGGTAATGATCTATTTGCTGTATCAATAAAGTTAACATACGGTTCACCAGTACGATATCTTGTCTCGAGTACTAATTCCCACAGATGTCTTGCTTGGATTGTATCTCGTATAGAATTATCAGCAGGATCAATCAAATCCCAATCCTTACCTGCTTTAACTGCTACCATGAATTCATCTGTTAAATTAACCGCATGGTGTAGATTCAAATTCTTTCTATTCACGTCACCTGTAGGTATACGCATATTAATGAACTCTACAATGTCAGGATGGTTAATATCCATATAAGCAGCATAAGATCCTTTACGTGTCCTTCCCTGACGATAAGCAACCATATCTGCATCAACCGTATGCAAGAATGGCATTGGACCGGGAGCTTTATTTGATACTGCACGAATATCAGACCAATGACCACCTACTCCACCACCTTTCACAGACAACCATCGCAATTCAGCAGTATGGTCAATCAATCCGTCTAAAGTATCAGGAACATAAGTAAGGAAACAACTAATAGGTAATGCTTTTGCTTTCTCTCCTTTTAAGACTGCATTAGAAAGTACAGGAGAAGAAAACATGAAAAAGCCTTGAGATACATAATCATATATTCTTTGTGCCAATTTCAAATTGCCATTACTAAAAGCTACTGAGGCACGTGCATACGCCTTCTGTGGACTCTTTTCATCTTCTCTACAATAGTAGTCTTTTAATAATTTATAAGATTGCTCCGATAATACCTTATCTCTTTTCGTTTCAATCTCAATACCTAAATGCTGCATTCCCTACTCCTATTATAATTCTTCTGTTATGTATTCGTTTGCTAAAGGAAAGATTTTAGCAATGGCGTGGGCGATGGCAATAGCAAGTTCTTGATGCTCTAACTGAGTACCGTTTCCAGATCGTAATTCAATATAATGAATCCATGATCTCAATGTACCGTTTGCATATAGTCTTGATACTGTGTTACCTTCAGGCAATACCACACGTGCTTGTTCTTTTGCTATTCCTTTCGATATAGCCCAGTTATATACTTCTGTTGATTTACGAATAAGCTCCATCTGCTTCATTCTAAAATCTTCGTTGATCCTACGATGACCTTCATCGTTCTGATCTATGTTAACACTAGCTTGACGGTTCTTTGGATCTTGAAACCTTGCTTCACGTGGTATTAGTTCTAAGTCAGTTGTTGGGTCAGCATAACGTTGACTAAATTCCTGAAAGCTAAAACTACGATGCCGTAAAAATTGACGTGCAATATCTCGAGTTGTTTCTACTTCCATACAAACACTGACCATCTCTAACGGACTCCAATGTTTATGCTTAATTAGATAATTAACCAGCTTATCGTTTGTTGCTGTATTGTTTTGATTACTCGGATTACTTACTCTTGCGCAGTATGCGACTAAACCTAGAAGGCTTGGGTCTTTAGCAAGTGCGAGTGTTGGTGCTTGACTATAACTTAACAACTTTACTTTCATATTCTATGTCCTTCTCCACTGTTGAAATTTCATTTTGGCGTCTAACCCTTTATATGTAACTGTTCTCATTAAACTCTCAACACAACTAATCTTGCCACTGAGAACCATTTCATTAATATCCTTGCCTGGGATATCTTGCGGCCATATTATAATGCTATGACCTGCATCGATAATCTTCTCCATCCTTTTGTGAATCTCTCGATTGCGAGGTTCTGCATCAAAGACAAAGACTGCATTTTCCGCCCGTTTGAGCGAAGAGGTATTACCATCTGCACCATTCATTGCTATCGCATTTGATAGAAACATACTATCAATAGCTCCTTCCACAACATAATACTTTTCGTTAAAGTTTACTTTGTCGAGTCCATACAGTTTAGGTACTTCATCAAACATTATAGTAATATAACGAAGGAATGCGTCAGGATCCATTGACCTAGCTGACACGCCGAAACATTTTCGGTCCTTATCTAAAAACGGTATTACAATACGAGCTTCATCAAACTTTACGTTCTCAAACTTGTTTGGTACAATCCCATTTATCCATTCTTTAAATTTAGGTGCAAAGTAAATTCGATAATGGTGCTTAGAAGGTATTTGCCGTATATCTATATATTTCTTTACTGGGTGTGAATGTCCGAGTTGAGAGATCTTTTTTAACTTTTTTAGTGGATCTCCATGATCAAATTTTGGTTGAGCAAATTTTGTCCCTTCGAGGGTTGATGTTGCTGTTTCTGGTGTATTATTTGCTTTTCCAATATATTTCTCAGCGACATAATCATTATATGCCATTGGGTCAATTGCTTTTAGAAAATTAGGGAAGGCGTGGCTTGCACCACAATTATGGCAGAAGTAGAATAGCTTATTATCTTTCTCAAGGAGCCAACCGCGAGCCTTTGCTCTATTCTTTTTCGAGTCGCCGCATAAAGGGCAACGAAAGTTGATTTTGTACGGGTTTGTGTTTTTAATGCGATATCGGTCCAGACGACCTGCTAAATGCTGGGCATACTGGATATCAACAAAGTCAAGCATAATATAAAAATCCGAAAAATTTGTTATTGGATACTATTATAACAAACTATTAGTCACATGTCAACCAATAAATGATTTTAAATCCAATTTTGATATGATGAAGATAATAGCGGCAGATATACCCATCATGTAATATTTCCACCTCTCAACGGCGGCTAACTTTGTTTCTATTACCGTAAGACGTTTATCAACCTTGCCATCAATGTGTTTTAACTCTTTTATGATTTCTTCGTTACGTTCTTTGCGATGAAGTTGATTCTGATCATGTATACGTTGATGATCTTCTTTTGACGACTTACGATATACTTCCATTCTATCGCCTAATACAGCAGAACGTTGTTCGTCGAGTCTTTTATTCTCTTCAACACGAGATTCAACTGCATCAAGCTTATCATTGAAGTTTGTAATGATCTGATGTTGAACGGCTAAAGCCTGTTGAATACCTGCCATTGAGTCTACTGCATTATCTACTTTATCAAAGAATCGACCGATCTGCTTAATGTCTTTCTTTATTAGTGCTACATCGGTTTTCATGTTGGTTATATCTTCAGGCATCTTACAGGTCCTCTTTGATCGTAGCTATTGACTCACACGGCTCGCAGAGCCACCAATCCATTTCTTTGCTCATTTGCTAATCCTTGTGGTCGTCAATAGTTGTTATTATAACACATTAAACATGTTATGTCAATAGATTATTTATAAAGATGGGAGATTGTGATTAAGACTAGAACATAAGTAATTGAAAAAATATATACATAAATGTATTGACATACTGTCTAGACTGTGTTATAATAGATTTATCGAATCTAAATAATAACTGAGTCTTTTAATCAACTGTTTCGGTAGGTTCTTCTTTAATTGTAACGTTGCGATAATAAACAATTACTTCACCTAATTCTCGAATGTATCGACGTAGTTCCTGAACATTTGCAGACATCATTTCATAGTCTCCAATCGTCATTGCAGTGAACACCATATCACCGTTGTTAAGCTTTCGCATATCGTCAATAAATCTATCAAGGTAAGTATATCCAACAGGCCAGGAAGGATTCTCACGTTCCTGGGGAGAACATATTTTAGGTCTTTTATCTTCTACCTTTTTACAAGGATTGGTTATAACAGCTTCAGATACGACATACCATTTTGGATCTTTTAATGATATAGGTCGTGGGAGGATTGGTTGAATAATTTTAATCTCAACCGGCTTTGATATAATCTCTATTTGCTTAGTACCGAGGAGCGAACAACTACTTAGGAATACTAGGGCTGCTGAGATCAGAAATGGTTTTACTATCATTCTCGATATCCTCGAATACTTTTGCTGTTCCTTTATTAAACGTTTTCTCTATAAGCCCAGGTTTAGCAACAGCGAGTTTATTTACGTTATGTCTTTGAAACACAGCAAGGTATTGATCTCTCTCAGCTTCAATCTGTTGATTGGCTCGAGTCATGTGAAGTAGAGATGTAGCTTGCTTTTCGTGTGATTCTTGTATAGCAGCCATAGCAGCTTTTTGTTCTGCTACAGCGGCTTCAAGTTTAATGGAATTTGCCTTGAGGGTTTGATTCTCAGAATAGAGCCAATAGCCACCTAAACTGAGAACCAATATAATTCCAATGAACAGTTGGTTAAACATTAGTCTTCTACAGACTCTACCGTTTGACCTGAGTGTGCGTCAACTTCATCCGCAACAATTCCATCAATAGATGCAGGAGTATCAGACGCCATTGCCTCTACCTCCGCAACTTCTGGATGTTCAGCTGTCATATCGGTATACTTTTGATTTAATGCAGCTCTTACACGACCTGTCATTTCGTCGTCAAATGCTTGCTTTACTTTTAGTGGGTTATTGTCCAACGCTTGTTGAATAATGTCATTTACTGGCATAATTGTTCTCCATATTATATTGTTGTAAATTTATTTATACTGATTCTAACCGAACCATTAATCTCTCGGCTCTGTTAGTAACTTGTTTGTGCCATTGGGAATCTCTACCCTCAACAGCTGCTTCTGCCCAATCACCTTCGATAATTGCGGCATGCATTTTTTTGAATTTGCTTAAACGAGTACGACCCATGTTAAACATCATATTAACCAAGATCTGTTGGACTTCGTCCGGTAGGTCTCTAAAGACGCCGTCTTCGTATAGGTGGTCACACTCGCTGACCGCAAGTTCGAGATCATGGTCGAAACATTCTTTGACTCTCTCCTCAGATATGGGGAATCCAACCTCAGCGCCGTATTCTGGATCCGAGTCCAATACAAGATGTCCCACCCCGAACGTAGGGTACCCAAGATGGTCTTTGTAGACTTCATACACAACGCCCTCATCAATCTTTAACTGTTCAAATACCGCGTCACGGTCTAATTTCGTATCTTTAAAAAACATTTCTTTTCCTCTTTATGATAATGTGGAAATGTCAATTGAAGTTGTTCCTTGGAATTGTAATAAGGACTCCACTTGACTTTCTGCAAAATCTTGAATATTATTTGCGTAGTAATTATCACCACCGGCATATTCATATCCCCATAATGTAATATCAACCGCAGTGTTTGCTGTTGTAACTTTTGTTACTTCGCTGTTGGCATAATCTTCTGCACTCAATACAGCAATCATAGGCTGTTTGGAAAATACAGAAGATCCAACACCAACATCGAAAGTTTTAACACTTATTGTTACTTTCTTAATTGTATTGTCAGTATCAATTTTTAATACTTCAACCAATTCTAAAACTTTATCGTATGTAGGCATTTACTTTGCCTGTTCAGCGTCGCGTTTTTTCTGCTGCGCTTCACGAGTTTTTTCAACCTCGTCAATACCTCTTTGTCTTTCGACTTCAGCATCGTGTTTTAATTTCAATTGCTCTTTTGCTTTTTCTTGCTCATCCTTTAAACGATCAGCCTCACTAGCTTGTCTTGCTTTTAGTTGAGCTTGAGCAACTGCATCTTCTTTAACATTGATAGTGCCCATGATATCACGAATACGTTTCTTATGTTTCTTTTTGGTTTTTCCAGTTACTCCTGGTTCACCATTAGCACCTACGCCAACACCAGCAATGTTTCCACCACCAACGTTATTAACAGGTTCTTCTTCAATCTTTGCGGCTTCGGCAATAACAGAACTGTTTTCATCCATGAATCGTTCTAGTGCAGTATCCAAGTCTAATTCAACAGATTCCTCTGTCAAATAATTGGTTGCGTGGATTCTTTGCTCTTCTCGTATTAACCAGAGAGCGGCTGCATAAGAAGCAAGTTTTGTTTGACCGCCAGGAAGTTTACCGAGTAGTTTCTTTACATTTAAAACCATTTGGTCAAATATACCAAACGCTTTCTTTTGTGCATTCTTAGAGTAATCTTTGCGTGAGATTAGTATATTACCTTTCTCATCAATGATTCCCTCTTCATATGCATCCCACTTTTCAAAAGGTGTCACCAACTTTCGAATAAATGAATATACTAAGAATAGATCTACTACCATTTAAATTTCCCTTAACCTTGTTTCAACGAACTCATCGCCATCTATAGATTTTGAGTTCACTGCCAATCCATCATATACTAATAACTCAGGCATATAGTTTAAATACTGTACGAATGGTTTTAAGTACTCGTGATACTCGTGCAATCGCATGAATAACATATTTGTCGCCGTCACGCCGAATACATTGTATATTACAATGAGATGGTTCAAAATCAACCTTTCTTTCAATTCGTTATCTTGTCTATATCTACTAAAGAGTTTACGGAGATATTGAAATCTCTTAATATCCTCTTCAAACTCTGACATCTCAATACACTGAGGGTTGTCATAGTGTTTCATAGCATAAAGTAGAAAGGTTGACTCTGTCAATATCATAATATAAAAACTTGCCTAATTGTCTTAAGCGTCAGCTACGATAGCATCTTCAACAGCGGTATCACCAGTAACACCTAAGTCACCAGCAGCAACTGCTGTAACTTTCATTGGTACTAAACATTCAGCGTGGTGTCTTCCACCTACTGTATGATATAACCACCAACCTGGAC
>Ga0209711_10003507_pt1 | contig 13219 bp, 8 predicted proteins | sample ArcticOcean_MG_C_7_FD_187441 | JGI IMG/M metagenome (GOLD analysis project Ga0209711, IMG submission 187441) | Marine microbial communities from western Arctic Ocean - ArcticOcean_MG_CB11_88 (SPAdes) (version 2) | ecosystem: Environmental > Aquatic > Marine > Oceanic | place: Arctic Ocean... | reverse complement strand
TGGGGGTGGTGGGAGGCGAGGATACCGTGTCTGAGTGGGTACCGGCGACGTCGCCGTTTGGCGTGGAAGGCCCGTCTCGCGAATAAAACGCCCCGAGCCGCGAGGACGACGACGCCAGCGCCGATCGCGGGGTGGTGCCAGGCGCAGGCACGACCGTGCCATCCGCGCGCATACGGGGCGTGACCCGGGATGCTTCTTCCCCGACCCCAACCCCCGCGTTCGCGCTTACCAACGGCGACGACGCCAGCATGGCTTTGATCGCGGCGAGTTCGCGCCGCACGCCTAGGGTGGAGTCGATTAATTCGGGCGAAGCCGCGGAATCCAACCGCGCGTCGTCGCCCGAGCTCGACACGAACGTGGCACCCCGTTGTGTCGCGTCCGCCACCGCGTGGGCCACGACCTGTTCCAGCTCTTGACGCAGGTCGGACTTGGCTTTTTCGACCGCGAGCGAAACATCCGCGGCGGTGAATTTGTTGTTGTCGACGGCGGCCCTCGCCTCCGCCGCGTCCCGGCTCGCCGCCGCCGCCGCGGCGACTGCTTCCTGCAGCGCCAAAGAGTTGCGCTCCGCCGCTGCAGCTCTTGTTGCAGCAGAGGCATCCGCGCTCTCATTGAGCAATGCATTGTTCCTTTGGCCGGGCGCTGGATTATTTCCGCCTCCGTTTTTCGGCCGAAACGTACGCCACACGAAACTCATCGCCGCGACCGCGGCGCCCGTGCGCGCCACGACCTGCGTCCATCGCAGGGGGGGATGTTTTTCGGTGTCGGTGGTGAGGGTGTTCTGTGTGTTACTGTTTCCTGCGTCTCCTCTTTCGTTCGTCGTCGCGTCGTCCACGTCACCGACCGCTTGCGGGACTCTGGCAAACGCCTCCGCGATCTCGCCACTCGTGAGGCCTTTTTTTTCCAGAAAACCGCGTTTCGACTGCGCCGACGAGTTAACGACCTGCGGGTGCCGTAAAAACGCCACCGCGTTTTGAACGAACTCCTCTCTGGGAGGAGGTGTGGTGGGGTCGGATGAGGTCAGTCCGACGGAACCGCCAACGGAACCACCCAGGGTCCCGGTCAACGCGTCGTCGTCCTCCATGCGCCGCGAAAAGTGCATCGCGGTTTCTGGGAACGGCCAAAATACGACGACGATAATGATTTGACCGCGCCGAAAAGATGACGTCCCCCACAATCCGGCCGCCAACCCGCGTCGCCATGGCCACCCTTGCGGTGTCCGCCATCGCGCCCGCGCCCTCGGTCGTGCCTCGTAACGCCCGCGTTCCGTGCGTTACCCCAGGCGCGCTTTCGTCGCGAGCCTCGATTCGCGCCCAGAGCGGCGCCTCGTTGCTGGCATCCCAGAAGGCTTCTGGGAGTCCAAAAAATAAACCCCGACGCCGCGCCCGCGCCGCCCCCCTCGCCGTGCGCGCGCTGGTGAACATCGACTTAGGGCCGAGCGCGATTCTCGGCGCCAGCGTCATGGTCAGTGCTATCGGTTTGTACCAGGTAAGAGCCTCAAGGCCGGAGGTGTCCCGGGATCAAGACGTGTTCTTCTCGAGCATAGGCTTGCTCACCGGCGGCATTCTGGTTTTCCAAGGCTGGCGCCTCGATCCGCTGATGTTGTTCGGGCAGCTCCTCACCGCGGGAACCGCGGTTTCCTTCGCGTCCGAGGCGGTGGGTTTACGGCAAGAAATCCTAGACCGGGAAGCCGCGGAGGCGATGGGCAGGTCTGATGACGGGAAGGATGGACGGAACCGGAGGTACGCGAGGAGAAACAACGGAGGCAGAGACGGAGGTACCGGCAGAGACGGAGGCGGCGCTCCAAACGGATCGAACGCCGCGCCGCCGCGCCCGTTACCCCCGCCGCGCGCGCGAAGAGTCAACTACCGGGACCAGGACGTCGGCACACGAACTGGGGGGTGGGACGACGCCCCCAACAACTGGGACCAGAGGAACGCGTTCGGCAGGGACGACGAAACGGCGTCGCGAGGGGGACCGTCGTCGACGCGAAGAAACGCGCCGGGCGAACCGTGGCGACAACGCGCGGACGAGTACGTGTTCGACGCGTCGTCGGTTTCTCCCTCCTCCTCCGTGTCGTCGTCGGCGTTGCGGGGAGACTCGTCTCGAAACTCGTCGGAAAACAACAACAATAACTCAAACAACTCGGGCGGGTTCATGGAATCCTTCGACCAAGCCCGGGGCGGCGGGAAACGGGAAGGAAACCGAGGTGGCCGTGAGGGAAGGAAAAACGACGCAGGGAACGACGATTTCGGCCCGGCGCGGTTCGGCTCGGAGGCGGATGACTGGGAACTGTAAATACTGAAGGCGACGACGTAACAGACGTACGTAATGAATTGTAAAAATGCGTAAACTACTACAGGTGACTACTGTCTTTTCAGTGTGACAGTGCTTGGTTCTCGTTCAACCAGGTGAGCATATCCAGGTGGCCGTTCATCTGCGCAACCGACATACAGAGCTGCCAGTTCTCCCGGTCACAAGGTAACCCGTTCTCGATCGCCCACCGCAGCGCCTCGAGGCGTCCGTGATGCGCCGCCATCATCCACGTGTCGTTGTTCCACGGACACCCGATCGCGCGCGCCCACCGCAGCACCTCGACCTGCCCGCCCTCCGCCGCTCGCGTGCACGTGTATACGCTCCACGGGCAGCCGTTCGCACGCAACCACTGCGGCAACTCGAGATGCCCGTCAACCGCCGCGTTCGCGCACGTGTTGTGGTCCCACGGGCAGTCGTTCGCGCGCAACCACCGCAGCAACTCGATTTCCCCGCGATGCGCCGCCCCCGCGCACGTCATCTCGTTCCACGGGCAGCCGTTCGCGCGCGCCCACAGTAGCACCTCGACATGCCCGCCTTCCGCCGCTAAGAATCACATGCTCGATTCCAACGGGCATCCGTTCGCGCGCCCCCACTTCAGCACCTCGAGTTGCCCGCCCTTTGCCCCGGACGCGCACACGTTTGACTCGTTCTGACTCAGTTTAGGGAACAGCTCGAGCCCGAACCCTAAACCCTTTTTTTTTTCTCTGCACACGTTTGACTTTCAGACGACCTTTCTGGAGCTTGTGCTTAAGCGTATCTAAGTACCCAAGCTCCGCAGCTACATCAGTTGTCATCTCCTCCACTCGAAGTCCCGTCTTTTCCACCGCGTCGCGCATCGCGCAATTCACCGCTTTTAGACGCGCGAGAACGATGGGATCGGTGTCAGATCTGAGAATGTGCTGGATGACGACGTGGTTGGGAAGGCCGGGGAAGGCCTCTTGCGCGTGGATCTGGTGCGCGCTCGCGTTGGGCTTCTTGTACGTGCAACGCGCTTTGTGGTCGGCCCAGTCCTCACGTTGGCAGTCCTTGCTGCAGTAGTACACCAGCTTGCACGCGCACTGCTTACACGCGGAGATCTGACCGCACTTCGCGCAGTCAGGTCCCTTCAAGAGCATCTTGTTCAACGCGCGATCCACGTGTGTCGCGGCATCACCTTCCGTGGGAGTATCGGTAGCGTGTGTCACGGTGAAGGACATCGCTGTCACGGTGGAGGACATCGCGGAACCCAGCGCGGGTGGCTTCCTTACGAAAGTTGTTGCTTGGAAAAAGAAAGACCTCTCGAGCGTAACGCTTTCCTCGGAAGCCCCGAAAACACGTTGCTCTGTAGTCACACTCGCCTGCGCAACGACGCACCATGCCGACCTCCTACCCCAATACTCTTGACTTTAGTAATATCGCGCTCCAGCACGACGCTGGCGACGCCTTCGCGGCTCTGCCCGCCCATGTCCTCATCACGCACGTCCTAAGTTCGGGCAATCTGCCCGATCCCTCAGATCTCGCACGGCTCCGAGCGGTGAGTCGTGAGATGCGCGATGCGGTGGCGGCGACGGGGCGTAAAGTGTACGAGCTTGGAGCTGAGAAAGCCATAGAGCTCGGAGACTTAAGCGGGATGCAGCTCTTGCATCAGCGAGGTGACCTGGATGACGAATCCGATAGCTTGTGCGCGTTGGCGGCGGCCCTCGGACAACTCGAAATACTGAAGTGGTTGCGCGAGAATAACTTCCCGTGGGACGAAGAGACGTGCAGACGTGCGGCGTCAGGCGGGCACCTCGAGGTGCTGCAGTGGGCGTGCGCGAACGGCTGTCAGTGGGGCGAAGATACGTGCTGGTATGCGGCGTTGGGCGGGCAACTCGAGGTGCTGCAGTGGGCGTGCGCGAACGGCTGTCAGTGGAACGAGAGGACGTGCACGGGTGCGGCGCAGGGCGGGCACCTCGAGGTGCTGCAGTGGGCACACGCGAACGGCTGTCCGTGGCACAGCTGGACGTGCTCGATGGCGGCGAGGGGCGGGCACCTCGAGATACTGCAGTGGGCGCGCGCGAACGGCTGCCCGTGGGACCATCGGACGTGCGCGAACGCGATGGCGAGCGGGCACTTCGAGTTGTTATCTTGGGCTCAGGCGAACGGCGCACCCGAAGTCTGAGAAGACACTTTTGAAAACACTAGTTTCAAAGAGAAGCAACTTTACGACCTGTTTTACTCCACACTACCACCGTAATTACTCGTTACCGGTAGTTTAAACCACGGTACACATGAACTACACACCTAATCACACCTAATCAATCCCTAAACTATCACGATTCGCGTCAGCACCCCCCCTCCCCGCAGCGTGACCGGCATTGCGTGTGCCCCCCCGAACCCGTGTACGCGCGTTTCCGCCAGCGCCACGATTTCCTTGGCCAGCCCTAAAGGATCCGTGCTGCCGTGGCGCCTGAGAAGCGTGGAGTCGGGGGTCAGTCACTTGTTTATTGAAAGGTATTGTTTGTGTGTTGAAAGGTGCGATTCATGCGTTTGATGCTGGGAGACACGTGGAGTGAAGCTTACCGGTTGAGAAACAGCGGGCGCGTGAGGTACCCGTCGCTCTGCCCTGCTCCGTTGGTGTCTCCAGTAGTCACCGCTACGCTTTGCGTCGGCGACACGCGCCAGGTCAGTCCTTTGTCCGGTTTCCGTGTCCCTCCGTGTTTGTCCCACCGCAACACTCGCCCGGTCACCGACCCGGGTTCGCGCTCCACGTCGAGGACGTCGATTTTGGTGATTTGCGGGTACTTGCTTCGCGCGGTTTCCAGAACGCCTCGGGTAAAAGCGGGGTGACTCCTGCCTTCGTGGTGCACAACTAACCGTGTTAACGGTTTGCCACCCCCACCAGCAAGCACGGCGACGGCCTTTTCCACCGCGACACAGCCCGCGGCGAGGGACGCGGAGGCGTAGTCGGTACCGGTGTCGGGAAAGGCGGTTTCGTGTTCCACGGAGTCTTCGTCGGTTGGAGCGTCAATTTCTTCAGTCCTTTCGTGCAAACCAGATATTTCGTCACCACCCGCCGCCTCGCCGCGCCTCGCCGCTCTCCTTTCCCGCGTCCCGTCGAACCGCACACGCGCGTCGCTGTCCACCACGCCAACGACGCACTGCTCCGGGTGTTGCCCGTTCCTGTACGCCAGGCCTGATATTCCTGTAACGCCGACGAACGCCGCGCTTCCAAGAGGCGTCGGGTCGTCGAGCAACAGATTTACCAACCTGTTTTTGTAAAAGAAAAGTGTCAGTCTTGTATGGGCAAACAGTCGTCCGGGATTTGGTGAGATAAATACAAATACGTACCCGCTCGATGCGAACCCGGGAAACGAGGACGCCTGGCCTCCCCTCAGCGCGCCGAGTTCAAGAGACAGTTCACGGGCGGATTCATCTTCACTAAACACGCCGCGTCTCGGGTGCGGTGCTCTTGTAGTTTGCGCGGCTTGCCGAGCTAACGACTCAAGGTAGTCGTTCCCGTTACACTCCACGATCACCAAATCGAACCCTTCTTTTTGAGCGCGCCTGAACAGAGATTGGAGTTGTTGTTCGTCTGCGGGAAATTCGCGAGTCGTCGCGTTGTTTATGTCATCAGTAGTTGATTGTGTCGCCTCAGCACGTACTGACCACTGCTCGTGCGCGCTACTGACTCCCGCTATGAGTTTTGCTTTTAACTCAACCTCCGAGGAGTTACCGCGCACGAGCAGAAGTTTCGGTTTCGGAAAACTCGCGGATTGTTTATCCGCGGCGGGCGCAATCGCCGGCCCGCTCGCCACGCTTCCGCTCCCCACCAGCCGCCCGCAAGGCCCGCTGCTCACCACAACGGGTTCGGGTAGCCGTGTCATGCGGTCCGAAAGACGCAACCCCAGGGTTTCAACAAACGGCTGGCCCAAATATACACGAAGCGACGTGACGCCGCGTTGCGTGTCAGCGGCGGTGACCACGGACGTTTTTGAAACGTTTGTGTTTGCTCCAGCAGAAAACGTAGATGTGCTACTCGAAGTATTACTCGTGTATGAGTAATTACTCATAACATTCTTCAGCCCCAGCAGCTCCGCCGGGTACGCCATGGGTCCGCCGAAGGTTCCGTGTCGCTTCCCCTCGCCCCCTTTCGGGACGAGCCACACCGCCTCGGCGGTTGGGTCCGCGTCGGCTAAGAGAGAAACCCTCGCCGGGTACCGCTCGCGGTGGTACTGCGAAAGAAAAGGGTCAGTCTTCCTGTAACGTGTACGAGTAAACAGTCGTAGCATTCGGGCCGAACAGTCGTAGTAATCGGGCCGAACAGTGCACTTGTGATGTATGAAGTATACTTCCTTTTAATGACTGAAACAGTCAAAGAGGGGCATCAAACAGCGTGTCTGGATTTGGGAAACGCGCGGTGCGTACCTGTAAAAGCGACGCGCCGTTTAGCTCGGGTCGAGGCGCGCCGATCTCGCCAGGGTCCGGGATCGAACCGCCGTCCCTACACAACACAAGGAACCCCTCTAGCCGAGGACCGCCCAACGCGACGACTGGGAGGTTAGTCATGGAGCGTTTCATTTCAGACGAAGTGCCACCCAATCTATCCAGCCATTGCCGTACCGAAACCGAGACCTCGCTTGTCGCGGACGTCGCGACGCGAAGCGTCGCCGGCGTCCCCGCGCCGCCGCGCGCGTCAACCTCAACCTCGAACTTCAAGTGCGATTCGTGGTTACCTTCGGTGTTTTTGCTAGCCTGGTTACCCACGGTGTTGGTAACCTCCCCCGCGCCGGTTCGAGCCCCGCCGGTGTTGTTTTTGTCCACAAACACCACGCCGCGTGCGGTTCGCGAGACGTCGTACGCGTGGTTAGTCTCGGAAATTGTCACGCAGTGTTTGTAAAGCGCCTCCCCCGCGAGTTTGGAAAACAACTCCAACTCGTCGTCGGAGGCGGCGGTTTCTCGGTTCAGGCGTTTCGGCGAAAGCGTGGTTAGGTCGAACCCGGCACAGGCTTTCCTAACCGTCTCGGTGACGATCCCCGCTTCGCCCACGCGTAACACCACGCCGATCCCCCAGCTTTTGGGCGCGCGCGCGAAGAGCTCGTTGGAATTGCAAATGGCAGCCTCGCCCCCAACCCGAACTTCTCGTGCCAAACGGATCTCGCGCCAAAGCTTAGCACCGAGTGAGGACTCCGAACCGGGTCCACGTAATTTAAGGGGCGTGACCTGCACCACAGAGGTCCTGGTGTCAAAGTCGTACGCCGTGAGCAGGTGCGTGACCGCCACGGAATCGGGGTCGGGGAAGGCCGAGGGTTGGTCCGAGGAAAACGATTGACGCGGAGTCAACCGCCGGGACGACGAATCCTTCAGGAAACGCCGCCCGGGCGTAACGCGCGTGGGTTTCGGCGAGGCGAAATTCGGACACGCAGGGCCCGGGCGCCCCGACAAACGCAACGCCACGAGGGCCATGTCCAACCCCCGCGTTGCGACGCGCATGCGTGCGCGAGGCGGTGTGCGGAGATGGGACGAACGTGATGCGTGTTGATGTTTAATCGTCATCTTTTCGGGGAAACTAGAAAACCGCCAGGTCACCAGCCCGCCCAGTCCCGGTAGAGTACTTGTAGTAACCGGTACAACTGATAGTGATGTGTTTCAAATTCGTTTTGTTACAATCGATCGCGTCTCGCGCTTACTACGGCGCGCGCTTTTTCTGATGTCGGTCGAGGTACGCTCTTTCTTTTCGAAAGAAGGGCTACGTTTACGTTTCGAGACGCTCCGTACGTTTGTACATTCGCTCCGTACGTTTGTACGCCGTCTCGCGCGCGTCTCGGGGTTTCGCCTTGTTCCTTCAAACGGAATCAGGTCTCAAAACCCGTTTTACACCCTCATACACCCCGCCACCCCGCCCTAAACCCCCCAAACCCGGAAGCCCTTACACACCCCAAACAGATACGCCACCCACCCGAACCCGCCTTCGTCAAAACCCGCCTTCGTCCCCGTCCTCGGGAAGCCCGTCCTTTAGGAACATATCAAGCACGGCGTCGTCCCCGAGGTCGCCGATCCCGCCGCTGCCCTGGTTTTTCTTGTCAAAGCCGAGGTCGCCGCCGTCCCCCCCGTTGTTCATGAGCATCCCGTTCCCCCCGGATGCGTACATCACGCCGTTGCCGTTGAAGGCGTGCGGGTACCCGCCGTTGTTACCCCCGGACAGCGCGCCCATCACCATCCCCCCAGCGTGCATCTGCCCGGCGCTCCCGACGTGGTGCATCCCGCCGTGCATCTGCGCGCCGTGCGGGATGCCGTGCATCCCGCCGCCGTTCACGCCGTGCATCCCGCCGTTGAGTTGCACGCCCCCCAAACCCCCCCCCCCGTTCATCATCATCGGCGGCAGCATCGTGGGATACGGCCCGCCTCCGCCGTGCATCCCGCCCGACCGCCCGTCGTGCCCGCCCAATCGGAGGTCGCCATCTTTTTCCAGATGAATGCTCCCACCAGGCCCGGACCGCACGCCCGGAATCGGAATCATCCCGTTGTGGTTCATCTGGTACATCATGTTCCCCATCTGCACGCCGTTGGGGAGGTGGTGCGCATGTCCGCCGTTCGCCACGCCGTCGCCCGCCATGCCGTTTCCCATGACACGTCCATCCATCCCTCCGTTGCCATTTCCGTTCATGCCCAGGTTGGGGGACCCGACCCTACCCCCCGGCCCGCCCATGGCGACCATCCCGCCGGTCGCGTCAACGAGGCCGGACCCGGCGAGGCCGGTCATGAACCCCGGGCTCCCGCCGTTCCCGCCGTTCCCGTTGCCGTTCCCAACGCCCTGAAGACGCTTCAGGTACAAACGGTATTTTTGTAAGTGGCTCGCGACGTTTTCCCGGGTAAGCCCCTGGACGCCCATCAGGTCCAAAATCCGTTTCGGCACCGCCTTGTCGATGCCCAGGGTGTTCACCGCGGTCACGAACTGCTGGTGAAGTTCCGCGGACCACACCACCCGCGGTTTCTTCAAAGCGCTGCTGTCCTCATTTCCTTCGTCGTCCAAAGCGCCCGCGTCGTTTTCAAGGGACTCGTTGCCGTTGCCGTTGCCGTTGTTCCGGCCGTTTCCTAAACAGTTTCCGGTAAATCCGTTTTTACCCCCGTCCAACCCGTTGTCCGCGCCCCCGGGGGCGTCCAAAACGTCGCGGTCTCGTTTCAAAGGCTTCTTCGCGCGAACCAGATCGTCCTCATCCGAGGCGTGTTTTTTAGAAGGAGACCCGCCAGCCCCTACGCGGTCTCGCTTCGAGTTCCCTTTCTTCCCTCCGCTTCCGTGTGGGTCCCGTGACCCCTCGCTCCCCTCATCGGAAAACCCCTCGGTCGGGTCGCCGCTCCCGAAACCCAAACCCCCGGCGCCGTGTTCGCCGCCGCTGTCCTCGCGGCGTTTGCGCACCACGTGCTGCCATATGTTGCGCAGCTCCTCGATCCTAACGGGTTTCAACAAGTAATCAACCGCACCGTGAATGATCCCCCGAAGCACGACGTCAGTGGCGCAGTTCGCGCTCATCATCATCACCGGGACGTCCAACTCAAGCGCGATGTGCTCCAGCAACTTGAACCCGTCCATGTCGGGCATGTGCACGTCGGACAGCACGATGTCGAAATCGCGCCGCCGCTCCCGCAGCGCCGTAAGCGCGTCCGCGCCGCGGGTGAACGTGGTGACTGGGGTGTGGTTGAAAGGGGGGGGGGTGTTGATTCGTGGCAGGTCAGCATTGATAGGCGTGTCGGGTGCGCATTGGTACGAATCGGGTTTCGTCGTCGTCATCGTCGATGCGTTTTTTAAACCGAAAAAGTGAAGAAATAAGACGTTTCCAAAAATCAACAGAGGGCCTCACAGCCCGCCAACTGGCAATCCGCCGAAGGTCTCCCCACCTTCGTTCCCATCAATCGCGGGGGCGGGTGAACTTTTCATAGGACGGCATGACGTGAACCTCGACCGGGCCGCCCGGGTCGAGGTGGTTCGTTCGCGGGGTAGGACGCCGGTCCGACCACGCGCGTGAGCCGAAGACGTGTTTGACGTTTGAAGACCCTCGTCTCCATACACCAAGAGTCACCAAACCCGCGTGCCACAATCGATGGACCCGCACCGCGCGTTTTCCGGGCCCGCACGTCGCACTCGATTCTTTCTCGGGATGGCGTCGCGTCGCCCGCTGCAAAAAAAAAACAGGAGATTGCCGCACCTTCGTATTGACACCGCTGCAGCATCTTCTCCACGATGCGCAGGCACAGCGGGTCATCGTCCACGACTATTACACGCAGGCCCACGGGGAACCGAGGGTTTTCCAGTTCCGTGGACATTTTGTGGGGTTGCTTATCGAACCCTAGGCCGGCAACGTGAAAACGAAAGCGGACGTCGGCGGCACGGCGCGACAAATGAGAGAGATCCCCAGGTTGCCCAATCTCCGGGAATGCTCAACGAAAAGCGACACCGCGCACGAACGGTGGTTCCTCTTGCGCGTCCGTACTGCACACGCAAACACGACCGCACCGCGACCCTGAATGCGTCACGTGAACACCTCGCGTGACGTAGTGGAGGCACCGGCCTGCAGTTGTTAAGTTAAAACAACGCTTCGGGAGAAACGAGCGTCGTCGAGAGCGGCGGAGAGCCGTGGGAAAGCACTGAGCAGCGCCGGCGCGCCAACCGTGCCAAAACTCGGATTATAAAATTTCCGTTTGGACCGGACGGCGAAGGCAACATTGAGTTCAAGATTGATTGCCCCGCTCGCGCACACAACGTCACCGCGCCGTACTTGCCGCGCGTTTTCGCGGTGCGCGTTCGTGACCCCGCGTTCCGGTGGTACTTCTTTCGCAACCCAAACGATTTCCGCGGCCGTTTACGTCTCGCGTCGTGCCCGATACGCGCCGCACCTCCTTGAATTCGCGAGATTCGGCCAAACCCTGCCCTGAACTCTAGCTAGGGGAATCGTCAGATTTCGGTTCCTCGCGCAACTCACGGCGTATCGCGTGACCCCACAAGAGTCACCCAAAAACACCCACCATGACCACCCCCGAGTCGAACGTGGTCACAAAAGCGCCCGGGATGTGGGTGTTCGAGCACCTCGCGGAGATTGGGGTTGACGAAGAGGCGCTTGAGTACGCGGCGCCTTTGCTTGGGAACGACCAGCAGGTGGTGGACGCGACCAGCAGGCTGGCGGCGCGGCTGGCGCTTCTTTCCGTGGACCGCGCGCTCGCGGACGACCCAACGCTTGAGATCGATTTAACGCACTGCAAGCTGTTACGGGCGATACGGGACGCGCTGCACACCAGCGGCGTGGATGTTGAAACCCTGGAGCGCGAGATGAACCTCGCGCCGCTCTTCGCCGGCGTCGTGATTCGCGCGGATGACTGGGACGCGTACAAGAAAACCCTGGACGCGCTGTTCCCCCCTGGGACAAGCTCGGGTAAAGGCCCAGTGGTGGGTTCCCTCCCATCGCCAACGCAAATATCGCCCAGTCAACCAGCGGGGTTAAGACCCGAGCTGCTCGCCACGTTTTCGCGCTGCCGCAGCGGCGCTGACGAGGGGTACCTCAACGCGCGCCGGGCGAGGCACGGCATGACCGGCGACGCCATGCGAGCCGCCGCGAAACACGCGTGTGCAGTGGCTCGCACAAGGCTCGGGGAGGACTCGTTAACACGAATCGCGGTGGATTTCGGAAACGGGACGTACGTTCCGTCGCGAGGCAAAATTGCGTCGCACCAAAACAAAACGTTTCGGTTCGCGAAGGGAACTTCCGGGAATGAAGCCGGCAAGAAATCACCGCCACCACGACGGAAAACGTTACTCACGCCGAAAAAGACTGTCCCGAAGGGAAGAATGATAGTCGTTGAGAAAAACACCACACTGGTGGTGGACAAGCGAACCACGCGCGGCGCGGGCGCGGCGGCGGGAGCGCGGACGCAAAGTCAGGACACCGAAATCGAGGCGGACCCGAATGACGTGTATGACTTTGCCAACGAACGCGTGAGGGATGCCGATCGAAACGCGAACAGGGCGTTTGAAGCCCTGGGCGCGGCGGCGGAGGCGATGGAGGCAGAGGAGACGGAGGCGGGGGCGCCGCGGAACAACGACGACGACGACGATCACCAGATCCTGACCGACGATACTCGGATCCTCACGCCGAACAAAGCCAAGAGCAGGCCTGGGAAGAGTCCATCTCAAAAGGCCTTAGGTGCGATCGGGTGGCGAAGAGGCGGGGGGGGCGCTGGCAAGGACCGGAACGGCGAGGAGGAAAGCGGTGGCGACGAGGAAGAAATCTCCGACGACGAAGGTACGTGACGCGCGTTTCCCAAATCATAGACGACTGCTCGGCCCGACTGTTTGCTCATACACATTACGAAGTACACCCATACTCGCCGAGTCATGACTGACACTTTCTTTTACCTATCCCAAGACGTTCGCCCCACGCAAGCCGCGCCCGAGGACGACGAAAACGCCGGGTTACTACGCAGAGTGGGCGGTTTGTTCGGCCTGGGGAAGTCAAACGTCAAGCGCAAGCGCGGTGACGGTGACAGCGACGACGACGACGACGACAACGCGATCGCAACGTCGTCCAAAAAGAAGCCAAAAACCGCCGCCAAAGGCGGGACCGGTAAGACCCCGGGTTCGCCGCAACCCCTGGGCGTGGCGAACCGCCACAGCAAGCGCGCGGTGACGTTCGCTAACGTGGGTGCGTTGCCGCGGAAGAAGAAGGTGTATTGGACGTCTGGGGAAACGCGCGCGCTTGAGGTTGGCGTCCGCACTTTGATGGACACGAACCAGTTCGAACTGGGAAACACGTACGACAAACAAGCAAACACCCTGAACGACAAGTGGCGGAAGATATACGAACAACACAAAGACGTGTTCGACGTGAACGGCCGGACCACCATGGACTTGAAGGACAAGTGGCGGAACATCCTGAAGGCGAGGGGGGGGGGGGCGGGT
>Ga0209711_10003506_pt1 | contig 13220 bp, 14 predicted proteins | sample ArcticOcean_MG_C_7_FD_187441 | JGI IMG/M metagenome (GOLD analysis project Ga0209711, IMG submission 187441) | Marine microbial communities from western Arctic Ocean - ArcticOcean_MG_CB11_88 (SPAdes) (version 2) | ecosystem: Environmental > Aquatic > Marine > Oceanic | place: Arctic Ocean... | reverse complement strand
ACATATCCAACTTGTTTATATACATATGATTATACATTTGATTTTGAAGCTATAAAATTCTTTATCGCCTCTACATTAGATGGTAAGGAATTGTAATTTTCTTCTAAGCTAAATATACTTTTATATCTTTTTGGTAATTCTGAATTAATATTTATTGCTGCACTTACAGCATCTGAAAACTTAACCGGATGCGCAGTTGATAAAACTATGCAAGGTCCATTTAAAATCTCTTTACATGAATGCGCTGCTTCTAGCCCAACAGCTGTATGAGGGTCTATTACTAAACCATTATTACTGTAAGTAAACTTAATCCTATCTGAAGTACATTGGTCATTAACTCCTAAACCTACAAAAGTTTTATTTAGCTTGATTAATTTGTCATTACTTACTGTAAATGAACCATGATTACTTAATTCATCCATATATTGTCTTACTAAAATAGAATTGTTATCTAATATTTCATATAATAATCTTTCAAAATTACTAGCTACTTGTATATCCATAGAAGGGCTAATAGTAGGAATTACGTTAGAGATTTTGTAAATCCCATTTTTAAAAAAATTAGATAAAATATCATTACTATTTGTAGCTATAATAATTTTATGTATTGGTAAACCCATTTTTTTTGCTACATATCCTGCATACGCATCACCAAAATTTCCTGTAGGCACAGAAAAATTAACTGCCTTAATACTTTTTTTCTTCATTAATTTAAAAGAAGAATAAAAATAATAAACAACTTGGGCTAACACCCTTCCCCAATTTATTGAGTTAATTGATGCCAAATTATGCTTAGCATTAAAATCATGATCAACTAAAAGTTTTTTAACTAATGCCTGGCAATCATCAAAATTTCCGTCAATAGCTATATTATAGACATTCTCCGCCTTAACCGTAGTCATTTGTCTTCTTTGAAACTCACTAACTTTACCTTTTGGATGCAAAATTATTATATTAGCAAGGTTATTATTTTTAAATGCTTCAATTGCCGCAGACCCTGTATCTCCTGATGTTGCCCCAATTATAGTAATTTTTTTACCTTCTCGCCCTAATAGGGTATTAAAAACTCTACTTAAAAACTGAAGAGCAAAATCTTTAAATGCTAATGTAGGACCATGAAACAATTCTAATATATCAATATTATCAGAAACATTAACCATTGGAGCAATTTCATTTTTTCCAAAGTTTTTATAAGAATCTATAGCAATATTTTTAATATCTTCTTTTGTAAAACATGTGCCACAATATTTAAATATGACCTCAGCACATAATTCTGTATAATTCATATTAACCATATTTTCTAATTCACTTGAAGAAAAAGTTGGTATTTTTTGTGGTATATATAGACCACCATCAGCACATAATTCTGTATAATTCATATTAACCATATTTTCTAATTCACTTGAAGAAAAAGTTGGTATTTTTTGTGGTATATATAGACCACCATCTGCAGATAACCCTTCCATAATAACTTTGCTAAAATTACTATTAGAGCTCGAGTTATGGCTTCTTGTAGAGATATAACGCAAAATTTTATCCAAATATAAATATTTATTATTTTAACTATTTAAGTTTAAAATTGCTTTGTAAAGTAAACCAAAATAAAAAAGAAAGCATTATAAATATTATTACAGCTATAGATTGATGCAGCATAGCAATAAATAAATTTAATTCAGTAAATATTACTGTCGCACCCAATAAGATTTGAAGTATTGTCAGTAAAACCAATATATTTCTAATCATATAAATAATTTTATATTTTTTATATTTTTTATATCCATTTACTACTAACAATATAAATATAGCCGATAATGCGGCTAAAACTCTGTGGCTTATATGTATAATTTTGTTATATTGTAATATGCTAACATCATCATTAGAACATTGTGGCCATATATCACATGCCAATGAAGACCCGCTTTTTGAAACTATAGCTCCCATCAGCATGGTAACTAATACTGTTATTATGGTTATAACTAAAATAGAAATTTTTATTTTTTTATTGAGCAAAGGTTTTATTAATTGTAGCTTTAAAGAAAAGAAAAATATCTTTAAAACAAAAAATATTAAACTAAGGGCAAGTCCTAGATGTACAGCTACACTCCATGGAGAATTTTTATCAAAAACAGTTAAGCCTCCCATTAAACCTTGTAAAGCTAATGTAAGCATTATCGTATATAAAATTACTTTAGTGATTTTATCGTCTATAGTTTTCAGGCCAACAAAAAAAAGCAGTAATGTTACAGGAGCAATAAATACTGCAGCATTGAATCTATGTATCCACTCAAGCATTATTTGATAAAATTCAAAATTTACATCAGAGATTTTTGAAAGTTTATCTTGATCTGGAAACCATAACCCATAACATAAAGGCCAATCTGGACAAGATAAACCCGAACCCGTTAAACGAACAGCCGAACCTAAAGAAATTTGTATAAAAATTAATAATAATAATAAAACTGCTAAAAACTTTAATGTGAAAATTAATTTTTGTTCTGCCATTTTAATTAACATTCTTTCTCCATAATAAATGCAAAAATATAGATAGGGCTAATGCCAAAGAAAACCAAGTAATAGCATATTGTAAATGGTCATTTGGTATATTAATATTATATTGACTTCCTAATGGGTACCTTTCATTAGGGTTATTCTCTTCTATAATATAAAAGTTATTTAAATCTAATTTAAAATAAGTACTAATTTCTTCTATATTTATATAATACCATTGATTTTTAATTATACTATTTGATGGCGTAAAGTAATTAATTTTTTGTTGAAACTTTACTATACCATTTATAGATGTGTTTTTATCTTGCTTAATTTCACTTGCTTCAATTTTATAATTCTCTGGGACAAAACCTCTGTTAATTAATATATATCCAAATTTTGTTTTAAAAGGTGTTATAAGATGCCTTCCTACTTTGCCACCAACTACTTTTGAATAAATTGTTATATTCTTGTCATATAAAAAATAACCATCAAGCTTAAATCTTCTATAATTATAATTTTTAATATTACTAATTATTGATGAGTTTACTACAACTGGTGGTAAGGATATATTTTCTTTCATAGATTCTAATAAATCACTTTTCCATCTTAACCTTTCAAGCTGCCAGGTTCCTAAGGAAAGCAAAATAATTATAGCTAATGAATTAAATATAAGAAATTTTGTTAGTTTATTTATATTCAAATTATACTAGCCTTTATTCTTAAAAGATAGGCACAATAATAGTGCTTTAAACGGCCTTAATATCACTACAGATAACACTAAAATAACTGGTAACCATATTACTATATGTAACCATAATTTAGGATGAAAATTCAGCTCTAATAATAATGCTCCAAGTCCGACGAGAATACTTGTAATAAGCATAGCAAACCACGCCCCACCATCGCCTACCCTTTCCGCGTCTATTTTTAAACCACAATTTGGGCAGGTATCTAACATAGTAATATATCTTACGAAGACAGATCTATATGAACAATTTGGACATAACCCATATAAAGCTTTAATAAGTAATGTTTTTGGTATTATAGGCTTTGCATTAGTTTTTATTTCTCCACTATCCACCGTGAATAGTACCGCCTAAACTGCCCCAATAATAAATAGAAACAAACAAAAATAACCAAACTACATCTACAAAATGCCAATACCAAGCTGCAGCTTCAAAACCAAAATGGTGATCTGGTTTAAAGTGCCCTACCATTGCTCTGCCTAGACATACCATTAAAAATATAGTCCCTATTATAACATGGAACCCATGAAATCCTGTAGCCATAAAGAATGTTGATGAATATATTCCATCAGTAAAACCAAATGCTGCATGTGCATATTCATAACCTTGAACAGCTGTAAATGTCAGACCCAATAATATCGTTAATACTAAGCCCCAGATCAAACCACCTCTTTTATTTTCTTTTATAGCGTGATGAGCCCATGTGCATGTAGTTCCAGAAGTTAATAAAATTATTGTATTAATAAGAGGTAAGTGCCAAGGATCAAATACTTCTACGCCAGTTGGAGGCCAATGCCCTCCTGTAAACTCTACTCTTGCAGCTTGAATAGCTTCTCCAGAATACAAACTTGCATCAAAAAATGCCCAAAACCAAGCAACAAAAAACATTACTTCAGAAACAATAAATAACACCATCCCATATCTTAAACCAAGCTGAACAGTAGTTGTATGATGTCCTCCATGTTCGCCTTCTTTTATTACATCTCTCCACCAAACAGCCATCGTACCTAACGACATGATTAAACCTATGGTTAAAACAATACCCTTATCTATTTCATGCATATACATAATTGCGCCCACTGCTAACACTAATGCAGATATAGAACCTACTAAAGGCCATGGACTGGGGTCAACAAGATGATATGGATGATTTGCTTTAGATGACATTGCTTTGCTCCTTATATTTATTTCTTAAAATAGTACATTAATTTATTTAACTTGTGCAGTAGTATCTTTATTTGTTTTACCTATATTTTTCTTATTTTCATCTATATTAAAAAATGTATAAGATAACGTTATAGTTTTTACTTCTTGTGTATTTGGGTCATTAGCTATTTCCGGATCAATATAGAAACTAACAGGCATATCTACTTCTTCTCCAGCTCTTAAGGTCTGCTCTTCAAAGCAAAAACATTCTATTTTAGAAAAATATTTTCCTACTTTTAAGGGAGTAACATTAAATGATGCAACTCCAGTAATTTCTTTATCAGATATATTTTTTGCTTTATAAAAAGCTAGTGTATTAGAGCCAGTCTTAACAATTTTTTGCCTTTCTACAGGAAGGAAATTCCATTCCAATCCTCCTGCTACGTCAGAGTTAAATTGAACCTTAATATCTATACTATTTATATTTGTATTATTTATATTATCTTTCTTTGCTACTGGTGTTCCACCAAAACCTGTAGTCCTACAAAATAAATCATATAAAGGAACAGCAGCATAAGAAAGACTAATCATCCCTATAATTATAAATATAACCGAAAAAGCAGTAAATTTATTTTTATTATTACCCAATATCTACCCACCAATCTTAATAAAAGATATAATATATATACTTAATATAATAAATATTATTAGGCAGGCTATCATCCAATTTTTTTTTCTAAACTTATCATTTTTTTTATTATTCATACTAATTGATCCACATATAAAAATATTTATCTATTGGCATTATTAAGAATAAAAGAAATAAATAAAGGATAGAATATTTAAACAATATTGGCTCTGCCCCTAATTTTTCCTTATATACATTCCATGAAAAATAAATAAATATTAGTGTTAATAAAGTTGTAAGAGCCCCGTAGATAATACCCAAATAACCTAAATACCAAGGTGCAGGGCAAATAACTATTAAAGAAATAGAATAAATTAAAATATTAATTCTTGTTACCTTTTTTCCCTTAACTACTGGTAACATTGGTATTCCAGCTCTTTGATAATCATCTGATCTATATAATGATAACGCCCAAAAATGAGGCGGTGTCCATAAAAAAATAATCATAAAAAGTAGTACTGGAAATATACTAAAGTCTTGTGAAACAGCAAACCAACCTATTACTGGAGGAAGGGCACCAGCAGCTCCTCCTATCACTATATTTTGTGGAGTGATTCTTTTTAACCATATTGTATATATAAAAATATAAAATATTATTGATAAAAATAAAAAAGATGCTGCTAAATAATTAGAAGCTACAAAAAGAAGAATTATAGAAAAAATAGATAATACTATACCTAAAGTTAAAGCTTCTTCTGGTTTAACTCTTCCTGAGGGAATAGGCCTAGATTTTGTTCTATCCATAATTCTATCTATATCTTTATCATACCACATGTTAATAGCGCCTGCCGCTCCTGCACCTGCTCCTATGGCAATTATAGAAAACACTGCCAAGAATGGATGAATATTATTAGGAGCAAGTAATAGCCCTATAACTGCAGTAAATATTGCAAGCGACATTACTCTTGGCTTTAAAAGCTCAAAATAATCATTCACAGTTGCAATTGAACTACTACTATTAATTTCTAGCTTCTCACTTTTGTTTGTGAAAACCATAATAATCCCTAACTAAATTAATAACATTTCTAATTACTTAATTTCTGGTAACTTATCAAATGTGTGAAACGGAGGAGGAGAAGTAGTTGTCCACTCTAATGTATCTGCACCTTCACCCCATGGATTATTTGGACATTTCTTACCTGAGTACAACGTTTTAAATACTACAATTAAAAACCATATAACAGAGACAGCAGAAATATAAGAACCTACAGATGCAACTAAATTCCAACCTGCATAAGCATCTGGATAATCAGGTATTCTTCTAGGCATACCTTGTAATCCTAAAAAATGCATTGGGAAGAATGTTAAATTTACTCCTACAAACAAAATCCAAAAATGAACTTTACCCATCCATTCTGTATATAGCTTGCCTGAAATTTTTCCAAACCAATAATAAAAACCACCAAATAAGGCAAATACAGCACCTAAAGAAAGAACATAATGAAAATGGGCAACTACATAATATGTATCATGCATAACTGTATCTAGTCCTGCATTTGCTAATACTACACCAGTTACTCCGCCCACAGTAAAAAGAAATATGAAGCCCATCGCAAAAAGCATTGGAGTTTCAAAAGTTACTGATCCGCCCCACATGGTTGCAATCCAACTAAATACTTTAATACCCGTAGGTATTGCAATTACTAAGGTAGCGGCAGTAAAATAAGCTTTTGTATCAACATCTAACCCGACTGTATACATGTGGTGCGCCCATACAACAAAACCTACAAAACCTATAGAAACCATAGCATATGCCATACCTAAATAGCCAAAAACTGGTTTCTTTGAGAATGTAGATACTATATGGCTAACCATACCAAATGCAGGAAGTATAAGTATATATACTTCTGGATGCCCAAAAAACCAAAATAAATGTTGAAATAATATAGGGTCTCCACCTAATTCTGGAGCAAAAAATGCAGTTCCAAAATTTCTGTCTGTTAGTAACATTGTTATTGCTCCAGCTAAAACTGGAAGAGATAAAACTAATAAAAATACTGTAACTAATATGGACCATACAAACAATGGCATCTTATGTAGAGTCATTCCTGGAGCACGCATGTTAAAAATAGTAGTAATAAAATTAATTGCTCCTAATATTGAAGATGCTCCTGCTAAATGAAGAGCCAATATTGCCATATCAACAGCAGGCGAAGCATGCCCAACAGTTGATGATAAAGGAGGATAAATTGTCCACCCTGTACCTGCTCCTCCGCCAACAAAAGGACTTGATAATAATAATATAAAAGCAGGTACCAATAACCAAAAACTAATATTATTCATTCTTGGAAACGCCATATCAGGAGCGCCAATCATAATTGGTACAAACCAATTTCCAAAACCACCAATCATAGCAGGCATAATCATAAAAAATATCATTATAAGGCCATGAGCAGTAGTAAGAACATTATACATTTGATAGTCACCACCTAAAATACTATCACCTGGAAATGCAAGCTCTGTACGCATAATCATTGACATAATTCCACCAATAACTCCTGCTATAACAGCAAATATTATATACATAGATCCTATATCTTTATGATTTGTAGAATAAGCCCAACGACGAAATCCTGTTGGAGTATGATCGTGATTATCAGTTATAGTAGACATTTATGTTACCTCTTTAATTAATTTAAAAAATATATAATTACTCTTTAATTTCAGCTACATTAAGATTGTTTCCAACCTTAGCATATTTTTCTTTTGAATCTTCAACCCATGCTAAAAACTCTTCCTCTGAAACAGCATGAACTTCTATGGGCATAAAACCATGATTTGTTCCACACAACTCTGAACATTGACCATAAAATATGCCTTCTCTATCAGCTTCAAACCATAATTCATTTAATCTTCCTGGAACTGCATCTTTTTTTACACCCAAAGAAGGTACTGCCCAACTATGCAATACGTCTGTGGATGTCATTTGAACTCTAATAACCTTGCCAACAGGTACAACTACTCTTGTGTCAGTAGTAAGCAATCTAGTAAAGGGTCTATCTTCTCCCTCCATGTCTTCTTTATCTTGAACCAACCAGGCGTCGTATGTAAAGTTACCATGATCAGGATACTCATAAGACCAGTACCATTGATGACCAATTGCTTTTACTGTCATGTGGGCTTCTGGAACAACATCACTTTTATAAAGCAATTTAAAAGATGGCACAGCCATGACAACTAAAATTAATACTGGAATAGCAGTCCAAGCTATTTCTATGAAAGTATTATGAGTAGTCTTACTAGCCTTTGGGTTAGCTTTAGTATTAAATTTAACAACTATAATTACTAATAAAGCCAATACAAATAATGATATAATTACAATAAGCCATATTAAAGCATTATGAAAAGACACCATTTCCGCCATAACAGGAGAAAATGCTTCTCTAAGATTTAATCCCCATGGATGAGCAGCTCCTATATTTTCTGCAGAAAGAGCTTGGTTTGAAATAAATAAAGTAATGAATGAGCTTAAAATAATTTTTAAAGTTTTAAAACCGCACATGTAAAGCACCTCTTTGTAAAAAATTAAACTTAGTAAAATGTAATATTAATAAAAAAATATTTACCATACTCATTTAGCAATGTATATATCGTAAATCAAGATTATTATAAAATTTAAAAATAAAAAATTTTTTATTTTAATTAAATTAAATGTTATTTAAAAGTTTCTAAACATTTAATATAATTAAATGTGTATTATTATTATTTATTTGTTATTATTTTTAATAATAATATTAGTTATCATTAAGTTATGGAGTAAATTAAATGGCATATGATCAAAAAAAATACTATGAAGATCACGTTAACACATGGAAAAATTTTGTGAAGTTTTCTATTTATGGAACTGTAGGTATTATTGCATTGGTGGCTTTAATGGCAATATTTTTAGTTTAAAAAAACTCACCAGTATTAACTTATAAAAAAGGATAAATAAACTATCTTAAATATTACCTACATTGTGGCCAAACTTAAAAATATACTTTTTCTATCTATACTTTTGTTGCTAGTAAATTGCAGTGAATATTCTTTCAATGAATTAAACCCTTTTAAACTGTTATGTTCTGGAGATTTTGATACTGAAACAAACAGTTGTAATATGGAAGCTGATTTTCCTGACCCAACAAAGAATTAACACACTTAAAAGTAAGAAAATATGTTAAATGAAGATCAAATTATAGAAGAATTATTATTATTAAACTCTTCTATAATTCATGATGCGCTTAGAACAGAAAACTTATTAAATCAAACACTACCTCATGAAATAAAACCTCTTTTATATGAAAATAAAGTTGCAGGAAAGATATGGACTTTATCAGGAAAGCTTAAGCCTGATGCGGATATAGATGAAACTTTATTATCTTGGACAAATTTTTTGTCTAATGCAGAAAAAAATTCTGTAATAGTCTGCCAACCAAATAATAATTCTATTGCATTAATGGGAGAACTTTCAGCGGAAGCTTTAAAACTAAAAGGTGTTAGAGGCTATATTACAGATGCTGGATGTAGAGATGTAACAAGAATAAAATCAGAGATAAAACTTCCGATTTATTGCAGGTATAACACACCTAAAGATGTTGCTGGTCGATGGGTGGTTAATGAGATGGGGGCATCTATTAAGATTGGAGAGGTTAATATAAATACTGGTGATTATATTATAGCTGATGAGGATGGAATAGTAATAATTCCAAAAAATATTATTTTTAAAGTTATAAATAAAGCTAAAGAAGACTTAAGATCAGAAAATAAAATGCGTGATGCTATACTAAATGGGGTGGACCCTAAAGAAGCATATCTTAAATATAGAAAATTTTAATAATACATAGGGTAAACAAAATGATAAATGATGAAACTACTGATCAGGAAACAGGTTTTTTAATGCCTTCTGCTAAAAACTTTGATGTTTTAAATCTTTTTAGCTTAAAAAATACTACTACTTTAATAACTGGTTCAGCTCATGGAATAGGAAGAGTTGCTGCAATTGCATGCGGAAAAGCAGGAGGAAAAATAGCCATTACTGATAAAGATTTTAAGTCCGCAAAAATATTAGAAAAAGAATTAATTGATGCAGGTATTGAGGCAAAGGCATGGGAATTAGATATTACAAATGAAGAAAATATTATTACAGTTTTTAGAGAAACCGCTTCATACTTTGGGTCAATAGATATCTTAATAAATAATGCTGGAACAGCTAATAGAAGCCCAGCAGAAGAAATGAAAACAGAAGATTTTGAAAATATAATTAAATTAAATCTAACAAGTGCCTTTATTTGTTGTAGAACAGCTGCAAACTATATGCTTAAAAATAAAAAAGGATCTATTATTAATATTTCTTCTATAATGGGGGTTACAGGGGGAGGACCAGCTCCTAATTCTCCTTACCATGCCTCTAAAGGAGGACTGGTAAACCTTACTAGATCCCTTGCTAATGAATGGGGGTCAAGAGGAATAAGAGTTAATTCTATTGGGCCTACATATACCAAAACAAGACTAGTAAAACAATTAAATGCGGATAAAGAAAAATTAAACCATATTATAGAAAGAACGCCTTTAAAAAGGTTAGCTGAAGTTTCTGAAATGGCTGGTGGCATTTTATACCTAGCATCTGATGCGTCTTCAATTGTAACTGGACATACTTTAATGCTAGATGGTGGTTGGTCTGCAATATAATATGGTAAATTATGACAATTTCTAAAAATAATTATCTTTCTGAACTAAATAGAGAGCAAAGAGACGCTGTAGAAACAGTCAATGGTCCTCTTTTAGTATTGGCAGGAGCCGGTACAGGAAAAACAAAAGTTCTTACAACTAGGCTTTCTAATATATTATATAAAAATATTGCTCACCCTTCAGAAATTCTCACTGTAACTTTTACAAATAAAGCAGCAAATGAAATGAGAATAAGAGTAGAAAATATGGTTGGGAGCTCTATTGCAGGTTGGTGGCTAGGAACTTTTCACTCCTTAGCAGCTCGCATTCTGAGGTCCAATGCAGAATTAGTTAATCTAAAAACGACTTTTACAATTATAGATACGGATGATCAAATAAGATTAATTAAACAAATACTATCTGCTGAAAATATAGATGAAAAACGCTGGCCAGCTAGAAGTTTACTGTCGATAATTCAAAGATGGAAAGATATGGGTCTAAACCCTATAAATGTAAAAAATTCCCATCATAATGGAACAGATTTTGCTAATAACCAAGCTGTAAAATTATATCAATACTATCAAGAGCGTTTAATAACTCTTAATGCTGCTGATTTTGGTGATCTTTTATTACATGTAATCACTATTTTTAAAACTAAACCTGATATTAAGAAACTCTATCAAAATAAATTTAAATATATTTTAGTAGATGAATTTCAAGACACAAATGCTTCTCAATATTATTGGTTAAAGACTCTAGCAGAAAACCATAAAAACTTATGTGCAGTAGGTGATGATGACCAATCTATTTATTCATGGAGAGGTGCTGATGTTAATAATATATTAAATTTTGAAAAAGATTTTAATAATACAAAAATAGTTCGGCTAGAAAGAAATTACCGTTCTACTGGAAACATTCTCGCTGCTGCTTCACATTTAATTGCAAAAAATCAGAATAGATTAGGAAAAACTTTATGGACTGAAGGAGATATGGGGAATACAATTAATATTAGAACTGTCTATGATGGAAGAGAAGAAGCCCAAGCAATAAGTGATGAAATTGAGTCTTATCAAAGAAAAAATAATAGTATAAATGATGTTGCAATTCTAGTACGGGCTGGTTTCCAAACAAGGACTTTCGAAGAAAGGTTTCTAAAAATAGGTTTGCCTTATCAAGTAGTAGGAGGATTAAGGTTTTATGAAAGAGCTGAAATTAGAGATGCTATAGCTTATTTAAGATTAGTCAATTCACCTGATGATCAATTAGCTTTTGAAAGAGTAATTAATAAGCCTAAAAGAGGTTTGGGAGAAAAGACGATAAGAAATATAGAGCAATATTCTAGATCAAGTAAATTAAGTTTAGAAATGGCTGCAAGAAAATTAGCAGAGACTGACGAATTATCAACTAAGGCCGCTTCCTCAATAAGATTGTTTGCAAAAAATTTAGATAAATGGCGAATAGATGTAAGTAAAAATAAACTAGGTGATTTAGTTGAAATTATTTTAGAAGAATCAGGCTATGTTGAAATGCTTAAGAAAGACCGTTCAATAGAAGCACCAGGCAGGCTAGATAATTTGAAAGAATTAGTAAATGCTATAAATGAATTCGATGCATTAGCAAATTTCTTAGAACATATACAATTAGTAATGGATGCCTCAAATAATCAAAACATAGAAACAGCAAAAATAATGACTTTACACGCTGCAAAAGGATTAGAATTTCCATTAGTTTTTTTGCCTGGTTGGGAAGAAGGGCTATTTCCTAACCAAAGATCAATAGATGAAAGCGGCGAAAGCGGTCTAGAAGAAGAAAGAAGGCTAGCATATGTAGGTATAACGCGTGCAAAAAATGATGTATGGATATTTAACGCAAATTCTAGATTAACGCATGGTCAATGGATAGATTGCATACCCTCAAGATTTCTAGATGAGCTTCCAGAAAAAAATATTAATAAGTTTTCTTCATATGCTAAAAATTTTAGTAATAATTCTTCTATAGCCTCAGGATGGATAAAAGCAAATAGTAACAAAAAAAATATATTAAATTATGAAAGCTTTGATGAAATTAATGAATTCAAATTAATGGAAAGGGTTTTCCATCAAAAATTTGGTTATGGAAAAGTAGCAGAAATAGATGGAGATAAAGTTACAATAAATTTTGAAAAAGCAGGACAAAAAAAATTACTCTTAAGTTTTATAGAAAAAATTTAGTAAGTATCATTTAATCATGGATCACACATGGGTATTAAAATTAAAATTAAAAGATAAATATAGAGAAGAGATAGAAGAATATTTTTTATCTTTAAATGCAAGCATTTCTTCCATTGATGCTGAAAATAATTTAAATACTTTAAAACCAAAATTATTTAATTCAAATATATTTTTTACAGGCAAGCCTAATATTAATTTAATCAAAAAATATTTATCAACATATCAAATAGATACTAATCTTTTAGTTTTATTAAAAATAAAAAATGAGACATTTCAATTACAAAATAATAAAAT
>Ga0209711_10003505_pt1 | contig 13221 bp, 14 predicted proteins | sample ArcticOcean_MG_C_7_FD_187441 | JGI IMG/M metagenome (GOLD analysis project Ga0209711, IMG submission 187441) | Marine microbial communities from western Arctic Ocean - ArcticOcean_MG_CB11_88 (SPAdes) (version 2) | ecosystem: Environmental > Aquatic > Marine > Oceanic | place: Arctic Ocean... | reverse complement strand
GGACGCGCGCACAGCCTCGGCACCACCGCAGTTTGGTATTGTCTGGCGCTCGCGATTGGCTGCTTTATCTTCGCGGCACTTTTCGCCGCCAAGGTGAAGCGACTCGGCGATGGGGGACAATACCTAACCTATCCAGACCTGATCGAGGATCGCTTTGACGGCAGAACGCGGCTAATTGCCACGCTCACCACCGCCCTATCCTTTATCGCGTTCGCAGCCGGTCAGCTTGCGGCGTCTGCGACCATTATCGAAGTTATATTCGGCTGGTCGTTTGCGCAAAGCTTGCTGCTTGCCACTTGCATTGTGGTTGCCTACACCGCAATCGGCGGCTTCCTGGCCATCACCTATACCGATTGGCTGCAGATCATTCTGCTGGTCCTAGGCGTTGTCGTGATTGGCCTGCCGATTGCCATCCTGAATGGCGGCACACCCGACAACTTGCTGAGCAATCTGCCCCCAGAACGTTTTGACCTCGGCGCTTGGGGATGGCCTGCGATCATCGCGCTGGTGGTTTCTATTAGCATGAGCTTTATCGTGTCCATGGACAGTTTCACCCGCAGTTATGCGGCAAAGAGCCCAAGCGCGGCGCGCAATGGCCCTTTTCTGGCCGTTGTCTTGATCATCATCATCGGCGGCGCCGCCACCTGGATCGGCCTGACGGCAGGGTTACTTTTTCCGGACGTTGCCAGTGGCGACAATGTGCTGCCGATGTTTATCGAGCAACTATTCCCTACCGGTCTGAAGGGACTGGTTTTGGTGGGCTTGTTGGCAGCCGTCATGTCAACGGCCGACATCTGCATCCTGACCGTCTCGGCCAATACCACCCATGACGTTTATCAGCGCTTTGTGAATCCCGCGGCATCAGAACAACAGCTTTTTAGAATTAGCATTGCCGCTTCTGCCCTGATTGGCCTTATGGCCGGCCTTATGGCCTGGCAGATGCAGGATGTCATCGATATCTTGCTGATTGGTTTTACGATCAACGGCGCGGCGCTGGTGATCCCGACCATTGCCGCCATTTACTGGCGCTATACCGATTCCAACCCGGCCTTTTGGAGCATGCTCGCAGGCCTCACGACCGTGCTGGGCTGGCACGGCATGAGACGGATCACGACCGATGCGTTGTTTACAATCGATCCTTTGTGGCCTGGCTTGTTTGCAGCCGCCACCGTCTTTGTGATTGGACATCGTCATCGCGCGCCCTGGACGCCACCGGGGCAAGTCGAGGCCGCACCATGAGCGACCCCTTAAAGTTCGAACGGGCTGGGGATGATGACCGCATTAATCTTGCGGTCGGGCAGCCCTCAACCGATCTGATTCCAAAAGCGATGCTTCAAACTGCCGCGGCTCGAGCGTTTAACAATGCGCCCGAGCATGCCTTCAACTATGGCGACCCGCAGGGAGAACTCGCCTTCAGAGCCGCGCTGGCTTTGTTTCTGCAAGGCCAAGGCCAGGCTAAAGCGCGCGCCGAGTCGCTCTTCCTCACCGGCGGCAGTTCCCAAGCGCTGGATTTCGTCTGCGAGCGCTTTACCCAGCCTGGCGATGTCGTGCTCGTCGAAGACAGCACCTACTTTTTGGCCTTACAAATTTTTAAAGACCGAGGGCTCGACATCGTTGGCTTGCCCTGCGACGCAGCCGGCATTCAGCTGCCGGCGCTCATCAACGCTATCAAGACCCATAAGCCTCGCCTGCTTTACACCATTGCCAGCTTTGCTAATCCAACCGGGTTATCTCTCGCCGAGGCTCGGCGCGCGGAGATTGCCCGCCTCAGCAGGCAGCATAATTTCATCGTTGCCGCCGATGAGGCCTACCAGTTATTGCATTTCGAAAAGCCTGCACCCAAGTCCTTCAGCCACTTTTTAAACGATGGCAACATCCTCTGCCTCGGCACCTTTTCCAAAATTTTAGCGCCCGGGCTGCGCGTTGGCTGGCTTGAGGTGAGTGATGGGCTCATGCCCAGACTTTTGGCGTCCGGCTGGGTGAACAGCGGCGGCGCCATCAATCAAATGGCTTCCTTTATTGTCACGGATTGTTTGCAGCAAGGCGCACAAGCTTTGCATTTATCAACCCTGCGGCGCACCTTGGCCGCGCGCGCGGCCGCCATGCAATCAGCGCTCGAGGCCAACTTGTCCGAGCTCGGCACCTGGACCGCTCCCGCAGGCGGCTACTTTTTTTGGGTACGACTGGCTGACCCAATCAATACGGATGACTTAGTCAGCCCCGCAAGCCGCGCCGGCGTGGGTTTCCAACCGGGTAACTTCTCATCCGCTAACGGCCGACATCCCAATTATTTAAGGCTGAGTTTTGCCGCCTACGGCATTGCCGATATTGAGACGGGCATTCGCCGGCTTCGCGCTGTTTTGATTGCGCGCTGAAGCACCGGATTTATCCTGCATCAGCCTCGCAGGCGCACGCAACTTTGGCTGTCGCAGCTCCGGCAAACCAGCTCGACGGATGAACATCCCAAGAAACCCCGATTGCCTGCTGCTGTTTCGTGACGGCCGGACATTAGATTCGGTTTGAAGACTCAAATACAGACTCGCGTTTGCGAATCCTTATTAACGATATTGGTCTAAAAGAGGCCTAATCAGACCCATCGAATTAAGTTACAATTAGGGCAGCAATTCATTTTCTGACACAATATTGATGGTGGCGCCGTGCAAATACTCAGTTTCGTTAAGGTCTTATTCTCACCGATTGTCTTTGGGCTTGCGTTTATCGGCCCCTTGTCAGCTGAAATCATTACCGCGCTCGAGATCGCATTGCCCATTGGGACGCCCCTCTACTGGGGACTGTTGATTGGCGGCCTGTTAGGGCTGATGGCACAGGTTCGCGGCAGTTGGGTCTGGGTGAAGCCCTCATGAACAATCCTGCGATGACAAAAGAAGCCTTACTCGCGCTGTCCCCCGATGCCTTGGACGCTCTGGAGCGGAAAATTGCGGGTCAATACATGCACCGAGTGCCCTGGGGCGTCGTTGCTTGGGGATTCAGTAATTTACTGGTTTGGCTATCGCTCTGGCCACTGGTTTTGTTCGACTACCTGTCGATCTGGGCTGCCTTCCCAATTGCGGTGCTCAATGTAGCCCTCAGCTACTTGCCATCCCATGAAGCGCAACACAGCATTATCGCCCGTGAAGGTCACCCCTTACGCTGGCTCAACGAACTCGTAGGGCATGTGTCCACAATTCCATTCGGGCAACCGTATCGCGTTCTTAAAAACACGCACATGGAACATCATGCGCACAGCAACCATCCCGAGCTCGACCCGGACTACGCGGTGCACGCTAAAGATGATTGGGCGTTTTTGAAGAACAGCATTCTCAGGCGCCAGCCTGCAGGCCCTGCCCAAAAAGCGTATGGCGACGCGATGGCCCGTATCGGCAAATCGCATATGCTGATCGATGCACTCCTATTCAACCTGGTGTTTATCGGCGTGCTGTTCACGATGGCTTGGACGGGCCACGCCATTGAAGCGGCGCTGCTTTGGTGGCTACCGAAGCATATCGCCCAAACCTACATTCAATATTATTTAAGCTGGGCGCCGCACCATCCTGGTAATCGCCAAGAGCGCTATGGGCAAACTCGCGGCTTTAAGAGCAAAGTTGGCAACGTTCTGAGCATGGGGATGCAGTACCATATTGTTCATCATCTTTATCCAAGAATTCCGCTCAGCAGCACACCGGCCGCATTTCATGAATTAAAAGCGATCTTAGAGATTCGTGGTTGTGATGTTGGGGGTTGGGCGGAAACCCCTTAACGTCCTAGACGCTTAGGCTCGAGGTTTTTGCGGCTGAAAACGTTACGGTTCTTCATGGCTTTCGTCTGCCTCAATAGCTCATCACGCTAGATCATGTCAGCGGCAAACGACGCACGACCCTGCCTGAGACAATAGACGGCGCGCGTGCGCCGCTGCCGCCCTGAAAGACTGAGCTGCATTCATCACGCTCAGCAATTCAAGCCAAGTCGGATCATTCGCCGTACCGACTAAGGCACTAGCCTCTTGATTCACTAAAGGTTACTTGTCTGCCACGCCCAGCGCTTGCGCCAACGCAAGCGTCACACTCGCCATGAGCCGTTGACTGACCCCAGCCTGCGGATGAAACACGTCGCCTGCGTGATACAAACCCGGAAACACCGCGAGTTCACAAGGCACCCCTGCGGCATTCAGTCGCCGTGCATAGTCCAAGTCTTCACCATAAAAAAGGTCTTCCGTGCCCACACAAATGTGCGCAGGCGCCAGATCCCGCAGGTCATCGGCTCGAGTCGCCGCGGCATAACAAGACGCGTTCTCGCCAGGTTCACCGCCCAAGTACATCTCCCAAGCCGCAAAGGAGGTTGCTTGATTCCACACCGGATGGTTTTCGATCTGACCCGATTCCGTTGCATGCAGATTATCAATCATGGGATACAGCAATAATTGTAATTTTAGAGCCGGCCCCTGCTCATCCCGAACCTTGAGGGCTAAACCCGCGGCAAGGCCCGCACCGGCACTCGCGCCGCCAATGGCCAGGCAATCTGGGTCAATGCCGAGCATTGCCGCACTGTCGTGCAACCATAACAGCGTATTCCAACAGTCCTCTAACCCTGCGGGAAAAGGATGTTCCGGCGCCAAACGATACGCAACCGAGACCACCGTAATATCGAGATCAAGGGCCAACTGCTTGGCACGGTCGTCATCCGCATCCCCGAGCACATAGCCGCCGCCATGAATCCACAGCAAACAGGGTTGATCCGAACGTTCTGATTTACGATACAGAAGCACCGTTGTTTTGACGCCCTGTGCCTCGACCTCATGGTGCTGGGTTATAACCGGTGGTGCATCCACAGCTCTGGGCGCCGCCGCGAGCGCTGCCCGCAAGGCATTAAGGCCAGCCCGGTCCAACCGCAAAGCAAGCTCCTCGGTTGCGCCTTCTCGAAGTTCTGGGTCAATTCGATTGTAATCAAGCTTCATAGCGATTCCTTTTTGCATAACGGCAATGCGTTGATTGCCTGAATTGGGGTTCTGATCGTTTTGTATACTAGCCGTCAGCCAGTTTTTGGCCCCGGTTGACTCTAATCCTTAAACCGGTTGCACGAAAATAAAGACGTTCTGCAGCCCATACCGAGCCAGTCGATTTCTTGAGAGCAAAGGCTGGGGCAGCCGCTAGCCGGCCTCGACCGCGCACCAATGCGCGACCCATTTTCAGCTCGAGCGCGATGGGAACTTCAAAATTTTTGCCGCCATTTTTTTAAAGCGCGAAGGCGGCGAAGCTTTATGCCGTAACAAGGCAGTCAGCACCGGTGACACGTCATCATAAAAGCGCCAATCCGCTTCATCAACCTTCGCAGCTTGGGCGTGCACCTGTTGCTCGGCCGCACTGCCTAAATACTGTTGGCAAAAAAATTGGCCGTCACTGGACAGGTGCTCTGACCGCAATTCACCCCCTAAAACGGTTGTCAGAAAAGCCGCGCCAGACAGGTCCTGCATTTTAATCCGGCCCACCGCAGACGGATGGTTTTGCGCGAGCGCCGGATGAATCAAATCATGGGTTATGAGAAAGGCGGTGAGCGCGCCAAGCGCTTGCGTATTATTGCCGACCCGGCCCAAGGAGATTGTGGCGTAGATTTCTGACATCGTTGGTCCAACCTGTATTCAAATGATTAGCAATTATTGGGCATCGTTAAAGCGCGTCTGTGAGCTTGCGCATTCCCGTGCCCAGCGACATTAACTGCTGGCGCAAAATAAATCGATCCCAGCCAATGCAAAAATGGCGAACACCCAGGTCTACATAACGTTTGGCCTGCTCGACGCTTGCCAACTCAATCCTCGGATGAATGCCGTATTCTAAAGACTTCTGAATCACCAACGCCTCGAACGGTTTAATGGCCTCAGAATGTTGCAAGCTCGGCTCGCCCTTTGAAAAGCTAAAATCGGCTGGGCCCCATTGCGTCATATCGACACCCAGATCCCGGGCGCGGGCCAAGATGCCATCGAGATGATCCACGGCAATTGATTTTTCGATCATGATGCAAAACACAATGTCCTTCAGGTCTTGTAAATAGGCTTCGGTATCGTAACTGCTCAGCGCTGGCCGCCGCAGCTTAACCCCCATGTCGCCACCGATGCCGGGTTGATCGGGGCGGATAATCCGATGTGCAATCTCGACATCTTCGGGCGTTCGAATATCGGTAAACAAAACGGCTTTAAAACCAGCCCCCAGCGCGCCTTGCGCGATGAAGCCTTGGGAGGCTTGGTCAGGTTTGATCATCAACGGCAAGCCGCCGGCTTGGGCCGCTCGGGCGAGGTGATACAACAGTGGCAAATCGAAAGCCGCGTATTCCGCAGAGAACTCGCCGTAATCGAATAATCCGATATCGCCGATCAACTCGGGGATATCGGGATCGGTGAACATGAAATGGGTGCCGAGGGTTGGATGGCCCGCTGCAAGGCGTTCCCGAAACGTATTAGGTAATATCATGGCGCCCGCTCCTATTGCCGTCAGAGCCGTTCGATGGCGAATCAGCCCAGAACACTCGAATGTATTTTGATCGTCTTTGAAGTATTGAGGTTTCAGGATTAAAAAGCGAACGGCGCTGATCTAGGCGGGCGTATCCAAGGCCGCCTGTCCAAGACCCCTATCCAAGGTTGCCTATCCAAAGCTGCCCATCCAAAGCTCCCCATCCAAAGCTGCGGATCTAAGCGTACTGATCCAACGCCCGTTATCTAAGCGCGCTCAGCCAAGCCATCGCTTGTCATCCAAAGCCAGAAGATTATCGAACAATCAAGCATCGTTCCTCTCAGAGCCTTCGAGCACGCCATGCAAAAACCCAAAAGCCGTGTGGGCCCAACCAACCGCAGATTAAGCACTTTGGCACCAACGCTTGCCCGGGCGGTTAAGCCGCTGACTGCGACTGCCTGCTTATTGGGATTGTTCGCCGCAATCAGCTTACCTGCCAGCGCCAAAACCCTTGGCGAGTTGCGCCTAGAATGCGGCCAAGCCATTACCTTAAGCCAAAACCCGAGCGCCGTGGGCATCGACATTTATCAGATTGCCACCTGCTTTGGCTACATCGAGGCGCACTTGGACCTCACGCCGCCGTTGTTTTGCCTGCCGTCAGATCTAGCAATGGGCGCGATCGCCGAACGGCTTCTGCATGAAACCAGGGCCTTTAATGCTAACGCAAACGCCTCGGTCGCTCTGACTGAGGGGTTTCACGTGAGCGCGCCTTGTCCTGAATAAGCGCACTGATCAGACCACTGCGCTCGCAGCGATCCATCTGACACGATACCTCCCACTCCGCGCCATCTGCCCAAACATACCGCGCAGTGCCCTGACGGCGACCTTGCTCAAACTGGCCTTCGAACCGATCGCCAACGTTGCCGCTGCGGGATGAACCATAAATCATAACACCGCGCCCATGGACCAAGCCGTAAGCAAACTCGCCCATATACCGGTCCCCATTGGCAAACATCATATTACCGCGGCCTTGGGCCCGGTGGTTCACAACGGGTCCTTCATACAGATTGCCGTCTCGGTCGCGAAGCTTAACCGGGCCGTTAAGCCGATCGCGAACCCAAAAACCGGTATAAGAACCGCCATCGCTGAGATAATAAGTGCCGCGGCCCATCTGCAGACCACTTTCGAAGTAACCTTCAAACCGGCCACCATCGGCGAAATACATCACGCCTTGGCCAGACGGTTGGCCGTCAACGAGTCTGCCTTCAAATTGCCGCCCGTCGCGCAACTCCACCTTGCCAATGCATGCCGGGTCTACAAAAGGATCACACGGTGTGATGAGCGTTTCATCGGCGGCGCCAGTTTCAGCAGCAAACCCAGACAGACTAGCGACCATGAGCGTAAACAGGGCCAACAACCGCGCGGGGCCTTGAACCAACCGGCCTGACGGAATACCTTGAATCGACTCAATCATTCTTCCGAGACTCATACTGATTTCCTCGCTTGCGTGAAACAATGGGCTGAACGACACTGATTGTAGATTGTATGACCGAATTTTCCACCCTTCAGGAGCCTTTACCGTGAACACCTTGATTCCAATTCTGCGCGTCTTTGATGAAACGATGGCCCGCGGCTTTTACCTGGCGTATCTTGGCGCCACAGAAACCTTCACCCATCGGTTTGACCCCGCCGCACCGTTGTACTTCGGAATTCAACTCCACGGGGCCGACATTCACCTTTCTGAGCACTTTGGTGATGCCACGCCCGGCAGCACTATCCGATTACGGGTAGAAGATCTCACGCGCTATCACGCCCAATTGAACGAGATGTCCTACCCCAACGCCAACCCCAGCATCAACGATCAACCCTGGGGGCTGGATATGCCGATTACCGATCCCTTCGGTAACCGAATCATTTTTTGCCAGTACTGAGACGACCCCGCGACTTGAAACCCACCGAGCACACGCGCCCCTATACAAGGGCTGTCTATAAAGGCTCTCTATAAGGGCTCTGTACAAAGGCTCCGGACCAGAGCGCTGTGCAAGAAGCGACTGATTGCCGACGTTCGGAGCAGCACCTGGCCAATTCAAACTGCAGCGCTATAAACCCTCCAGAAATTCTTTTAAGGCACCGTTCGTTTGCTCTGGCGCTTCTTGTTGCACCCAGTGTCCTGCACCCTCAATGAGTGTTGCCCCGCGAAACTGCGCGCAGTGCTCGCCCGCGTCAGCATAGAGATCCTCGCCCGGGAAAAAACTGCGGACTGGGTCTCGGCTACCCCCGATAAAGATGCTGGGCGGTTGCAGCGCTTGACCATTGAGTTCAGGCAACTGCAACGCATCCAGCGCCTGGGCCCGGTATCGGTTGGTTGGCCCTGTGAACCCAGCGCCTTTAAACGCCTCGATATAGACCTCAAGGTCCGCGGTCGTCATCCAACTCGGATAGGGATCCGGATCCACCAGATTATCGAGCAACCGGGCATCTACCGGCTTTTCTTTGAGCCATTCGTTCAAAGGCGCATCCCCAGACAACGCGTAGTAAATTTTCCGCAACGCGCCACCAATATCCTGGCCAAGTTCAGCCTCGACCACCCCGGTTTGCTGGAAGTAGGTTTGGTAGAAAAACCGATCCGAATAAAGCGCTTCCCAAAAATCCAGCGATGACCCGTCTGATGGTGGAATAAACGGCACAGAGAGCCCTGCGACCGCTCGAATACGATCCGGAAAGCGCAATGCGGCGGTATACACCTGGGGCGCCCCCCAATCATGACCAAACAAGATGACCGGATCATCGGACAAGGCCGTCGCGACCGCCAAAATATCAGCACTGAGCTCGGATAAGGTATAGCTTGCAACCTCAACCGGATGGCTACTTGCGCCATAACCCCGAACGTTTAAGGCCGCGACTTGATAGCCACGTTCTGCAAAATACGCCATCTGATGACGCCAGGAATACCAAAGCTCGGGCCAACCATGAACGCACAGAATCAAAGGCCCGTGGCCCGTAACTTTCACTTCTAGCGAGATATCTCCGCGTTGCACCCAAGTGGTTTCCATGCTGACTCCTTTGACAATGGGTTAAAGCAAACCGCGATGTTCCGCGGCGCAGATGACCAAACCATCGCCCGTTTGGGGCGGTTGCGTCAACCCATTCACAAAGTGCTTTGGGCTTTTAGGCTGGTGAACCTAGGGGTATTTTTGATATTCCCCAGGATAGATCCCTAAAGGGCGCAAGGGCTAAAGGGTTGCGACAAACCATTATGGACCCTACCCCGTACAAGCCCTTACATCTCGTTGATTGGAGGACCTTATGTGGCGCACACTGTTTGTCTTACTGCTGCTGGTTTCAGGATCTGCCATGGCCATTGAAAAACCGAGTTTCGATATTATCTCAACCATCGATGACGTCGAAGTTCGCTTGTACCATCCCGCGATCTTGGCGCAAACCCAAGTGTCTGGCGACTTTAAAGAAGTTGGCTCGGACGCCTTCCAAAAGCTGGGCGGCTACATCTTCGGCAAAAATGTGGCGGATGAAAAAATTGCCATGACCGCGCCGGTCACCCAAACCCAGTCGCCCGATGGCAGCTATTTGGTCAGCTTTTTCATGCCATCAGAACACTCGCTTGCGACCCTGCCCAACCCCATTGATGCCGCCGTTACCATGGTCGAGATGCCAGAAACGTATTTTGCGGTTGCGCGTTATCGGGGTGGTTGGAGCCAAGAAAAATATCTTTCTCAAGAGCAGCGCCTTAGAGCGGTCATTGCCACAATGACCGGTTGGGAAATTGCCGGCGAGCCTGTTTGGGCGCGCTACGACCCACCTATAATGCCGAGTTTCTTTCGCACCAACGAAGTCCTCATTCCTGTGCGGCCAGTCTCACCATGACCACCACCTTTGCCGACACGGTCCGGGACGAAATAATCACGCCACTCCACACCCTGTGCGGACTGTTGAGCGAAGAGGCCTGTTACGCCGAGTTTGCTTGGTTTTCTAATATTCTGCAGATGCTGGCCACCCCCGAGGACGAAGCCTCGGTTTTGACCGCCGTGATCGAGTTGTCCCAATGCGCTTTTCTAGGCTTTGTGTATAGCCACGAGGCTGCGGTTCAGATCGATCAAATTTTAGAGCGCGCGATTACCTTGTCGCACACCATGAGCGCGCCCGCAACGCCAACCGGCGCTCACTAAAGTTTGGTATCGTTGCTCGCGCTCTGGGTCCGACTGAATAGGCTCTACCGCCCCCCCACCTGATTTCAATCAATTACTGGGCGCCCTAGCAGCAACCTTGCTCGCGAGGCTATTCAGAACGGATCGATTACGAGGGGCAACATGGTCGCGGCTTATTTTTATAATTTATTTCTTGACAATCAAACACTTGAAATTAAATTATAAAGCAATATATAAGGATCTGATCGGGCCATAATGCTTGTCAGTGTTGTTACTCTTCGGGCTTTTGCATCCCAGAGGACAGATCCGGCCAAGCAATCAGCAGGTATTGCCACATCGACCAAAGGGTCAAGCCCGCGGCGATATACAGCAATAGATAGCCCAAGATCACCAAGGGCGCAGTCAGGTCCGGACCCTGCGCCAACAGCACAATAATGGCCGTCATTTGAAAACCAGTTTTCACTTTAGCAACCATCGAGACCCGCACCCCACCCGAGCGGTCACCGTGGGTCGACATCCATTCCCGTAGCGCAGAAACCACGATTTCTCGACCGACAATGACCAAGGCCGGTATGGCCAGTAGCGCACTCGCGTGTGCCTCAACCAGGAGAATTAAGGCCACCGCCACCAATAACTTATCAGCGACCGGGTCGAGAAAGGCCCCAAAGGGGGTCATCTGCCCCATCCGCCTCGCGAGATAGCCGTCGAGCCAGTCCGTCAGACTGGCAATGCTAAAGATAAAGGCCGAGGCCAGATAGCGAAGGTCTAGGGGCAACAGATAAAAGCAGAGCACCAACACCGGAATCAGGAAAATCCGCAAACTGGTGAGCAAGTTGGGTAGAGATAGGGGTAAATTCATATAACCTCAAACCAACCGTGCATCCGTGAACTAGCGGTGTAGCGTACCATAGATTTCCTCGGCCAGTTTCTGACTAATGCCCTCAACCTTGCTCAATTCTTCCTGGGAGGCGCCCAGTACTTGTTTCATCCCCCCAAAATATCGCAATAGATTACGACGCCGGGTTGGACCAACGCCATCGATGCCCGTCAATTGGGACTCGGTTCGGCTCTTACCCCGCCGGGCGCGATGACCCGTGATGGCGAAACGGTGGCTTTCATCACGAATATGCTGAATCAAATGCAGAGCCGGGTCGTTGGCATCGAGCACAAGCTCCGAGCCATCGATTTCAATCAAACTCTCGAGCCCCGCTTTTCGGGTGGGCCCCTTTGCAACGCCAATAATGCGCACGCCCGTGATATCCAGATCGGTCATCACCCGCAGCGCCTGGGTGAGCTGCCCTTTACCACCATCAATCAGTAACAAATCGGGTAAGGGTGCCTCGCCTTTCTTAATTCGGGCGTAGCGCCGCCTTAAAGCTTGGTCCATCGCCGCATAATCATCCCCTGGCGTAATGTTTTCGATGTTAAACCGGCGGTAATCGGACTTTAAGGGCCCGCCCTCGTTGAATACGACGCAGGAGGCAACCGTTGCCTCGCCTTGGGTATGACTGATATCAAAACATTCTAGGCGCTTCGGCGGCTCGGACAATTTCAGGGCTTTTTGCAATGACTTAAAGCGCGCATCCAAATTGTCGCGTTTGGCAAGATGACTGCCCAACGACTGCTTGGCGGTGTTACTCGCAATCTCCAACCAGCGCGCCCGGGTGCCGCGGACCCGATCGCGTAAGGATACTTTCCGGCCCCGGCGCTCGCTCAACGCCGCTTCCAATAATGTCTTCTCGGGCAGCAACTGGTTCACAATAATTTCACCGGGCAGATCCAGCGTCGTCGCCTCATCCAAATAAAATTGAGCCAGGAATGCAGCCAGCACTGCGCCCGCGTTTTCATCCAGGCGGTTGGTTGGATAGAAGGTTTTATTGCCAAGCATTCGCCCATTGCGAATAAACATCACCAGCACGCACAAGCCGCTGGACGTCAATTCGGCATGAATGATATCGATATCGCCGCCCGCACCCACCACATACTGCTGCTCTTGGATTTTTCGCAAGTGCTGAATTTGGTCGCGGTAACTGGCGGCGCGCTCAAACTCTAAATTTTCAGCAGCCGTGTCCATCCGAGCCCGATAATCTTCCATCACCTCGGCGCTCTTGCCCGATAAGAACTTCATCGCGCTGTCGACGTCGTCCCGATAGGCCGACTCGCTAATTAATCCGCAGCAGGGCCCCGAACAGCGTTTAATTTGGTACTGCAAACAAGGCCGTGAGCGATTCTTAAAATAGCTGTCTTCGCATTGGCGCACCAAGAAGGCCTTTTCCAACACGTTCAAACTGTCGCGCACCGAATACGCACTGGGAAACGGGCCAAAGTAACGACCCTTCTTTTTCTGAGCCCCGCGATGAAACGCAAGCCGTGGGTATTGATCCTCGGTTGAGATGTAGATGTAGGGGTAGGACTTATCGTCTTTGAAAATGATGTTGTACGGCGGTCGCCAGGCTTTAATCTGGGACTGCTCAAGCAGCAAGGCCTCGGTTTCGCTACTGGTGACCGTCACCGTGACATCACAGATTTTGGCCACCAAGGCCATGGTTTTCGAATCTTTGGCCGTTTTTTGGAAATAACTCGAAACCCGGCTTTTTAAATTTTTGGCCTTACCGACGTAC
>Ga0209711_10003490_pt1 | contig 13268 bp, 11 predicted proteins | sample ArcticOcean_MG_C_7_FD_187441 | JGI IMG/M metagenome (GOLD analysis project Ga0209711, IMG submission 187441) | Marine microbial communities from western Arctic Ocean - ArcticOcean_MG_CB11_88 (SPAdes) (version 2) | ecosystem: Environmental > Aquatic > Marine > Oceanic | place: Arctic Ocean... | reverse complement strand
CTAGTTATAATCATAAACGCAAATACCTTAGAAAAAAAATCAAAACTTAGGAGTTTTTTTGAAAAAGAAAAAAAAACAATATGTGTGGCTTTTTATGAGGATAACAGTCAGACCTTAAGTGGAATTGCAAATTTATTTTTTAGAAAGAACAAAATACCAATGTCTCAACAATCAATCAATCTGGTAGTAGAAAGATGTAGGGGTGATAGACAAAACCTCTATAACGAACTTTTAAAGATAGAAAATTTTATAGGAACTAAAAAACAGATTAGCATAGAAGATCTAATTAAACTCACCAACCTGGCTGAAAATTATAATGTTTCTGAATTGGTGGATTCATGTTTGGCTAAAAATCAAAGGAAAACTAGCAAGATATTAAATGAAAATAATTATTCGTTAGAAGACTGCATACTAATTATAAGAACTCTTTTATTAAAATCAAAAAGACTACTTAAATTAAGTAAAAATTTTAATGATATAAAAAATATAGACTTAACAATTTTAAATTTTAAACCACCGATATTTTGGAAAGATAAAGATATTGTAAAAAAACAAATTAAAAGTTGGACTTATTTTGACGTCAAAAACTTGATTTATAGAATCAATGAAACAGAACTCTTAATTAAAAAAAACTCAAGCAACGCGCTTAACATTTTATCAGATTTTATAATTGAGCAATCAACAATTATCAGTAATGAAGTTTAATAATTTCAACAATTTTATTAAGTTGATCTAAATCTTTATATTCTAAAACTAACGATCCTGAATTGTTTTTTTTATTTTTGATAAAAGTATTCAATCCTATTTTTTCTGTAATTGAAAATTCAAGAGCTTGTAAATTAGAGTCTTTTATTGTTTTAAAAGATTGTTTTTTTATTTTAAAAATCTTTGTAAAATATTCTGCTTGTCTTACAGATAATTTTTTTTCAACAATTTTATTTGCAACAAACTCAGCATTATCTAGTCCTACTAAAATTTTTGCATGACCGGGTGATAATTTTTTATTTTCAATTAATCTTAAGACAGCTTCGGGCAAGCTTAATAGTCTTACAGAATTGGCTATATGACTCCGGCTTTTCCCAATAAATTGAGCGACTTTTTCTTGGTCATATAAAAATTCTTTGATTAACCGTTGATAACCACGAGCTTCTTCTATTGCATTTAAATCATTTCTTTGGACATTTTCAATTATAGCAAACTCTAAAGATCTTAAATCATCTGCATCTGTAATGACCACGGGGACTTCATGTAGTCCAGCTTTTTGCGCTGCCAACCACCTTCTCTCACCAGCAATTATTTCGTACTTGAGGTTATTGTCACTTGATTTTCTGACAACTATTGGCTGAATAATTCCTCTTGATTTTATTGAATTTGTTAAATCTTGTAAACTTTCTTCTTCAAATATTTTTCTGGGTTGAAATTTATTACTTACCAAGTCACTTATGGATAGTTTATTAATATTAGTTTCTATTTTGGTTTCACCTATCAAAGATGACAGGCCTCTGCCCAGACCTTTCTTAACTTTATTTGCATCCATTACATTGACCTCCCTATTGTTTTCTCTTGATTGATAAATTCATCAGTAAAACTAAAATATGATTTACTTCCAGGGCATGATTTATCATAATTTAGAACTGGCATACCGTGAGATGGCGCTTCTGATAGTCTGACATTCCTTGGTATGACTGTATGATAAACTTTTTCATTAAAGTGATCTCTTGCTTCTTTTTCAACTTGTGAAGATAGTTTATTTCTTTTGTCATACATGGTTAAGAGTATTCCTCTAATCTTTAATTCAGGGTTAAGACTTACTTTTATTCTCTCTATAGTTTTCATCAATTGGGTTAAGCCCTCAAGCGCAAAGAATTCTGTCTGTAATGGTACCACGAGTGAGTGAGATGAAACTAATGCCATAACTGTCAATAAACTTAAAGATGGAGGGCAATCTATGAGTATATAATCATACAATCCTCTAGAATCATTTAAATAGGGGGTTAATTCGCCCTTTAAAATAAAGGCTCTTCTATTATCACCAGCAGTTTCAACTTCTAAGCCAGATAAATCAACATTTGAAGTTATTATATCTAAATTTTTAAAATCTGTTTTTTTAATAACCTCTGAAACTGATCTTGTTCCATTTAATACACCATAAATTGTGTCAGTAGAGTTTTCTAAATTAGATAGACCAAGTCCAGTAGTAGCATTTCCTTGTGGATCAAGATCAATTATCAAAACTTTTTTTTCTTGTTGAGCTAAACCCGCTGCTAGGTTTATTACGGTTGTTGTTTTTCCAACTCCACCCTTTTGATTTATTACAGAAATAATTTGCATTCTAATTTTTTAATTTTTTTTTTATATTTTTAATATTTAATAAAAATGAATTTTCACTTGTGATGCTTTTTTTTTTTTCAAAGTCAAAGTCCCATGTCTTTAAAGTCTCTTCCAGTATTATTTCACCCTTTTTCCCCATGAATAAGATCAAGTTTTTATAATTTTTAAAATTGCTATAAACCAATTCTAAAACTACTGGTAGGGGCTTAAAGGCTCTTGCCATTATAGTGCCTGACTCTAAGTTTTGAGCTTCAAAAATATTTTGCTGTATAAACCTCAGTATTTAATTTTAAATCTCTCGATACTTTTCTTAAAATGAGCTCTTATGGTGGCTTTTTTCATATAAATTAACTTTTGCTGTGTTTTTTAAGTTTTTGAGCATAATTGATATAATTATTCCCGGCATTCCACCTCCTGACCCTATATCTGTTATTATATTACTATTTAAATCAATTAATTCAATGATTTGTGCTGAATCTTCTATATGACGCTCTCTAATTAAGTCATTTTTAGATGTTTCTTTACTTATAATATTTATTTCTTCATTTCTCTTTTGAAGCATATTAATAAAACTCTCAAACTCTAGAAATGTTTCACGTGGAACATTTTGATTTTTTAGTAGTGGGTATTTCTGTAATATTTCATCCATCAAGCTATAAGCTTAATAGACTTTCTTTTGACGTGTGACAACAAAATATAAACAGCTGCCGGGGTTATACCGTCTATTCTGAGTGCTTGCCCCATAGTTTTTGGTTTTATTTCTTTAAATTTAGACTTAACTTCATTTGAAAGACCTGAAAGTTCATCATAATTGACTTTATCAGGTATGATTAAATTTTCATCTCTTTTGAAAGCTAGTATGTCAGCTTTTTGCTTTTTTAAGTACCCCTTATAATGAGAGTTAATTTCAATTTGTTCATCTATTTTAGCATCAAAAAAAGGTATATTTGGCCAAATTGTTCTAATTTTTTTCATATCAACACCTTTTTGAGCAAGTATCTCAATAGATGTTCTTAAAACCCCATCTTTAGCAATGCTTATGTCAAAATCTTTTATTTTTGTAGGAGATATAGAAGATTCTAACATTATTTTTGATATAATTTTTAATTTAGATTCTTTATCCTTAAATATATTCTCCCTTTCTTTGAAGACTAATCCAATGGCTATACCCTTATTGGTTAATCTTTGATCAGCATTATCAGCTCTTAGGCTTAGTCGGTATTCGGCTCTTGAGGTAAACATTCTATAGGGCTCTGCAACACCCTTAGTTACTAGATCATCTATCATAACTCCAATATAAGCATCAGATCTATCTAAAATAAAAGGTTCTTCTTTTTTAAAAGATAAGGCAGCATTTATTCCTGCAATCAGACCTTGAGCTGCAGCTTCCTCGTAACCTGTTGTACCATTTATCTGACCTGCAAGATAAAGATTGTGTATTTTTTTAGTTTCAAGCGTTAAAAATAATTCTCTGGGGTCTATATAGTCATATTCAATTGCATAACCTGGTCTAATTATCTTAACATTTTCTAAGCCATTGATATTGTTACATATTTCTTGCTGAATATCCTTAGGAAGAGATGTCGATATACCATTTGGGTATATTGTAGGGTCATTTAGACCTTCAGGTTCTAAATATATCTGATGTCGGTCCTTATCAGCAAATTTTACTATCTTATCCTCTATTGATGGACAATACCTTGGTCCGACTCCCTGAATGCTACCAGAGTACATGGCACTTCTTTTTAAATTCTTTTGAATTATTTTGTGAACCTTTTCATTCGTGTAAGTCATACGACATGAAACTTGTTTGTTCAGATTTTTTTTTGTTAGGAAGGAAAAGAAGTAAGGATCGTCATCTGCAAACTGTTCTTCCAGATTTACATAATTAATTGTTCTAGCATCTAACCTAGGTGGCGTTCCTGTTTTTAATCTTCCTACTTTAAAATCATGTTTTTCGAGTTGCTCACTTAATCCTGTTGAAGGTTTTTCGTCAAACCTTCCAGCTGGAGTTCTCTCATCACCTATATGAATTAAACCATTTAAAAAGGTACCAGTTGTTAAGATTAACTTGCCACATAAGATATTTTTACCAGACTTTGTTTCAAAAGCACTTATTGTGTTTTTACTAAAAATAAATTTTATTACTGGATCAGCAAAAACTGTTAAATTACAATAGTTTAGAAGTTTTTCTTGCATATATTTTCGGTATAGTGATCTATCAGACTGAGTTCTTGGCCCTTGAACAGCAGGACCCCTGCTTCTATTTAACAATCTAAATTGTATACCTGACTTATCTGCGACTTCTCCCATTACACCATCTAGAGCATCAATCTCTCTTACAAGGTGACCCTTACCGAGACCACCTATTGCAGGGTTACAAGACATCTCACCTATGGTTTCAATTTTATGGGTGAACAGGGCTGTGTTAACTCCAAGGCGTGCAGAAGCTGCTGCAGCCTCACAACCTGCATGACCACCTCCAATTACAACCACATCAAATGACAAATCATTTTTCATAACTTAAATTTATAACCGATGAAAAATATTACAAGATATGAGTGAGAATTTATAAATTTGTATTTAATATTAATTTAAAAAAAAATACAAAAAAAGGCAAAAAATATATTAAATAAGTGTTATTCATCAACGATAAGTGTCCAAAATGGTCTACAAACTTACGTAAAAACTGCTTTTTTACAAAAAAAAAAATTGTTGGTAATATTGATTTATTTAAGCAAATACCGTCAATAAAGCGAAGTTATTTATTTTCCGATGCAAAAATCATTAAAAATACTGCCTAAGATTTCTTCGACATCAACTTTTCCAACTATCATGCCTAGGTGTTTTGTTGCCAACCTAAGGTCTTCTGCAGCTTTATCAAAATCTTCTGCGCCAGTTTTTTTTTCAAAATTTTTTAAGTAATCTAAACTTTGTTCAAGATGTTGCCTGTGCCTTTCACGTGTAATAAAAATATCATTACTAGTAATAAATTTGTTTTTTAATTTATTCTTTATTTTTAGGATTAGACTATCGACATTAAGGTTTTCTTTTACAGAAATCAGAACATGATTAAGTTTTTTTAATTCAGAATTTAAGTTATCGTGTAAAAGATCTGATTTATTGATAACAAGAATTGCGTTTTTATCCATCAAATCCTTCAAAACACCTTTAAAATTAGGGCTTTTAGCGTCTACTACGATAAGTTTTAGGTCTGCATCCTTTGCTTTCTTGAGTGCTAATTTTATTCCTTTTTTTTCTATATCATCTTTAGATTCTCTAATTCCTGCAGTATCAGAAACTACTACTGGATAGCCATCGATGTTTAAATGTGTTTCAATTACATCCCTAGTAGTTCCAGATATTTCTGAAACAATTGCAACGTCTCGACTTGCAAGATGATTCAACAGACTTGATTTTCCAGCATTGGTTGGACCTATAATCGCAATTTTAAAACCTTCTCGAATTCTTTCTCCAACTCTTTGGTCTTCTAAAATTTTTTTTATATCTAAATAAACTTCGTTTGATTTTTTTTTAATGTTTTTTAAAATATTTTCTGACAAGTCCTCGTCTGGGAAATCTATCTTAGCTTCAACATGTGATAAAGTTTTTAAAAGTTTTTCTCTTAATTCGTTAAATTTATCAGCAGATTTTCCACTCATAGTTTTTATAGCTTGCTGTCTTTGAATTTCAGTTTCAGCAGAAATTAAATCAGCAATACTTTCTGCCTTAAGTAAATTTATTTTACCGTTTTGAAATGCTAACTTTGTAAATTCACCAGGCTCAGCTAAACGGCAATTATCAACTTCTGAAATAGAGGCGTGTAGAGCATCGATTACTGCTTTACTGCCGTGTATATGAAATTCAGCCATATCTTCGCCAGTGTAGCTCTGGGGGCCAGGAAACCACAATACTATGCCCTCATCAATAAGCTCAGAAGTGTTAATTTTGTTGATTTTCCTAAGTGTTGCAACTCTTGGTTCCGGTAATTTGTTGTTTGTTAAAAGTTTTATTACAGATGAGGTTTTTTCACCTGAAACCCTAACAATTGCTACTCCTGAAACACCAGGTCCTGTAGATAAAGCATAAATTGTCATGCTTATATTATAACTAAATTTTAATTAGTTTATATCAAGAATATTATACATTTCTTGAAGATGTTTAGAATAATCAATGTTTGAATTTAATGATGATTTGTAAATGGGTTTTCTTGCTTGCGCAATACTGACAGTTTTAATTGGTGTTTTTTTATTTTCATAAAAATTTAAACAATTTGCATCCCATTCTAAATCACAAAATTTTATTAATTTTTGAATTTCATCATCTGAGGTGTTTACTAAATTTTCATATTTTAATTCATATATTGAGTTTTTAAATTTAGTTTTCCAAAAACCCATCATCTTTGAATATAAATTATAATAAGTTGCTATATCTTTTTGACTATAAGACCACCCCATGTGATTTGACCCAAAGCTATTTTTAAATATGGATAAACAATTATCCTTAGGATTTCTTGAGCAATGAATTATTTTACAATTTGGGAAAAAAATTTTTAGAAACCCTATCCATCTGAAATTTTGAGGTGCTTTATCAGTTATTTTTTTTAAGTTAAAATTATGAAAATTTAGCAATTTCATATATTCAGATTCAAGAATATTTTTTTGTGATAAACCTTCTTCTATGATTTTTTTCTTATCTAAATTTATATTGTTAAAAAAATTATTTTGAATTGCGTGCTCAAGATATATTAATTCTCCAGCACCACTTACCTCATTGTGTGATGCAATAATTTGCTCTACCAAAGTTGTTCCCGATCTTGGCATTCCACAAATAAATATAATTTCCTTTTTGTTAGGTTTTTTTTTAAATTGACTAAAATCTATTTCACCAAATATTTTGATTATGCTATTAAAAATCTTTTCATCTTCTTCTATTTTGTACGAAAACATTTCCTTTTGGAGCAAGTTTGCTTTTTCTAAGTATCCAAAAGAATCTTCATAATCCTTGGTGTCTTCTTTGGCTTTCCCTAGCGCATAAAATAAATCTATTTTTTGCACTATTTTCAAAGTGTTATCTTTTGATAAAGTTAACATTTTATTTAAATGACCCCCATCATCTTTTTCATAATTTGTAAATGCACTTAGCATTTTATGTGCTGAACAGCTTTTAGGATATAATTCTAGAATTTTATTTATAATTCCTTTTGATTTTTCAAATTCACCTGCGCTTTGGTAGCTAGCTGCCAAACTAAACAGAACACTTGGTTCGGTCGAATTTATTTTGATTGCTTTTAAGTAAAGTTCTATTGCCTCACTAAAATGACCCAGAGTGTGTTTCAAATTAGCATAATTATTTATAGCTTTTAAATTGTTTGGATCTTTTTTAATTATTAATAAATAAAACTCTTCTGCTTTGCCATATTCATACTGTGCTTTATATGAGTTTGCTAAATTATTCATCGCAGCAAAATTATTTTTATTATTGGCTATTGCTTCTTTAAAAAAATTTATAGCTGATAATTCCTCTCCAATGTTTTGGAGCGATAATCCACACAAATTTAAGACATACGTATTTATCGGATCAACTTTTAAAATCTTTTTACATCCTCCTATAACGTCTAAATAGTTTCCAGTTCTAAATTGATTTTGAAGAATTTTAATATTTTTTATTATATCCATCTCAATACATATTAAGCGAAATGAATTAATATAAAAAGTTTTTATTGGTCTTGGGTAAAAATTAAGCTGGTTTATTCATTGAGTTGAAAAAATCTGCGTTGCTTTTTGTTTCTTTGAGTTTTGAGTTTATAAACTCTATTGCGTCCATGGTTCCCATGGGGCCAATAATTCTTCTAAGCACATTCATTTTTGAAAGGTCGTCTTTGTCAAATAAAAGCTCTTCTCTCCTTGTTCCAGATTTGGTAATGTCTATTGCTGGATAAATTCTCTTCTCTGCAATTTTTCTATCAAGTACTGTTTCACTATTTCCGGTTCCTTTGAATTCTTCAAAGATAACCTCATCCATTCTAGATCCTGTGTCAATTAAAGCAGTCGAAATAATTGTTAGTGACCCACCTTCCTCAATGTTTCTTGCAGCACCAAAAAATCTTTTTGGTCTTTGTAGCGCATTTGCATCAACACCACCTGTTAAAACTTTTCCAGAACTTGGTATTACAGCATTGTAAGCTCGACCCAGTCTTGTTATCGAATCTAATAAAATTACCACATCCTTTTTATGCTCAGTTAATCTTTTTGCTTTTTCAATTACCATTTCGGCAACCGCAACATGTCTCGATGCTGGCTCATCAAATGTAGAGCTAATAACTTCTCCTTTAACAGTTCTCTGCATGTCTGTTACTTCTTCTGGTCTTTCGTCGATCAACAAAACCATCAAATAACATTCTGGATAATTTTTAGCTATTGAGTTCGCGATGCTTTGTAAAATCATTGTCTTACCTGCCTTTGGTGGAGAAATAATTATTGATCTTTGACCCTTTCCTATGGGACTTACAAGGTCAATTAACCTTGGTGTTAAGTCTGGTTTTTTTTCAATTGTGGTTGTTTCAATTTCCATTACCAATTGTTTGTCTGGATAAAGTGGGGTTAGGTTGTCAAAAGCAATCTTATGACGAGCTTTTTCTGGTTCTTCAAAATTTATTTTACTTACTTGCAGTAATGCAAAATATCTTTCCCCTTCTTTTGGGGCTCTAACAGGACCCTCGACTGTGTCTCCTGTTCGTAAACCAAATTTTCTTATTTGACTTGGACTAACATAAACATCATCTGGTCCAGGTAGATAGTTTGATTCCATGGCTCTTAAAAAGCCAAATCCATCTTGTAGTAATTGTAAAACTCCAGCTCCAGTTATCTCTTCTTTTTCTGCAACCTTTTTTAATATAGCAAATAATATTTCTTGCTTTCTTAGTGTGCTAGCATTTTCAATGCCAAGTTTTTCTGCTTGTGCGATTAGTTGTTCAGACGATTTTAGCTTGAGTTCTTGAATGTTCATTTTTGGAAGGTTGGTTTAAGATTTGTAAGATAGAATAAATATATATACTCTTTTAATTATTACAAGCTTAGATGGGCTTAAAAATTACAATAAAAACAATCAATATAAGCAATATTGTTGGTACTTCATTGATTGCTCTAAAAAACCTAGATGATTTAGTGTTTTGATCTATTTTAAAATCATTAAGGAGCTTGGATAAATAAAAATGATATGAGGTTAATAAGATCACTAATAATAATTTTAATTTAATCCAGGTTGTAGAAAGAACCTCGAAACCTAAAGAAGAAATTAAAATTAAACCAAATATCCAAGTTAAAAGCATCGCTGGTGTCATAATATAATAATATAATTTTCTCTCCATTGTTTTAAAAACCAAAGAAGTATTTTTTTCTTTTAAATTTTCAACATGGTAAACAAAAATTCTAGGTAGATATAATAGCCCTGCCATCCAAGAAATTACTGCAATTAAATGCAAACTTTTAAATAACAAATAACTATTCATGGTTTATACATGGACACTTTTTAAAGTTGCGGGGGCATTGGGTTTTGGGTGGATAGAGACTGTCATTGATTTTATACTCATTTTTTTTAATTATTAATTCTGACATTGCTTTAATAAAGTCTTCGTTGATACCAAGAGCTGGAACTCTTGTATAATTTTTACATCCATTATTATCTGCTATTTCTTTATATTCTATGTCAAGCTCAACAAGGGTTTCTGAGTGTTCTGAGACAAACGCGATAGGAACCAAAACGATGTGTTTGCCGATCTTGGAATTTTCAATAATTATATCTTCTGTTGATGGTCCAATCCATTTTAATGGGCCAACCCTACTTTGGTAGCTCAATATCCAGTCTAGTTTCTCATCATTCAAACTCTCGACAATCTTTTTAACTGATTGTTCCACTTGCCACTGATAAGGGTCTCCTTTTTTAATATTTTTTTCTGGTAAACCATGTGCAGAAAATATTAATTTAAAATCTTTAAGATCTTTAATTTTTTTTATTATTTCTTTTGTGTGAGCATTGATAAAATTCTGGTCTGTTGGGTAACAACAGATGGTGCTTGTTTTAATATTGTAGTTAATTTTTTTACAAACATCTTTCCACTCTTTAATTGAAGACCCTGATGTTGCGGCAGAGTATTGTGGATAAAGAGGCATTAATATAATTTCGTCTGGAGAAAATGATTGAACATTTTTTACAACCTCTTTAGCTCTTGGATTCCAACATCTCATTACGACAAAACATTTGTACTCATCTTCTACTTGTGTTTGATTTAGTTTTGCTTCTAGCGTCGCGGATTGTTCGTTAGTTAGTTTTAGTATGGGTGAGGATCCACCGAGCTCTTCATAAATCTTTTTAGCAACAGGAGCCCTTCTGTTAGAAATTAGTTTTGCAAGAGGGTATCTTAAAAAAGTCGGTAAATTTAAAATTGCTGGATCATTAAACAGATTAAATAAAAAGGGCTCAACATTTTCTATTTTGTCAGGTCCACCAAGGTTAAATAAAATAACTGCTTTCTTCATTTAATAATCTTTTACCATCTTTACCAAATAATCAACCATGTCAGGGTTGGTTTCGGGTAAAACTCCATGACCTAAATTAAATATATATGGATGATCTTTAAAAGTCTCTAGGTATTTCAGGGTTTGTTTTTTTAGGTTTTCTGTATCAGTTAGTAAAACTTTTGGATCAAGTCCCCCTTGAACGGGTGTTTTTATTTCTTTGCAGATAGAAATGGGATTTACATTATAATCGATATTAACAACATCAGGTTTAACAATATCACAATAATTTTTATAATTTTTTATACCTCTTGGAAAACAAATTACAGGTATGTCCAATGATTTTACATAATCAACAATGTTTAGTGTTGGGATATAAATATAATTTGGTAAATCTTTTTCTTCTAATAATCCAGCCCAGCTATCAAAGATTTGAATTACTGTTGCACCATTTTTTATTTGGTGGTTGATGTGTAATTTTAAAAATTTTTCTAATATTATTAAAACTCTATTTATTAAAAACTCATCTTTAAAAAAATCTTTTATTAGTTTATTCTTGGGTGATTGTTTATTAAGCATATAAACTAGCAGTGTCCATGGCGCTCCAACAAATCCTATTACATCTTTATTTTTAATTAAATCATCTTCACTTACTCTTTTAATCGATTTATAAACTGGATATAATTTTTCTATAAAATCAATTTCGTCTATTTTTGATATTTTATTTAGATCTAGTGAACCAAGTTGTGGTCCATGATTTTTTTTAAACTCAACCTTTTGATTTAGTCCATACGGCAACATTAAAATATCTGAAAAAATTATTGCAGCATCTAACTCGAATCTCTTTAAAGGTTGTAACGTAATTTCGGAGGATAAGATTTCATTTAAACACAGATCAATAAAGTTTGGATTTAATTTTCTAATTTCTCTAAATTCTGGAAGATATCTACCAGCTTGTCTCATTAACCATATTGGAGTATTTGTTGTCTTTTTATTTTTTATAGTTTCTTGAATGGGTGTCATATTAATAGGTTAATATTTAATTATAGTATTAGTTATATAGTGTGTGGATAGCGGTAATTAATTGTTTTTCACAGTTTATACACTATTTGTTAACAATTAATATTTTATAAAACCAAAGTATATTGCTTAAACTGAAGTTGTATTTAATATTGTTAGATAAAATGTATATTAATAATTAACATGTTTATTAATGTTAATAAAAGTGTGTTTTTACAGGAGAAAATAAAAATCATCATAATTATAAAAAATGATAATAATAATACTTAATCATCAACATCTTATTCATGAGTAATACATATCAAATATATCTTATTTCTGATTCTACGGGGGAAACCTTGGACAGGGTATTTTTGGCCATTAAAGCTCAATTTAAAAATATTGAATATGATGTTAAAGCATATTTTTTTACAAGGACCGAAAACCAAGTTGTTAAAATTCTTGAAGAAGCTAAAAAGAAAAAAAACTCAATAATTTTATATACAATAGTCGATAACAATCTTGCAAAATTTTTAGCGAATAAAAGCGATGAAAAAAAAATTCCTTGTTTTGGTGTTCTGGGAAATCTAATACTTAGCTTTTCGAAATTACTAAACCAACAAGCCTCACACGTACCAAGTGGACAACACGCGCTTAATGAAGAATACTATGAAAGAATTGAAGCAATTCAGTTCACAATGAATCATGATGATGGAAATTTAGTTGATGAATTAGATAAAGCAGATTTAATATTATTAGGAGTTAGCAGAACAAGCAAAACCCCAACTTCAATATACCTAGCCAACAAGGGTTTTAAAACATCAAACATTCCTCTTGTTAACGAAGGATCAATACCAGAAAGCTTAAAAAAAAACCCAAAAATGGCCTGTGTTGTCGGACTAACAACTGAAGCTGAAAGATTGGTTGATATACGAAAAAATAGAATGATGACTCTTAAAGAAAAAGAAAACACTAGCTATACGAACATTCAAAAAATTAAAGAAGAAGTTGAGAATGCAAAAAAAACTTTTGCAAAGTACAAATGGCCAACAATTGATGTTACTAGAAAGTCAGTTGAGGAGACCGCCGCATCAATAATTAAAATACACGAAATATATAAAAACAATGGTTAATCAAATAATACTTGCTTCAAAAAGTGGAGTTCGAAAAAAAATTCTAGAAGACAATCAAATCAAGTGTACGGTAAAACCAGCTAATATTGATGAGGACAGTATTAAAGAAAGCTTAATAAAAAACAAAGCGACACCAGAAATTATTTCTAAAAACCTTGCAGAATTAAAAGCAAACAAAATAAGCCAGAAAATAACAGGAGAATTGGTTTTGGGAGCTGATAGTGTTATTGATTTGAGTGGAAAAATAATTTCAAAACCTGTTGACAGAGATGGGGCTTTAAAGATTCTT
>Ga0209711_10003478_pt1 | contig 13299 bp, 14 predicted proteins | sample ArcticOcean_MG_C_7_FD_187441 | JGI IMG/M metagenome (GOLD analysis project Ga0209711, IMG submission 187441) | Marine microbial communities from western Arctic Ocean - ArcticOcean_MG_CB11_88 (SPAdes) (version 2) | ecosystem: Environmental > Aquatic > Marine > Oceanic | place: Arctic Ocean... | reverse complement strand
CAAGGAGGAGTGCGTTTAAAAAATTAATAAAAAAATCAGTAATTAAACCAATTACTGAATAAAAAAAGAGGTGCACGCCTTCCTCTGACGTGCACCTCCGGTTATGATAACCCATGAAACCCTTTCCTCGGATTTAACTTTTGCATAATTAATGCCAAATTTCATATTTTTGTTAAAAAGTACTTTTAAAATTTAATTATTTTAATTCCCAAAGAATACAGCATTACTTTTTGCGTTTAAAGTTCTTCATTTGAACTTCTTTGATTTATCGCCGTTGTATATTTTATGAACAAAGTGGTTATTCTTTGGTTAAGAAACGATTTACGTATTCACGATAATCCTGCTCTTTCGCTTGCCTTGATCGTGTGTGATCAGATAATTCCCGTTTATGTCTTTGAATCTCGTATTGGAGAAACAAAGAAATCAGTTCGGATCAATATTCATTAAGCACGATTCACCCTTGAATCTCTAGGAGGACTCCAAGATGAATACCAAAAAAGGGGAGGTAATATCGCTTGTGTATTCGGACGAGCCATTGATGAAATCTCCAAGCTTATAAAGCATTATGATGCCGAGGTCTCCTATACCAGTAAAGAATATGCTTTTAAGGAAATCAAAGATGGCAACGGGTTGGATGAGTAATCGTGGAAGACAGAATGTGGCTTCCTATCTCATACATGACTTAGGGATCAATTGGATGAAGGAGCTAAGTTTTTTGAGAAATACTTAATTGATTATGATCCGACCAGTAAATACTGCATTTGGAGATGTAACGCTGGGATTGGGTCATAACCAGAAAAATATTCAATATCCCCAAGCAGGCTTCAATTTACGCCCCTGGGGGAACTTATACCAAATTTTGGAATACCTAGATTGATCAACCCTACTCAATTACCATTTACGTAAAAGTTCTTCCCAATAAGTATCCAAGCTTTCCGAATCAGGAAAAGATTTAGTCACGGAGGCATCTGTACTTTTAGCATCGTGGTAATAAAAAATAATCTTATTGGACGCTTGATCCTTTTTAAATAAATAAACTTGGCTTTTATTCACGCATAAAGGATTTCCTTTATCATCGACTCCGGCTTTAATCACGCTCAATGAAGCCTCTGATTTATTAATCAACGCACCCATAAAGAGCGACATAGATAACATAACAATAATTCCTAATAACACTTTATTACTTTTGAACATAAGATTTTTCTCCGATAAATTAATTTTTTATAAAACTACATGAAAAACAATCTCCTAAGAATAGCAAAAGAATTTCTTTGATTGTTGATTCTTACTTGCACATCGGACGAATAAAATCCTTCCTATTCTCTTGTAGATCAATCATGAAAATACTTACCTCTTTTACCCTCTTTATAACATTACTGCTCTGTACGAATGGAAAAAGCAAAACACTTGGAGATTGGGCAAATTTCCACCGCGAAGCCGATAATCTATGTAAAGATTGTAAGTATGAAGATGCGGTCAAACTATACCAACAGGTCATCAAAGGAAGACTTCCTTTTCAGGGGAATATGCATCGGGATGTAGGAGTTACCTGGAATAATTTGGGAGTCGCACTTTATTTTTCAGGAGAAAATGAGCAGGCAGAAGAAGCTTATGATAAAGCAATTAAAATATTGTTGCCCGCGATCGGGGCTCAACACCCCGATATTTTAACTGTAAATACCAACCTTGCTTTCATTGAAGAGTCTAAGAATAACTATAAGCAGGCGGAGAAGAGTTTTAGAGAGTTATTACGAAAAAAACTTCCCTTAGTGGGTGCGAACCATACGGATTTAGCAGATTGCCAAGAAGGACTAGCACTTGCATTGGAAGGGCAAGAAAAGCATGAAGAAGCGTTAGAACTACTAAAATCTGCTCTCAAAATCAGGGAAGAGAAACTCGGAGAAAGTCATACTGATGTGGGTGCAACTTATGCCGCGATGACCATAATATATTTAAATCAAGGCAAATTTGATGAGGCTAATCAATACGATGAGAAAGCTCGTATGATTTTAGCTAAAACCAAAGGAACTTATGTCCACAATTTAAACTCTGTCTCCCGACTGAGGCCCCAACCCGCAGAAATCATGAAAGCAAAAAGTAAAGATTTACGAATTCCGTAATCTTTTTGATTCTCCCAATTTATTCCTCTCCTTGAAACTAATTAAATTTCCAGAAAGTAAAGTTAAAGAATTACTTTCGTGGATAAAAAATGAAGAGGATAAACAATTTTGGTCAGGTAACACTTTCCAGAAAGGCTTAACTCGGGAAGTTTTTTTATTTCATTTGCAAAGAAAGGACCTAAATCCATTTGCATTCATTGGGGATGACGGTTCGCTTGATTGCTACGGAGAAATTGTAAATCCAGGTGAGAATAAGGGAGTTCTTTGCCGAGTAATTGTAAATCCAGCGATTCGAAGAAAAGGGATCGGGAAGACATTTATCAAAGAAATCCTACATTGGAGTTTTAATCAAAAAAAAATGAACCTGATTACCCTGAATACTTTTGGGCATAACAAACCTGCACGGACATGCTATCAATCACTTGGATTTATTGAAGTAGCCTTGAAAAAAAATTATCGTAAAGTTGGAGATTGTTGGAGGGATTTAATCGTTATGGAAAAAAGAAATAGGAACAATCGGAATAAAATCCTTTAATATGGCAAAAAAAATTAGCGGTGGTCTCCTCTTATATGAGCAAATTAATGGAACGTATAAATTTTTAATTGCCCATCCAGGCGGACCCTTTTTTAAGAATCGTGATCAGGGATATTGGAGTATTCCAAAAGGAGAACCAGAGGAAAAAGAAGAAATATTTGACGCTGCAGTTAGAGAGTTTGAAGAGGAAACAGGTTTAATACCAAAAGGACCTTATATTAACCTGGGCACAATTCTTCAAAAAAATGGTAAACTTGTATATGGATGGGGATTCGCAGGGACTTGGATTGAGGGCACTGTTCCAAAATGCAATGAGATTACACTAGAATACCCGAAAGGAAGTGGTAAGACCTGGACATTTCCAGAAATTGACCGGGCAATCATGATGCGGTCAGAAGAAGCTAAGCAAAAGTTAAGTGCCGAACAAGCTCCCTTCATCGATCGATTAGTCGAAAGTCTGAACGAAAAAGAAAGAGTAACCTAGAGTTGAAACAAATGTCTTTTTTCTATATGTTGAGAATATGTCTAAAAATTCAACACAAGATTATGCGCCCCTAAAAGCACCCCAACTTTGGTTTGTGATTCTGATTATCGCAGTGGGATGGTCCCGATATTTGCCGCTTTCTCATCCAGAGCTTTTTAACTTCTCTCCTGTCTTAGCCCTATTTTTTATCTCTGGAGTATTCTTAAAAGGCCATTGGTCCTGGATCGGACCAGTCTCTGCGGTAATCGTTTCCGATTTAATTTTAAATCCAAGCTACGGTGCAAATTTGTTTGAAATATTTACCCTCATTTCCCTCGCCGCCTACATTGGAATATTCGCCATTGGGAAGTCGATGAGCAAATATCCTAAGACCTTACCACTTTTTGGGGGTGCCCTTATGAGCGCCTTTCTATTCCATGGACTAACTTGTGGATTTGCCTGGTTAGTTAACCCAGCTTATACCAAATCTCTTGCCGGTTTTTGGCAGGCTCAATTTCTAGGCGAGCCTGGATATGCACCCGCTTATCTTTTCCTTCGGAACTCAGTTGTGAGTACTCTTCTTTTCGCAGGGGTTTTCTCTTGGATCTTTAGTAAAAACGGGGAAAAGAGTGCCAAAGCAGAAAAAGTTTTGGAACCATCCAAAATTTAAGTATTGAAGGGTTAAACAACCCGAGTGGAAATTAATTCCTTCTTTGGCGAAACGCTTCGAATAAACAGACTCCTGTTGCCACTGATACATTGAGGCATTCTACTGTTCCGCCCATGGGGATATTCATTAAAACATCGCAGTTATCTGCGGTTAAGCGACGAATACCTGTCCCCTCAGCCCCGACCACTAATGCAAGCGGGCCTTTCAAGTCGGAGTCAAATATAGTCGATTTCGCCTGATCGCTTGTCCCGACCATTTTTATACCCCGTTCGTTGAGTTCCTTCATAAAACGAGCGAGATTACGTACCCGGGCAAGAGGAAGTGCTTCCGCGGCACCAGCCGCAACATGCCGAACCACATCGGTTAAACTAGCCGAGCGATCACTGGACATAATCACAAGGTTAACTCCTGCCGCATCTGCTGAACGAAGACAGGCACCCAAGTTTCTAGGATCCTGTAATTGGTCTAAGATTAATAAGAAGGGCACTTCACTCAACTCATCCAATAGAGCGAGAGCCTCATCCTCATTTAGAGTGGATATATTGGCCTGTGGATTACCATGGGTTTTTCGACCTAGAGTCTTTGAAAATCTTCTACCCATCCGAAATCCTTTTGAATCGTGAAATGGAATTATTCGTGAAAATCTGAACCTTGGCCAGTGGCCTTAACATAATTCTTTCTTATACAAAAATCTCCAAAGCGTTCGTCCGTATTTCGACTTTCTGAATATTCCTTGAGAATAGGTTTTAATTCCGCCACAATTTCGTCGTGAGTAATCGCTGGTCGGTAAAGCTTATTGAGACGCATGCCGTCCAAGCCAGCTCCCAGATAAAGATTATATTTACCAGGTGCTTTACCAACCAAACCAATTTCTCCTAAAAAGGGACGTCCACACCCATTCGGACAACCAGTCGATCGAATAGCTATGGAATCGTCAGTCAGTCCAAACTCGGCCAACAATTTATCGAGTTCATCCATCAATGATGGAAGGTACCTCTCGCTTTCTGCTAGAGCCAAGCCGCAAGTCGGTAAAGCCGTACAGGCAATGGAATTAAGTCTTAGACCACTTAGTGTACTAGGTAAAGGAACTCCGTTATCTTTAAGTATAGAGTTCACCCTAGCCTTGTCTTCTGAGGAAATACGAGCGATGGCGAGATTTTGGTTGGCGGTAAGTCGAAACTCGCAGGCTATTTCATTAGCAATGTCTTGCATTGCTTTCTTTTCGTTTCGTCCATTGTGATCGCGTAAGCGACCTCCTTCTACAAACAATCCGAAGGCCCATTTACCATCCGCATCTTCCATCCATCCATAACGATCGGTAGTCGACTCGAAAGAAAACTCACGAGATTTTTCAAGGCTCCATCCAAGACGAGTATGAAGTTCTTCCTTAAACCAGGAAATCCCACGACCTTCGATCGTATACTTCAAACGAGCATTACGACGATCCGAACGATTTCCATAGTCTCGTTGAATTTTCACCACTTCCTCAGCCACTTCAACCGCTTGCTCAGGCAGGATAAATCCAATCACATCAGCTAAGCGAGGAAAAGTTGTAGTCTTACCATGACTCATTCCAAGACCGCCCCCGACCAATACATTATATCCAACGATTTTACCATCCTCCACGATCCCCACAAATCCCAGATCGTTTGAGAAGACATCGACATCATTTCGTGGGGGAAGTGCCACTGCGATTTTAAATTTTCGGGGAAGGTAGGTCTTTCCGTAAATCGGCTCTACTGCGTCCTCGGACACCGTAGTTTTTTCACCATCTAGCCAGATCTCAGCATAGGCAGTGGTGGATGGGGTTAAGTGATCATGAAGTTGTTGAGCCAATGAAAGTGCATCCGCATGCAAATTAGATTCAAAGGGATTGGATGGACTCATTACATTTCGATTAACATCTCCGCAGGCGGCCAATGTATCAAGTAAGGTGTCATTGATCTCCTTCATTGTTTGCTTAAGGTCTAGCTTGAGAACACCATGTAATTGGAAGGCTTGTCGGGTGGTAAGTTTAAGAGTACCATCTGCAAACTTGTCCGAAAGTCCATCAATGCCAAGCCATTGTTCGGAAGTACAAACTCCCCCAGGCACCCGAACCCTGATCATAAAAGAAAAAGCTTTTTCTTTCTTCTCTTTTACTAATTCCTTACGTTTATCGCGATCATCCTGTAAATAAGTCCCGTGAAATTTAGTCAATTGTGCATCGTCCGAAGAAATTGCACCAGTGGAAGTATCTGTAAGACTTTCTAATATCGTACCGCGCAAAAAATCGCTATTTTCTTTAATGCTCTCGTTCTTAGAGAGTTTTTTTTCTTTTTCAGGATCAGAAATCATGTCTAACAAAATATATTTTTTCAATGAATAAGCAAGTGTTCTCAATCACAAGACCGTGCGAAAATTAAAATCATGAAGGAAACTCACTAAGCGTAAGCGAAGAATTGAAGCTCAATTCTTGATTTTGGTTGGCCCAAGTATTTTTTGAATCCACGTGGGCCGCGTAAGCAATCATCGCGGCATTATCTCCAGTATGCCTAGGCTCTGCGCATAGTAGTTCCGTGCCATTCCTCTGGGCGAGTTCCTTCATTTCATCCCGGAGTAATTGATTATTGGCCACTCCACCTGAAAGTCCAATACTCCGAAAATCACCCTGTTCCCAGGCATGACTTGTTTTCCTAACCAACTGCATGATTGCCGCTTGTTGGTATGACGCAGAAAGATCAGAGTAATGATCCTTTACCTGCGTGTTAGTCATTTTTTTTATGGTGTATAATAAACTGGTTTTTAAACCCGAGAAGCTAAATTTCATTTCGTTCTTTGCTTGAAACGCTTGCGGGAAATCATAGGCCTTAGCATTACCACCTTTGGCCCTTCTTTCCAACTCTGCACCTCCAGGATAAGGAATCCCTAATAATTTAGCCCCTTTGTCTAAGGCTTCTCCTGCCGCATCATCTACAGTTTTCGCGACAATGGAAATATCCATACTCTCATTAAGCGTAAAGAGAACGGTATTCCCCCCCGAGACTAACAAGCCCAAGTGAGGCAAGTAATTGGCAAATGATTCCTTATCAACTAATTGCAATGGTAAAAAGGGTGAAAAAGCATGACCACGTAAGTGGTTAACGCCAACAACAGGCACATCCCATAGAAGTCCTAATGATTTCGCCACGCTGATTCCAATTCCCAAGCAGCCGACCAGACCAGGCCCACAGGTAACCGCAATCTTAGTCACCATCCTAGATAATTGAAATTTTCCTCGAGCCAAGGAAAGCAAAGGTGTGAAATTACTTAAATGTTCGGAGACCGCAATATCCGGCACAACCCCTCCATAGTCCGCGTGCTTGACTATTTGACTGTGTATCCATTCGTCAATAACACCTTCCCTTGGAGAGTACAAAGCTAAGGCCGATTCATCGCATGAACTTTCGATACCTAAGATCATATAACCTTGTATTTCTGATACATTATTAATTCGAAGTTGGCTTCGCCCTACTCTGGCTAATTAAAATGTCTTCGGCCTTAGTTAATTGAGCATCAATAATGGGAACAAATCCAAATTGTTTTTCAAATGTTACTTCATCCATAATTTCTTGACTGTACCTTTGAATTCTAAGTTTTGTTTCATTTTCCTCCGAACATTCGACTCTGTATTCCGGCTCAATCCCCTCTTCATGTATAGTAGAACCATCTGGCAAGAAATACATTGCAGTGGTTAATCGTAAACCTGCTTCATCTTCTAATGGAAAGATTGTTTGTACTGAACCCTTGCCGAAAGACTGTTCTCCCACAATTTGAGCACGATTCAAAACTGATAAGGCTCCAGCCACAATTTCTGATGCACTTGCACTACCTTCATTCATAAGGATTACCATGGGGACATCGGTAATGTTCTCGGCTGAATTAGCCTTGTAGTCTCGAATATCATCCTTTTGTCTGCCTTTTATGGAAACAATTAATTGCCCTTGAGGCAGAAAGCATTCTGTTATTTCGATTGCAGCTGACAAAAGGCCTCCAGAATTATCTCTTAGATCGAGAATTAATCGTTTCATACCGTTTTCTGAAAGTTTTAAAATGGCTTCTTTGAATTCTCTTCCTGAACGGGAAGTAAATTGAACTAACCGAAGATATCCCGTGCCGTTCTTATCAACATCGACTCCTTCAACGCTAGAAATATTAATTTTCTGTCGAAGAACTTTTATTTTCCTTTCCTCACCAATTCGAGAACGGATAGTTATTTGAACCGAGGTATTCTCTTCACCCTTGATCAAATTACTCACTTTTGCGAGATCCCAGCCCGCTACCATATTTTCTTCCACCATAATAATATATTCGCCGACAGATAAACCGGCTTCTTCAGCTGGTCCATCAGGAAAGACACGGGTTACTAGAACTCCATCATCGGCTTTTCGAATCATCACGCCAATTCCCACATACCGTCGATGAGTGTCATCCTTAAAGCTAGCGTATTGCTTGGGTGTATAATAACTTGAATGACGATCTAATTCAGAAACCATTCCGGAGATTGCAATATCTGTAAGTTGACTATAATCAGACTTGTTCTTTTCTACATACAATGCATTGGTTACACGCAAAGATTCGCCAAAACGAAATAAAGCACTCCAATAATCCTTTTCAAAAAATGATTGCTTTGATGGGTCTAACCACACATTGCACAACATAAAAGTAAGAACAAAGGATGGAATCCCCCAAATTACGATTTGCTTAATTTTCACTTATAATCATCTATCCAAGCTAGCATGCAAAGCCAATGACAAAGGACCAATTCGCTATACTCAAAGTTTTCCAGGAACGGCTTAAAGATCGTCCAGCAATGCCCATGGATGAATTTGTCCAACTGGCTCTTTACCATGAATCAAACGGTTATTATTCAAAAAACCAGGAACGGGTTGGTAAGGGAACCAATTCCGATTTTTACACTTCTAATACATTTGGAAGTCTTTGGGGAGAATTAATTATCGAAGCTTGTGGACAAATCCTGAGCAATGTAGATGTAGGAAAATATACCTTTGTGGAAATCGCGGCTGAACCGGACTGTTCGATTTTAGATAATATAGAGCACCCTTTTTCGTCTTCGATTACTTACAGGTTGGGCGACTCTTTGGAAATCCCAAGCCCCGCAATAGTTTTTTCAAATGAATGGTTAGACGCACAGCCTTTTAAACGTTTCCGCTTCCACTCTCCTGAAAAAAGATGGAGAGAAGTTGGAGTCCGGTTAGAGAAAGGCGAACTAAGCGAATATACTTTCATGGAAAAGGTTGATCCAATTTTCCCAGTGAACAGTGCCGATGGTTATACGATTGATTGGCCTACTGGCGCACACCAAGTTCTTGACAATCTAATTTCGAAATCGTGGCACGGTCTATTCCTCACCTTTGATTACGGCTTACCTAAGCCAATACTCATGAACGAAAGACCGGATGGAACTGCACGTGCATACTACAAACACCAGTTTGAAAGTAATTTATTTGCCCGTCCTGGAGAGCAGGATTTAACCTGTCATTTATGTTGGGATGAACTTAGTAATTCCTTAGACCGACATAATTTCAAAAAGATCGAACTTCAAAACCAGGAATCCTTTTTTATGCACCATGCACAAAATAAAATTAAGAGTTTAATTGAAAACCCAAGTAATTCAGTTGATTTAAAAGTTCAGAAACTAAAAGAAATCATTCATCCCCAACATTTCGGATCAAAATTTCAAGCCTTGTCGGCTTTAAGATAATAAACTCAGAAATACGCTCAAGTTAAGGAAGTCGTGCACTCACGGCGTTTGGCACTTTAAAAGGACGACCGATTTCGTATATCCTTCGGATTTTTTCCTCATCATACACCCCTTCAAAAATTCCAAACTCGTCAATACTCCCATTAAGTGCAACTCCACTATTCGCACCCGGCATTGAACTTGAGTGTCCAAGCATAGCCTTTGGAAAAGTAAGGATGACCGGGTCGATCAATTTCTCTCTACTAAAAGATCGTCCATTCACATAATGACTGATCATTTTATCATCTGCGTTATAAGTGGTGGCTACATGCGCCCACCGATTCAGTTTGTCACTTCGAAACGCAACTGCGGACTCATAAAAAACATTACCCTTTGCGGTTCGGGTGCGCAATACGATTTGGCCATTGCCGTTCACGCTCCAACAAGTGGATCCCATCGTTGAGGGATCGCTGCAAATAATAGGAGAAATTGATTGGGCAAGAGAGTCAATTTTCAACCATGCACTAAAAGTGGCAGATTTTAAATGGCTAGGGAGCTTTAAGCGCACGCGGTCATCTTTTCGCTTAAAGGATAACGCTCCTTTTCCCGACCAACGACCCTCACTCCAACTACAACCCACTATTGCCCCATTTTGAACTGTTGAATTGGCGAGACTTTCATTTCTAAGAATTCTTGACCATGGACTATGATTATCAAAGGAAAAATAAAGCAATGTCTTAGGGTCAGCGGAAATTGAATTACTTAGATCTACCCAAGCTGCATGTCTTCTCTGTGATTCCTCCATCGAACGGAAAGCGAGATCCGCAGCACTGATGAATGGTTCAGAAGGCATTTCAACCCAATTCGCGTTTCCATAGGGGTCTACAAAAATAGACTCTCCTCCAGAAACCTCCCTAGTAATACTTTCACCCGAGTCTGTCTCTCCTTCATAAATCACATTTCCTTGGTAAACAAAAAGTTCAGTAGATCCACCCGAGTGTACATGAAGACCAAAATCTGTACCCAAATCAATGACACGACCTTTAGGGACTGAAATAGTGAATCCAGTTGCCACTTTGGGTACGATGGCACGCAGTTTTCCATAGCTAAGTGAACCTTCATTCGGATTTTCTAAGGAAAATTCAACAGGACCTTCCAACACTACGGTTGCACCTTGCAGAAATTCAACTTGGGTTAAACCTTTGGCCAATTTCAAAGTAGACGGCTCTAGAGTATCACCCAAATTAGGACGAAAATTGGCCGATTCATCCCAAGTAATCCCAACTGATTTTGTAAGTACTGCAACTGTATCAACAATTATCTCTTTCCTCTGGACTGGACCAGTTGGATCGGTTTCTTTATTTCTAACAACCTTTGGAGCATCTGTATTATAAGAAACATTGAGAAATTCTTGATTGAAGAATATTCCTAGTATAAGTACCGCGGCAACGGCGAGGAATGGTTTCCAAAATGAAATTAGATTATTGCTTTTTTCTTCAATCGAACTCTCAGTATCGTCACTGATCAACTCTTCGGCATAATGACGCAAGCTTGCAGACATATCCATGAATTCAACATAGTACCTTCTTACCTCTTCATTATCTGAAATCCAATTCTCTAAACGAATTAGTTTATCCTTAGGTAAGTTGTTCTCGACCAAAGCATCAAGAAGTTCATGCAGTTCCAATATATCTTTATCGCTTAATTTGCTCATGCTTTTTCAGTAGTTAGCTCAAATGAAACACAATCAAAGAGAGTTTTACGAATACGATTTAAAGCTTTGTACGCACCCTGAATTGTACGACCAGAGGCTTGAGCCGCTGCGGTTACATTCTTACCCGATTCGTATCGGGTAAGAACCATCCGGCGGTCACGATCATTCAATTTCCCTAGGCATCGAGACAATGCACCATGGCGATTATCTAATTCTTCTTCCAATTCAACCCTAGTTTCTGAAATAACATCAAGAACTTCTTGGTTAAAGACTACTTTAGAAGTGGCAAACTTTTTTCGAGCTGCTCGTACTTTCCAATAAGAAATTTGACAAGCCCAGGAATAAAAATTAGTGCCCGATTCAAAATCGGAAAACTTTTCGCAAATAGTAAGGCTCGCTTCTTGCAGGATATCTTCCGCATCACTTCTAGAGGGAACGAGGGTATGAATATATGCAAATATCCTACGTTGATACTTCATCATTAATTGTACCAACTCCGAAGAGCGATCCTGTACATTTTCTTTCATTAAAAAGAATTAAGCTGCTTGCTTCACCTTTCCTTTGGCTAGCCTTGAAGGTTTAACCTGAGCATCAAACTTCTCAAATTTATTCAATCCCCTACGACTAACCTCGCGCTGTGCTTTTTCGAGACTTTTCGAAGAAAGTTTGACCATTTTTATTTTTGGACGAGCACTTTTAGCTTTTTCGGCAACCTCAGTCATCTTGTAGTAAATTGTACCACCAGGAGATTGAGAAAGTCGGGAAGTTAACTGAACATTTTGCTTTCTTCTTCTTCTCGTTCTCTTGACGCTATTAGGTGGATGTTTCTCGGATCCTTCGCTTTCATCTCGAGCAAGATCACCGTTCGCCTCCTCAAGAAGCCGGCAGAAAGTTTCTTCATCGAGGTATTTATTACCTAGATCATTACATGCAAAGCTATCATCATAAGTAACTTCTTCGTATAGATCACTAACAGTCATGACATTGTGAGCGGAACCCAAGATCCCTTTAAAATCTTTCCAAAACCACTGCACTGCTTGCTGAACGGCTTTTTTTCTACTATTCGCATAAAAGGCTTTGGTGGCGATAAAAGTGCGATTGGGTGCCAGACGGGCTTCAATCAAATATTTAGTATCGTAGATTAGGCGGAAGTAATCATCGTAATCAATTTTCAGCTTGATATCATATCTTAGGAAGTCGTTGACTTTCATCATAGTATTTAATCTCCTTTTAGGCGTTAAGAATAGGGTTTATGCGACACATCTAATTAAGTTAGACACATAAGCCAATAGGATGATCTATGACAATTTAGACAAAAAAAGTTACATTATTTTGAAATTTAAATTAAAATGCTAATTATCAAGATGATAGAGCTTAAAATCTATTCCTTGGATAAAAGTTCTTTTATTTCCTTTTCCAACTGTTTACCGGTACTCGAACTAAATCCGACATGGACAAACCGAACGATTCCATCTTGATCAATTACCACAGTTTGAGGAATCCCCTTCACCTTGTAAGAATTACCCACGGCACTTGTTTTATCTAATGCGACGGTAAGTTTTGTTAAATTCTTGGATTTGAGAAATTGGTTAATCGTTTTCTTGTTCTCCCCTTGATTCACTGCCACAAATCGGACTTTTTTGTTATCAAAAGAGGAAGTCACCTCTTGCAATATAGGCAACCCACGAACACAAGGACCACACCAAGTAGCCCAAAAATCAAGGATAACCACTTTTCCCTTTTGTTCAGCGATATTAAATTTCTTACCGTTGAGTAAAGAAGCTTCGAAACCGGGGGCCTCTTTTCCTGTCAATAGTTTAGATCCACTCTTCTGCTCTGCTGATCCATGTTCATGAGCAGGGCTTTCACTCGTTCCATTGGAATCATCCGGAAGGAATTTCCCCGCAAATTCATCGAGGTCAGATGGAATGACCTCCACTCGCACGAAAACGTTTTTTTCTACCGCTTGTGTCTTTACCCGATTTAAAATGGCAGGTGCCTGACCACCTTCCTGTGCCATCGCCAACTGAGCCATTCCTAATCCTCCTTGAGCAACAGTCCATAAACCCAATGCT
>Ga0209711_10003467_pt1 | contig 13333 bp, 16 predicted proteins | sample ArcticOcean_MG_C_7_FD_187441 | JGI IMG/M metagenome (GOLD analysis project Ga0209711, IMG submission 187441) | Marine microbial communities from western Arctic Ocean - ArcticOcean_MG_CB11_88 (SPAdes) (version 2) | ecosystem: Environmental > Aquatic > Marine > Oceanic | place: Arctic Ocean... | reverse complement strand
GTAAGATTTTAACCGAAGCATCTTCTACACCAGTTCGTTTCTGCATATCAACAGATAAATCTAAAACTTTACCTTTATCGGGGTGTTTAATTGCTGCTCCTACTTGGAACCAATCGTACTCATTTAAAGTACCCATTACTAATGCTTTACTCATAGTGGCGATACCACTACTCATCCTCATATCGTCTGAAAGGAGAAGAATCTTTTTCTTTTTACTCATAACTTATTAATATAACCTTTTTAATTTAAAATTGCGAACCGGAAATTTGAAGATTTTGATATTCATTCATCTCTTTCCTAAATCCGTCATCGCTTACATATCGTTCAACTGTTCTGTTTACCAATTTCTGAAGTGTTACATCCGATTCGAATGATACTCTTTTGAAGTTTGAATAAACACCTTTTATAATTTTTACAGTTGTTAGTTTAGTTTCTACACTCATAGTATATATTGTTAGTATTTATATATATAAGTATATAGATATTTATTTTTCGTTAAACCTTACCATCACAAATTCCCCTAGTCTTAAACTCACAGAATCTACAATTCTTTTGCCTATCACCTGGAACTTTTGGATATGGTAAATCTCTAAACTTACCTTCATCATCAAATACCTCATTTACGAAGTTCATAAACTCAGTATAAACCTTATTTACAGTTGGTTTACCGTTGGCTGGTACATGCCTAGATATATAAGGAATTGGAAATGGTGCATCTTCATAGAGTTTTCTTCTCATAATCTGATATTCCACTTTTATCTTATCTAATGGAATTTGAAATAGTTCAGAATAGTACTTCTTATAAATAACTATTTGTGCATTCTTATACTTATCTGATTTTTGGTATTTATTCCAACCTCTAGTAGAAGTTTTTAAATCAATAATGATAATAGAGTTATCTGATAAATCTCTCATCACTACATCAACAAAACCTATAAAGTTTACACCTTCTTTTACTTTTGCATTTAGTGGAATTTCTATCCCTACTAATTCAAAGCCACTTTTGTTGTAAAACTTATCTAACTTCTTTTTGAACCACTCTAATATACATCTACCATCACCATAGAACTCTTCTAACTCCAATTGGGTACATATACTACCTTCAGTTAATTTATCGTTCTCTTTGATGTATTCTTTTCTCATCCAATCTAACAACAACTTATCAGTATCAATTTCCATTGCTTGTTTCTTAGAAACTCCATACATTACCGAAAGGAAGTGTTGGATTGTTTCGTGAATAGCAGTTCCGAAAAGAGTATAGATATTAGCTGATGATTGTCCCAATTTATCAATGTATCTATGTTTGTATGAACGTGGACACGATGAGTATAACTGGTATTGTGAAAAACTTACTTTAGCCATAACTATCTTATTTATTATACAAATATACGAAAAAAGTTTGGGATTTCCAAACTTTTATCAATTATATTTTTAATTTTAATTTTTTTATTATCTTAGGGTCAGTACCATAATCTTCTGATAATTGTTTTATTCGTTCTTTACCAGTTCTACTAGCATACAAAATCTTTAGATAATCTTCTGCTTCCAACTTAGAGGATTCATAATGCTTTGCTACCAATGTTACTAACCAAGCTTCATACTTATCAGCTCCTTTTGGTTTCATATACTTCATAAAGTGTCTACCCTTTGGAAGTAAATCAATTAATGCTAAATACATTGCCTTTGGTGGTACTTCTTGAAGATATGGCTGAACAGCTGCTATTGTTTCTACCCACTCATATTTCATAGATAGAAAACGTAATACCATATAATTGGAAAACGTTTTCTTATCTTGCTCTTCCAACGTATCCCAATATTTAGGATTTTGTACATTGGTAATTTGTTTTATGTGGTCGAATAATCCTACAGCCATTATTTTCCTTCTAATTTCTTTCTATCCATTTCTTCCAATACTTCTAGTTGTGGTGATAGTAATTCTTGGCATATCTCACCACAATTACCACACAATAAAACTTCTATTGGTACTACTACATCTTGAGCTGTCCCAGCTACTAACTTAGATATCTTTCTAAATTTAGAACCATCTATGAATACATCATATCCACAATGTGAACAAATTACAGGATTTGATTTACCTAAATCAATTTTAGGTCCTCCTCCTTGCGTTGGTTGCTCTGATGCTTTTTGTGGTTTATTACCACCTATTCCTACTATTTTTGCCATCTTAAATTAAATTTAATATTTCGATTAAAGTTGCTGCCATTGGTATTTCTTTATCAATAGCATTAAAGTGTTTACTTTGTCCCTCAGATAATGCGATAATTACATTTGCCGTATTTGATGGTGCATATTCATCTACCTTCTCATAAAGTAAAGTAAATAGTTCTGAGAAATCAGTTACTCTACTATCTATGATAGCCTGTCTCATATTTGTGTATTTGTTTCTCTTATCATCTGATGATTTAAGAATATCTAACACTTTGATTTTATAATCATTCTCCAATAGGTTCTGAGTATCCACTTTCAACTCACCCTTTATAGAGTTTAATTGACAAGTATTGATAATCTTTCTAATATCAGGATATCCTGCATCAATAATTGGAACCAAATCCTTTGGTTGGAATGTTACTTCTTCACTATTCAAAATCTTTGATATTTGAACTGCTACATCTTTCTTAGTTGGTGGTATGATTTGGAAAGTTTGACATCTACTCTGAATAGGGTCTATTACTTTCTCTACATAATTACAAGTTAAGATGAATCTACAATGTTGTGAGAATGTTTCCATTAAGTTTCTCAAAATAGCTTGTGCATTCTGAGACATGTAGTCAAACTCATCTAAGATAATAATCTTATATTTTTTGAATCCCATCGATGATGCGAATCCTTTTACTTTATTTCTTACAGTTTCTACATTGTTTTCATCGGATGCGTTGATTACCATATAATCACAATCCATTTGTCTTACAATTAGTTTAGCAAGAGTTGTTTTACCAGTACCAGCTCTACCATATAATAGTAAATGTGGTACATCACCAGCTTCTAAATATCCCTCAACCTTAGTTTTAAGATGTTCGTTACCTACATAATCTTCCAAACGGACAGGTCTCCACTTTTCTACCCATAATGAGTTATCCGATTGTTCTTCATTTACTTGTTCAAAAAATGCCATATTTCTTTTTTTGTTATATTATCTACCTACTTCGTTTAACCTACTTTCTTTGAAAGTTTCCCAACTCATTCCAATACCATCGATATAGAATAAATCTTCAGGTTTTAATTTACCATTATCATGTAACTTTGAGTATCGTTTGATTGCCTGTCTTTTCCACCAATTGTTGATGTTTGATTGACCATCTACGAATTTCTTTTTCATTACTAATTGTTCTTCTTCAATTTCTGAACGTAAGAACTCAGGTCCATTCTCATACATCATTGCTAAATAAACTCCTCGTTTAAAACCATGATGGTATTCTGATTGTTTGATTCCACATTCTTTGAAGATTTGAGAAAGAATCTTTTGTTTGATTCCACTTACAGGTCCACTAGCTCCCTTACCAGTTCCCATACTCGCACCATTACGAATTCTCTCATTAGTAATTGCCTTCTCATACCAATCAGCTCTATTCTCCTTAATCCATTGATGCCAAGGGTCATAGAATTCATCATCAGGCTTTAAAGATATTTTCCCAGCGGATTCCCCCAACGTTTTAAAGTGAGGGATTCCGTTATATTGGGAATGTATTCCGTAAAGGGAAGTAGTTCCAACAGCTATCAATGTTTGCCCATACTTCTTTTTCCAGTACTCTCGTACTTCTGGAAGGGTAGTCATCATTGCTGTCAACTTACCACCTAAGAAATTGTAACCTAAAGGCTGGGTACAAACAATAGTGGATGCGATAGTAGTGAAATTTAACTTACCCTTTACGAATTTATCTTCTTTAGTCCAACCAATGTACTTATCTCGTACACCCATTGAAGTAACATCAGATGCTAATGATACTAAACCTAAAAGTTTACCACTCTTTTTATCTTTAAGAAACAACTTAACATTTCGACCAGGATTAGCTGTCCAACTCATAGTATGAATCATCTTTCTTAAAAGAGTCCACTTTGTAGCTTCATCTTTATCCTCTACGATTTCAACATAAGGGTCTAACTCTTCAATTTCTTTAATTGTCAGTTCCTTATTATTGATATCAGTTGGTTTCCATTGCATATCATAAAGAGTAGCTATTTGGGATTTATCTCTAATCATATTAGATTCCTGCAGTTCAACCCATTTCTTATACAATGTTTGTTCTTCTACACTCATTGTCATAAGGTAGTTCATATTCTCAATAAGTTTTCTTTTCTCATCTTCGAATATAAATTCTGGCTTTGCTGGTTCGGTATCCCAAAAACTCATATAGTTACGTTTTAATGGTTATTATTTAATCTCTACTAAAAAATAGTTACTTACATACTCTCCTTCGGTAAATGAAACCTTAGATAATCCTTGTGAGGAAATTTGTAGAGATGAAGTTGATGAACCTTTGTTTGATAACAAAATAGCTTTTAAATATTTTGCTGAGAATGCGATTGGTTCTACATCACCTTCACAAGTACAATCAACTGATATAGAAATTCTATTTGAATTAATTGAAGAATATCCTAATACGATTTCACCTTTACCATTTTTACAAGTGAATGTAAATGTATCAGCATCTGCTAATGCTCCTTTAGATTTGATGAATTTGTTTACAAACTCATTATCTAATGTAATATCTACATTGAAAGGAGGTAGAGCTTTTAAATCAGGTACCGCTGGGATAACTGAGGGAGCTGCTAACATATACTGCATTTTAGTTCCTTTATCTGAGAACTTTAGTGCGCCTGTTACTTCTTCTATTTTGATTGTATTATCTAATACACTTAATAATCCTCTTAACTGAGATGTAGTATAAATACCAAACTCCCCTTCAGGGAAATCTGAGCCTGTTACTGTTACATCTCCTAAAAGAGTTTTATCATCTGATATCATTCTAACTGAAAGATTAGAACCTTCAGATTTTACCATTACTGATTCAACCTCTCCACCGAGATTGTATCTATTGATGAAACCATCTAATTTTACTTTTTCCATAATTTACTTTTAAGATTTATTTTATTGTTTTACTAATATACGAATTTATTTTTAATTATACAACTAAAAAGAGAAAAACTTTTCAGCTGTCTTTTTGGATGAGAGAACTTCTCCCCATCCTAATGCTCCGTAGAAATCTTCTAATTTTTTTAGAAGTTCTCTTTCGAAGATTTTATCATAGTTAATATATGTTTTAATTAACTCCATAATTTGTGGTGGGTCATTGTAACCATTCATAGCTACTGCATCTAATCCATATTGATTTTGTTTTAGATATACCCACTTTATTTTATCACCACCCTTTAAAGGTTCATATTGATTTTCTACTTTGAAATGTTTTAACAATTGATTATATGCAATTGATGCTTTAACGTGCGCTGGAGTACCACTAATAAATTGAAACATTGCCGTTTGGTCTCTCTTCTTAGGCATATATTTATTTAAGTTTTTTACTCCACCGGCTTTAGCTATCTTAACAACATTCATATTTACCAAATCATTTTTGAAATCGTAAACTCTATTTGTTAGTTGTTCTTCAGTATCACCTCTAAGAATTTCAATAAGTATTTCACTCATAAACTTCCTAAATGCTGCTGGATATGATGAACGTACTACATCCAATCCCTTTACATCTAATCTATCACATGGTACACCATTATCAGATATAATCCATTGTGCGTATCTTTTCTTTGCAATCCAAATACCAGCTTTTGAAACGTATTCTTTTTTAATTTCAAATCGATGATTATCTTTATTTACATTGAATACTTTTTGTGCAAGAATATCATAAAAATCATTTAGGTAATCTTGTACTTCACCAGCTATATCATTTACAAATCCAGCTATTGTATCTTGGTTATTATCCTTCCAATTTGGAATTCGTTTATCCATTAATGGTACTGCTGAGAAGAATACTGAATCCGTATCAATATAAATGTTAGAATCTGCATCAGGCGTTCCTAACTCTTTATTGTATTTGATGTTAGTCATATCAGCAGTTGATTTAATCACAGTTTGACCTGTTGTTGTTACTGCCGTAGCGTTATCCACATCATAGAATCGGAATGCTGGTAATCCTAATACTCCATATAATGAGTTTAGAAGAATCTTTTGTACTAACTGACGTTTCTTATAGAATGCGTACTTTTCTTTCTCTCCACTATCACCATATTTCTTCTCCAACTTTCTAAACTCTACCCTTTGTGAAAACCAATGGTCTAATATATCAGGAATACAACCTACTTTATCGGTTCTATATAAAACACCATTTGATGCTATTGAGAATTTGCTTCTTTCAAAGAATAATTTTAAGTTTTCTTGTGTGATGGTATCTCCATTGATTTCCCAACTTTCTCTTTTGTTTTTTACGAAATCTTCAGCGCTCCAATCTTCAATCTTACCCATCTTAGTTTCAGGCGAAATATTGATAGTCATAATAATAGAAGGGTATAGAGATGTTAAATCTAAATCATATATCCAATCATACTTTCCAACTATTGGTGCTTTTACATAAGCTCCTATGAACTTCTCTTGCTTATTTTCTTTAAGAGCTTCCATTCGTTCTCTTCTATCAGCAGGTTTGTTAGGTGCTACAATACTCTTTCTTTTCAGATAAGTTAAAAGTGCCCCCTCTAAATACTTTGATGAATAAACGAAATCTTCATAAGGAACGTGTCCAGCGTGACAAATACCTCTAGCAGTATCAATGAATTGTAGTTTTCTATCAAACTCAACTACTAATTCAACATCCACTAAGTTATATTCAATGAACTTTTCAATATCTTCTTTAAAAAGAATATCCAAGTTACCATCGTATTCAATCTTACCCCTTCCTAACTCTTTTTGTGCAATAGAATCCAATCGATATGAATCTAATTCTGAATATGTGAAGTTTTTATATAATGATAAGTAATCTAAATAAGATACACCAGCCATAAAGTATCTCTTACGATATGGTGACCAGAAACATTCACCAATTGGTGATAATCTATTAGCATGTCTTTTACCTAATAATCTTTTAATACGATTGTACAACATTGGTGTATCAAAGTAATCGATATTCCAACCAGTTACAATAGATGGATTTATCATCTCATATAACTCCAAATACTTCATTAACATATCCTCTTCGGTTCTGAACGGAAGTACGATTGCTGATTCAGTTGTTTTTTCCAACATCTCACCAGCTTTATCCATTACCAAAACCCAATATTGGCTGGTAGCAGAATCATGAAGTGCAATTGATGTTAATTCATTTGTAGCTTCTTCTGGGTTAGGTAATCCACTCTCCATCTCACACTCAATATCATATGTAAGTATTACGTGTCCTTCTGATGGTACATCTGATTCGGTGTAGGTATCTACTAATACTCTTGTAGTTTCAGGTACATCACTTTCAAATAATGTAGGGTCATCTCCTTTGAATTTATAGATTTTACTTACCTTATCCCCATATAAGGTAGTGAAATTTCCATTAGCAGCTTTTTCATAAGCATAACGGGTATAAGGAAATGTTCTATATCCCTGCTTATCATCCCATAGGTGTACTAAGTTTTTCTCTCGTTGGTAATAACAATTTTTATACATTAATTAGTAAGGTTTTTGTTTAGTTGTTTTATCATTTTATTTTCATTCGTAGAAAGTTGATGAGCTCTTTCAATAGCTTTTAATTCTAATTCGTTTCGATAATCATCATTATCTAATATCTTATCTAAAATATTAAAGAAATCAACCTTTTTGTTCCAAAATAAACCATTAGGGTCTATTTCTCTATAACAATCAGATTCTTGCCAAACCATTGGAGTACCATTCATTAAACAATCAGTACCACTAACACTCCAACCATAATTTGTTTGTCTCATCTGAATACCAATCATACAATTTTGTAATCGCTCATAATACTCATGCTTTGGTGCTTTTGAGTTATCTATCCAACTTTCAGGAGATTTTCCATTTAACTGAGGAACCCATACTACAAAATCATCTCGTCTTTTGCGATATTCCCTCATTAATTCTAAAAACTTAGGATATCCCTTATAAGCAGCTGCTCGATGATTAAATACGATAACCTTTCTTTTTTGAGTTGATGGTTTTTTAACTATTAGTTTATTAGGTAATCCTAAATTCCAAACAACAAGAATATTATCCAGCTCCTTTACAAACCCATCATTGAATATATCTTTTGCTTGTTCTAAAATTCTACTCTTTTGGTCTTGTGTATTAACATAACAAGTATCCATCTGATGTACACCTAATAATTCTATTGGTAACCATAACCATTTAGCTTTACCTGCTCTTCTATCAATCCCATTAGCAGTTTTTGATTCCCACCAATGACAATATCCTATAATTTTAGTATTAATAGAGTTTTTATACCTACCAGTTTGAACCCAATCTGGCAAATGTGAGTAAATTACATCATATTCAGTATCCTTCATTATTTTAATTAAATCCAATGGAGGAAATGCTCTCTGATTCATCATATCACCACTAAATGGTGCGATGTGCTGCTTTACATTTTCTAAGTTTAGTTTTCTAACAGGTTTTGGTAATATAACATTAAAAAAATATTGCCCAACTTTATCTAGAGCAATAATGTGGTTGTATAATACATCCACAAAACTATCCTTCTCAATGTTAGAAGCATTGGTGATATTTGGAATCACCAACACTTTTCTAGCATCTTTGTAATCTACTTTTGTTTCCCAAAAACTCATACTATATTAATATTTCTTTTTGTTTAAGTTCATTGTACTTTTTAATACGAGCCTCTCTTACCATTTTCTCATTATCCATAATTGGCAAATACTCACTTAATCGTAGAACACCCATTTTCAAATTATGATATTTACTCATAGCTCTACAATTTTTATTAAAATCAAAATTATCACCAATTCCCTCATCAATGAAAGCTTGATTTCTTTCTTCAGAAGTCATTCGTATTAATTCCATATCAGAAATTATATGACCTCCAACAGGTTTTGTAATAAGTTGAGTCCCATCTACATCTAATTTATTGTAATCAATATGAGAATCATAAATAACATCGGTTGAGAATAATCTAGGAACTGATGGTGATTTTACTACTATACCAACTTCATCACCCCTATTTATGAATTCATCCAAAAGTATTCCCCAAGCACCTTTATATGAGTCAGGAGTACTTTTACGCCAAAATCCTAAAAACTTTGTAAGATTTCCATTATTTGCATTTTCACCCTTAGATGCGAAGAACTGATTCCATTCATCCATAAATAAAGCTTTATCAGCTATTAATTTATTTGAGTCATCTAAATAACTTCTCATTTTCAAAAAGTGTTGAGCTATTTGTTTAGTAATTGGAATTGGAAATTCCGATTTACTAAGAACCGAATCTAACCAATTTAAATCATCCATAGTTTTATCTTTGATTTCTTCGGTAATGTTACTTTTATTAATATCGAAAAGATTAACCAATGCTTTATCTGAGTGGGGTATGTACCCACCTTTTATATTCATCTGAATAACAGTATGAGTTACCATCATTGATTCCAACTTTACCAATTGACTATCAGTCATTGTTTCAAACAAACTATGTAAATGTTTACCAGCGGGACTAAACTTAGTTACCTTAACTGAAGAAAACTCTTTTACCCAATATTGGAGTGGGTGAGGTTCTGCATGAAACATTTGTGCAGTAGTTTTGGATGAGGAATCATTTATTTCCGAAAAATACTCTTCCGTTTGTGATTGTGAAAACATTGGTAGAAATGAAAATTTAAATTTATTCTTCCAAAATCTGTTTTTTATTGTATCTTCAACAACGCTGGTAGCTCCTAATGAATTACATTTTTCAACTATATCTGATAAATACATGTCATTCACTTTAATACCTCTAACCATTTTTTGTAAAACATCATCATATACTTCAGGTAAATCGTGGTGATAAAACCAAAGGGGATGTTTACTTTTTAGGTTAACTATACCCAATGGAAATCCTATCAATCCCCATAATCTATGCTCCACATTAATAGGAGTTATACACAACTTACCATCAATTTTTATTAGATTAAAAGTTCCAAAGTTAATCCATGCTGATGGTGTATCAATACCAAAATCACCTACTATATTTTTATATCCCCATTGATTACCAGCGTGTTTACTGGATGTTCTAATATTATCGGTAGAAACCATTTTAGGGTCTTGTCCAGTTGTTGGGTCTGATACTAATTCTCCTTTAAGATACTTATCATACAAAAATTTAGGTGATAAACTCCCATCGGCAGATTTCCATCCATCATCTAATGTTAGAGCCTTTAATTCAGTTGAAGTAAACATTGTACTAAGTGCATCACCCATTACAAATTGAGATTCCAATGTATCTCTCTCATCTAAGAATTTTTGATACTTTTCGTTTGTTAACCATGTTGGTGGAGTCATCTCCATTAGGCGGGTTAACTCAGCCGTTCTTTGTTTTTTTGTCATTTTATTTTATTTAAATTGTTTAGATGAACTTTTCAGTATGAATGGTGTCATCTACAAACCATTTGTTATACAACAAATATAAGAAAAATATTTGAAACATACAAGCTTTTTCTTACTTTTTTTACCAAAAGTTTATTTCGTTTGATTCTTCAGGTGCATATGTTGTATGATGTATAACATCAGTATTGTATGCGTTTAAATCTTTTGGATAATCTCTGATTGGATGTTTTAAACGTTTCATCAAATCTTTCTTTTCCTTTTTGTTGGTAGCAAGTATCTGAATGTACCTATGTTTAGGTGGTTCTTCTCTTCTCCAAAATTCTTTGTAACCATCTTTACCAATTTCTTTTCTAAGATGTTCTAAATTACCACTTCCCCAATTATTATAAACTGTCCTACTATGAATCCAATCATGTGGGTCATCACTTAATGATATTCCCCAATTTGGCATCAGAGCGATATCAGTATTCAAACCTTGATAAATCCAATTGGTAGCTTTGTAGATTCCACCAACGTGCCCTTGTCCATTATTAGCATATGAAAGTAACACTTTAATGTTTTTATCATTATCCTTTATCCATTGGAAAGTTTTACCTAATGCACAACTCTCTATGTTTGAACCAAATCCATCATCTACATATAATCTAGTGAGTTCTAAGATGTTATCTTTTGTTAAACCATCACATACCGATGTAGGTGCTTTTGCCCCAACAGGGAACCCATAAACTGCTACACCAACCAATTGTTGGTCATTTCCGAATATGTCCTTCTCTTCCATTGTATGGTATATACCTAATGAATACCTACAAGCAGTCCAAGCATGAGTATAGTGCTTTTTGATAATCATATCTTTAGCGATAGATTTAGCAATTGGAGCTACACTTACTTTACTAGCATCAACATAATGTTTTCCTTCTTCTTTCATTTATTTTGTTAGAGTTAGATATGCTTTTTGATAAGCATCTACTTTTCTCATTTTTGGATTTTCCTTTAATTTAGTACTTGCTAAATCCATAACTTCAGTTCTCAAATTATGAGCTGATGCTTCTATTAAAATCTCTTCTATATCTTTTTCTTCGCTCATAATAATTTTGAGTTGGGTGTTATATTAACTACTATATGCCATTCCCTTACTTTATTTAACCACTGTCTATCATTTTTATGATACTGATTTGAACTTAATGTCATTTCAACCAATGATTGATGTGGATAATCACCACCAAGACCTTGTATAAGAAGTAAAAGATTTCTCAAATCATTTGTTAATTGGAAAAATTTGGGTTTTATTGCCATATATTTTATTTATATAACAAATATACGAAATTAATTTGATTCTACCAAATTTATTGGTGACATTTTTATAATTTCTTCTACAAATTGTTCATTCTCCTTTGGGTAGGGGAAAATTGGGTGCTTTATAGTTTTCATTAACTTTCTTCTTACACCACCTTTTGCTAAAATATAGACATATCTATGTTTTCTTGGATTCTTTCTTATCCAGAATGTGGATGCTGATATCTTTTGGATTTCTTTAGGATTATTGGTTCCAAATTTAACATAAGAAGTTCGTTGGTGATGCCAATCACCATTTTCTTCCCAACGGAAATCCCAACTATCGTTAAATCTTAGTTTGTTACCTTGATACAACCAATTAGTTGCTTGGTAAATTGTGCCACAATGTCCTTCTTTTGGGTCTGAATAAGATATCAATCCTTTTATCTTAGGAACATTGATTCTTAGCCAATCAAAAGTTTGACCTAAAAACCAACTTTCAATATTTGAACCATAATCATCAAATACGAATAATCGGGTAAGTTCCAATACTTCATCTCTTTCTAATAATGGTGTTATGGATTGACCGGCACTTCTACCAATTGGGTCTCCATAACAAGCAACACCAATTAACTTATCTTCTACATTATCAAAGAAAGGATGTTCTTCAACATCTGAAGTAAATAATCCGATAGCATATGATACTTTAGTCCATAAACCACTATAATGGTTATTTACAATAATATCTTTTGCTACTGATTTTGTTATAAGACGAATAGATAATTTGGAAGTATCACAATATGTTTTTTCTTCTATCATATACTTCCAGACCAAAACTCATTTAAGTGTGTCCAAGTTTTATTCTTGATAATCTTAATGATATTGGCTGAGGAACATTTATTGTTACGAGCCATAACTCGTACATTTCTATGTCCCATTTTCCATAACCTTCTTATTTGTATAACCTGCTCATCCGTTAACTTTGCAGAAGGATGAGTCTGTCCTCTTAGTATTGGCATTTTTTATAAAAGTTCGTTTAACGCATTACTATATGCCATTTCTGATTGTACTCCTACTAATCTATTCACTTCTTTTCCATCTTTCACAATTACTACTGCTGGGATTGAACGAATTGAATACTTAGCTGCTTCATCTTGGCTTTCATCTACGTTAATATACGAAAATTTTATTGAATTTCCAAATGTTTCTTCTAATTTTTGAAAGGTGGGCTTTAACATTCGGCAAGGTCCACACCAATCAGCTTCGAACTTTTTTAATTCTATCATAACTTTATTTTTTAATTTTTAATTTATTATCCTTCACACGCTACACATGCTAAATCATTAATACTCATCTTTTTTCTAGCAAATGCTTGTGCTGAGTTCATTGAGTGTTGGTAGTATAGGGTTTTTACTCCTAACTTCCATGCATCAATCAATAACTTATTAATATTTTTAGTTGGCATATCAGGTGAAACCATTATATTCAATGATTGTGATTGGTCAATGTAAT
>Ga0209711_10003463_pt1 | contig 13342 bp, 13 predicted proteins | sample ArcticOcean_MG_C_7_FD_187441 | JGI IMG/M metagenome (GOLD analysis project Ga0209711, IMG submission 187441) | Marine microbial communities from western Arctic Ocean - ArcticOcean_MG_CB11_88 (SPAdes) (version 2) | ecosystem: Environmental > Aquatic > Marine > Oceanic | place: Arctic Ocean... | reverse complement strand
AACAGCACTCGACAAGGTAATCAAATCCTACGGGATGAAAATTAATAAAAAATCGAAGTCCAAAATGTTCTATTATCTGCGCAGAGATTTGATCGGTTATGGGAAAATGGATATGTTGATGCACGACATTAATGTCGAAGATATTTCATTGGATGGAACCAATGTGCCTATTTTCGCATACCACAGAAAATTCGAATCTATCGAGACCACTTGTGTTTGGGAAACAGATCATGAATTAGAATCCTATGTGATTAAATTGGCACAACGTTGTGGCAAGCATATTTCAGTTGCAGAGCCTTTGCTAGATGCTACGCTAATGGATGGTTCTCGTATTGTTATGAAATTGGGGAGAGAAATATCAACACGCGGTTCAGCATTCTGTATTAGAAGATTCAAGGATGACCCGTTCTCTCCAGCCGATATTGTTGCGTTTAGAACAATGTCTTCCTTGATGGCGGCTTATCTTTGGGTATGTTTCCAAAATGAAATTCCAATGCTATTCGTAGGTGGTACGGCATCTGGTAAGACTACAACTTTGAATGCGATGTGTATTTTTATCCCATGGCAGATGAAGATTGTATCAATTGAATCTACTCGTGAAGTTAACATTCCTCAACCAAACTGGGTTCCTGGTTTGACAAGGCAAGGTTTTGGTGGTGAAAACAAAGATGGTGAAATCGGAGAATTCCAGTTGCTAAAGGCGGCTCTTCGTGAACGGCCAGAATATATTATTGTTGGAGAGATTCGTGGTGCAGAAGCTTATGTTCTATTCCAAGCAATGGCTACTGGGCACTGTGCTTACTCTACAGTTCACGCAGACTCAGTTCCATCACTGGTCCATCGTTTAGAAAACAAGCCGATCGATATTCCGCGTGTATTAATTCCGGCTTTAGAAGCATGTAGTATTCAAATTCAGACTCGTATTAATGGCCGCCGTGTACGACGTACAAAGCAAGTAGTTGAGATTGTGGGTATTGATCCGAACTCAATGGAAATCATCACCAATGAAGTATTCCGCTGGGATGTAAACACAGATGATTATATCTTCTCTGGAAAGTCATATGTCTTAGAAAAAATCATGGTAAAAATCAATTTCAGTCAAGAAGAGATGAGGAGAGAGCTTCGAACAAGAAAGCGTATTTTGGAATGGATGGTTTTGAACGATATCCGTAAAGCGGATCAAGTGGCACAATTGGTAACAGAATACTATGTCCGTCCAAAAGAAATCCTTGCTCGTGTTGACGGACTTCGTTGAATCATTGAGGTGTAAGAAAATGGATTTGACAGCATGGCAAAGAATCTGTAACCGGATTCTAGGCGGCGTTCTCAAATCAAAGGCAAGAAATGACAAGCAGTTGTCTGAAAACCTAATCAAGGCTTCAATGCCGATTATGCCGGAAGTATTCCTGGCAACGACAATCGTTACATCATTTGCGATAATGGCGATATCATGGGCTTTTGTTGCAATCTTTTTCATCCCAGATATAGGTGTAATCGCATATTGGGAAGGCATTCAAGACCCTGCAACAGAAATACCCTGCTATGAGTGGGAGTATTGGTATCCTGAATTAATGGATTCTTCAAAACCAGGTAATGGTTGTCCTGATTTTGCTTACCAAGTATTCCCTTCAAACGCTACAGCGATGATTGTTCTTGTTGGAGGATTATTAATCCCATATTTCGGATATAAGCACAATAAAGGTGCTCCTGCAAGAGAAGCAGCGCGAAGAGGGGATATGATCGAAAAATACCTCCCATATGCTGCATCGTATACAGCCGCAATGGCTGCAGCAAATGCGACCCCCTCCAAGATTTTCCGTTCTTTAGCAATGAATAAAGAAATTTATTTGGATGTGTCTGATGATGCTGCGATGGTTTATCGAGATGTGACATTACTTGGATTTGACTTGATTTCAGCGATGAAACTGAGTGTTGACAGGGCTCCTTCGGTTTGGCTAACTGAGTTTTTCCAAGGTATGGTCGGAACTCTAACAGCAGGAGGTCAGTTGAAATTATTCTTCCTAAACCGTGCAGAGCACTATATGCGTGAAAATAGGACTCGATTAGGAATGTTCCTTGAATCGATTGCATTGCTTGCAGAATCATACATCGTTGTCGCAGTTGCTATGCCACTGTTCCTAATCGTGATGCTTGTCATTATGTTCTGGGTTTCCGGTTCGGGTGCGCAAATGTCTGAAGGAATGCTATATGGAATCGTTCTAGGATTCATTCCGATGATTCACATAGCGTATGCAATATTAGTTTGGACTAGCAGTAAGGAGCAAGATATGTGAGGGGGGTGAATGTATGGCAAAAAAGAAGAAGAACAAAATCACCGTCGAACTAGACTTCCCTAAGGATGATACTACCTTGGCAAAATTATACGCCATAATAGGGATTTCAATTATAATTGGTCTGAGTTGTGGTATAATGTGGACTGCCAATTCCGGATTCATCCCTACTTCTAATGGTGAACCAATGTTTACAAATTTGTATTGTGGGGCAACAGCGCAGGACCCTGTTACAGGAGAAGCAATGGGTCACCATTTCAGCACCAATCAAAAGCCGAGTTATGCAGCTAACAATTCATGTTCAATTCTACAAGATGAACCGGATCGTGTTACTTGGGTTTCTGATGAGTGGAATGGAATTACTAAACGAGGTAAAAATTTCGATGTGCCCGGTGTTGAAAAAGAAGCCACCGGAGGGACTGCTTTACAACAACCGTTGTGGCTCAACTGCTCGGTCTTGGCCGATAGTCCTACAGAATATACCGTTGCGATTAGAGACAAGTATTCTGATGTCGTTGATCATTTCAATGGAACAACTGGAAAGGATAATGAAAAATGTGAAATCAACCTTCAAAGTATAGATCCAGATACTCGATATGAGTTGGTTATATTCTCAAATGAAGAAGGGAAATATCTTTCAGAATTCAATTTCGATATGACTGTTCATTATTATGATGGGATCCCTACCAATATGAATAACAAATCATATTGGCTTGGACCATCACTGTTAGGGGGAAATATTCATCCATTTATTTTCCTTAACTTCTTTGGATTTACATTCTTTTTCCTGATATTCCCTGCATCCTATTATTGGGAGAAGGTCGAAGAAGAGAAGAATCGTGTAGAAGAGAAATTCCCAGATTTCCTTAGGGATTTAGCAGAGTACTGGAAAGGTGGTTTGTCGATGACGGTTGCGGTTCAAACGCTGGCAAGGTCAGAATATGGTGCCCTAAATGACGAAGTCAAGAAAATGTCAGATCAATTATCTTGGGGTGTTAAATTTAGTGATGTTATTATTCAATTCGCCGATAGAGTCGGCACACCATTGGTAAAGCGTGCGATTGCATTGATTGCTGAAGCGGATAGAGCGGGTGGAAAAATATCCGATATTCTAGTAACTGCTGCTAATGACTCAAGAGAGTTGAAGTTCTTAGAAGGTGAAAGAAAGCGTGCTATAGGTTCGTATATTGCGGTTATCTGGACTTCATATTTCGTTTTCTTAGGCGTTATTGTAGTTCTTGCTAAGGTATTTATTCCCGCTATTGCAGGTTCTAATAATGGTGATGAAAGCAGTGGTGGTTCTACTATTGGAAACATGACTATCCGTAATATTGACCCACTATTTTTCGTTACAATCTTCTATTATGGTGTGACAATGCAAGCCCTTGGAAATGGAACAATGGCTGGACTTATGGCCACTGGTAGATTCTCCACAGGTTTCAAGCATTCAGGATACATGATTTTAGTCGCTTTGGTAGTCTTTAATTTCATTGCATTCTCACCAGACTTAATCGGTGTAACGTCAACCCCTGGATTGAATCCGTCTTCAGGTACATTCATTCCTTCTTCGTTATATTTCGGGTGATCTCAATGCGGGACGATGAAGTTGCTCAGATTCATATTCTTGAGATGCTAACTCTGTTCTGGTTATTTTTCATGAGTGCAACGTTTTTGATTCAAATTCAAGTACCAGACTCACCATCCATAGCCAAAGATTCCAGTTTAGAATTAACTGGTAATGATGCGATTCAATATGGATTGGGATTGGATGCCATCAACAATGGTGAAAGCAGATTACATGAACTATTGGATGCTGATGATTTAGATAGTGCTTGTGAATTATTACAAAGTGCAATTGCTAATGGTAAAGAGGCGAATTGTTGGTTGGCTCGCGATAGCGGTGTATCCTCACCTCATGGGCAGGTCGGAACTCCAGCCGGAGGAACGGTTACAGTTCACAAATTGATTGCTGTCGATTCGGTAGCATGGACGGTTACATTGGATGTGTGGGCTCGTGGAGGTGGTGCATGATGCAGTATAGCAAGCGTATTGCCCATGATGAACAGCGTGATGCGGCTCAGATGCTATTGGCAACAGGTGTTGTATTGCTGATGTCTTTGTTATCAATGGCTATTTTTGGTGTTAAAGTAGCAGGAATGACAATTCCTTATGACTCTTCAAGTGATGCTGTTATTGTCACTACTCATGATGTAATAGATGTAATGCCGGGTCTAACTCAACAAAGAACTGAGAATTGGATAAACGGTGGATTAGATAGAATAGAAGCCTGTCAATATGCCGTTCAAAGTGTCCATGATGACCTTTTACACCATGGAGAAATTAGGGGTGTTGAGGTCAAATTAATTGGATTAACAGTTACCGATATAGATGGACAAAATATTCGCATTACGGGTGAATTGGGAGTTTCTGATGGTAATTCAATGTTGACTACGCAAGTCAATTACACAATTGCAGTCTAATCAGTGAAACTTTGCTTCTCTCTTTTCTAGGAATGCACTAACTCCTTCTTTGAATTCTGCAGTTTGTCCTGCTGCTTCTATTAATGTTCTTTCATGTTTGAGTTGTGTTTCAAAATCATTTATCGATTGGACATCCAATAGATGTTTGATAGATTCTTTACTATGTGCTCCCCAACTACTCCAACGTTTAGCCAGTTGTTGAGCAGCAGTGATCAATTCATCATCTTCAACAATAGCATCTATTGCTCCTAATTGTGCTGCTTGATGAGCACTCCAAATTTCATTTTCTAAAAAGAAACGTCTTGCTACTTGATCTGTCACCAAACGTGGAAGCAGCCAAGTTGTGCCACCATCTGGTGACAAACCCATTCCAGAATATGAGGCGGCCATCTTTGCTTGAGGCGATGCTATTCTTGCATCACAGGCAAGTGCTAAACCAAGGCCACCACCGGCACTTGCTCCGTTAAGAGCAGCAACACAAATGGTTGCCGATTGGCGCATTCTCACAATTAGTGGATGTAAGATTCCAGTTAATTCACGTATTAACTCCGTAGCATTTCCTTCATCTATTGATTTCTTGAAATCATCAATATTGGCGCCTGCTGAGAAGAATTTACCCTCTCCGGTTAGGATGATTGCTTTTACTTGATTATCGGATAGTGCAGATTTTATCGCATCGGCGATTTCTGGTAGAAACTGTCGAGAAAAAGATTGTGTTGATGTTTTTCCAGACATTTTTATGAGACGTATTCCATCTCCTAAATCGCTATTCTCTATTGGCAATCCATCACCTCAAAGTTTGATATTAACATTCTTTACCTTAGTGTAAAATCTCATTGCATCTTTGCTTTGCTCAATACCAATTCCCGATTGCTTCCAACCAGTGAAAGCCGTTTGAGGGAAAGTGATTGGATATTCATTGATTGAAACCATACCACATTCCAAATCTCTTGCAAAGCTGTGGGCTCTACTAAGATTCTGTGTCCAGATACCATTGAGTAATCCAAATGGAGTGTCGTTAGCCATAGCCAGAGCATCCGAGTCTTCACTAAACTTTGTTACAGAAAGTACAGGTCCGAACAATTCTTCTTGGAATAATAAATTGTCTGTTGAAACTCCAGTGATCACAGTTGCTTCCATGAAAGCCCCTTCACCTTCTACTGCATTTCCGCCTAGTACCACTTCGCCACCTTGGGCAAGTCCTCGAGATAGTTTGTCTAATACCTCAGCACGGTGGCTTTTGTGAACAAGACTTCCGATGCGAACACCTTCTGCCATACCTTCTCCAACAGTCCATTTGGAGACTTCAGCACAAACTGCTTCAACCAATTCATCATGCACATCTTCGTGTACGATTAGACGAGAACCAGCCCAACACATTTGCCCTGCATTCATAAAAATTCCAAAACAGATTGCCTTTGCAGCATATCTCAGATTAGCATCAGAGAATACAATATTTGCACCCTTTCCGCCAAGTTCTAGGGTGACAGGAGTTAGATTGTCGCTGGCCTTTGCCATTACTGCTTGACCGGTTGGAACACCACCGGTGAGAACAACTCCGTCAACACCACTATGTCCAACAAGAGCATCACCAATCAGTCCACCAGAACCTGTGATGACCTGCAGTACATCTGTTGGAAGTCCAACATCTGCTTCCTGCATTGCCTTTGTCCAAGCGATTAGGGATAGAGGCGTCCAAGATGCTGGTTTTGCTATTACTGTACATCCTGAAGCCAGTGCAGGTGCGATTGAGCGAATTGCGAGTTGCAATGGGAAATTCCATGGAATTATATGTGCGGTGACGCCTAATGGTTGTCTTAATGTGTAATTTAATCGATTTCCAGGAACTGGAATAGTTGAGCCTTCATTCTTATCGGCAAGACCAGCAAAATATTCTAGAGTCCAAGCACCAAATCTAATTTCAGATAATGCTTCACGAAATGTTTTTCCATTATTAGTGGATTCGAGAACGGCCAACGTTTTGGCATTTGCATATGTTGCAGCAGCCATTTTATTGAGGATCCTTCCACGTTGAGCAGGGTCGATATTCTTCCATTCAGGATTGTTAAATGCAGCGCGAGAAGCGGTTACACATCGCTCAACATCTGCGAGAGTCGCCTTTGGAGTTGTAGCTATTACTTCCCCATTAGCAGGATTCAAAATATCAGCAGTTTCTCCATTTTCAGAATCAACCCATTGTCCGGCAATTAGCATTTGTTCCGCGCTCATGTGCTAACCGAGATGGCGGCCATTGAAAGGCACATCGGTTGAACATTCTTCACTGAAAAAGATAATATCTAGCATTTTGTTTAGCGAGAGTTCTTGAAGCGGGCACTTTTACCTCATGTTATGACTCGTACCGTTGGCTTGGCTCAAACGAGCGCTCGAACCATATCGGGCAATGCTCCTCGTTTGCTAGTCATCGCAGGTGCAACAGGAGTTGGAAAGTCAACAGCATCAGTTCGTTTGGCTCATGAATCAAAATTTTCTCGCTTGTTAAGCACCGATGCTATCAGGGAAATAATGCGGGTTTGTGACGATGATGAGAGCAACCCCTCCCTGCACCGTTCATCATTTTCAAAGGGTGATTCTGGTGACCCAGTACTAGATTGGTTAGAAACATGTAATTCGGTTGAACCTGGGATTGCCGCGACAATAGGCAGAGCCCGTCGCGAAGGAATAGATCTCTTAATCGAAGGAGTTCACATCTTGCCAAATGAGCGATTATTGCGGGCTTGGAGAGAATCTGGTGGAATCGCAGTCGGAGTTGTGATGTGTGTTGATACTGAAGTGGATCACAAGAAGATGCTGAAAAGTAGAGATGCACATTCTTATAGGCGAGCAGATAGATATATCGCTTCATTCTCTCGTATCAGGAAAATACAAGATGGATTAATTGAGAAAGCAAAAATTGCTAATTGGCCAATAGTTGACCCGACAAGGGTCAAAGACGATGTCAAGAAAATTCAGCATTTGTTAGACTTAGCGTGGAACGAGTCAAGAAATTGATTAGTTACAAATTCAAGGAAGTTCAGTTTCTTCCGCGGAACCCGATGACCAGTCATAGATTCCCTTTCCGGATTTTTTACCCAACCTACCTTCAGCAACCAACTTCTCAAGAAGTGGGTGAGGTGTGTAAGAGTCATCATTGAATGATTGTTTTAGATTTAGCAGAATATCTCTACGTACATCGAGTCCTACAAGGTCTGTAAGTGCAAGTGGCCCCATTGGATGTTTGTAGCCCAGTACCATTGCAGTATCAATGTCCTTTGCACTAGCAACTCCATCCGCTAGCATCCGAATCGCTTCGTTCCCCAGAACAACGCCGAGTCTCGATGTTGCAAATCCTGGAATATCCTTGACCAAAATAGTGGTCTTACCCATAGCCATCCCTGCAGCTTGTGCGAATGCAATAGTCTGTTCCGAACAAGAATCATGTTTGACCAATTCAAGTAGTTTCATAATTGGAACTGGATTGAAAAAGTGCATACCAATTACATTTTCAGGCCTACCAGAGGCTTGAGCGATTTCTTCTATGGAAAGCGAGGAAGTATTTGTTCCGAGAATACAGTTGGTCTTAGTCATCTTACCGAGGTCTGCAAAGATTTGATGTTTTAGAGAAGGGATTTCGGGTACTGCTTCAATAACTAAATCTACATCAGCAACCGCTTCAGACATATCGGATACTGGGTGAAGGTTTGCTGCCCATTGTTGCTTTTGTTCCGCAGTGGTCTTGCCTCTAGCAATACCTTTGTCCCAAAACGCATCAATGGTTTTCATACCCCTCTGTAAACTTTCAGGAAATGCATCGAATAGATTTGTTTTCCAGCCTGATTGTGCGCAAACTTGTGCGATGCCCGCACCCATAGTTCCAGCGCCGATAACGGCTACACTACGAATCTCCATAGCAAAGGCGAGCAACTACTTCTTCATCAAATGAAGGGTAAATCATACATCAATATAGATGTGGTTTGAGGAGATAGTATCTAAAGTTCGGTGGTTTTTGGATTATACTGGGCCAACACTACTCCGATTAAGATCAATGAAAACGATGCTAAGAGTGACCATCCTAATTTCTCATCGAGAATAAACCATCCACTAATAATACCGAATGGAGGGACGAGGTAAACATATAATGCAGTTTTCCCAGCGCCGATAGTTACAATTCCATCTGCGAACCAAACATAAGAAAACACCGTTGATAGTATGGCTAAGAATAGAATTGCCATCCATCCAGCATAACTCGGTTGTGGCATTCCATACAGATATGATTCATAGGCAGCCCAAGGTGTAAGCAATAGTAATCCGATCAGTGATGCCCATACGGTCAGATGAAGTGGTGACAGTGGAGTTTGGGAATCGATAGCGGTAGTGGTCATTGCTTTCTTTTGCAATATTGAAGTCGTTGCCCAAGCTAGAGCAGCACCAGCGATCATCAAGTCTCCTTTCAATCGTGTCTCAAATGCAATGTCAACATTTGGTGAATAAAGGAACAAGATGATAACTCCAATCAAACCACAAATCAACCCAGTCGCTAATCGCCAATTCATCTTTTCATTTAGGAATGGAATTGCTAGTAATGCTGTAAAAATCGGGTTGAATGTAATCATTAATGAAGCATCTCCGGCAGCAGTAAATTTCATCCCATACATGAATAGTGCCTGGTAGACAAATGTTGAAAAGAAACCAATAATAATAATTCTCTTCCATTCTATTTTTGTAGGTACCCGCCAATTATCAGTCATTTTGAGATAGATTAAGAAACAGGCTACAGCGATTACATACCTCATCCATGCAGCACTAATAGGTGCAATGTCCTGTGCTAAAATACGGCCTGCAGGCCAACTAAAGCCCCATACTATCGCAACAAATAGTAATTTCAGATGGATCAATGAATCTTTCAATTAAATCGCTCCAATCCGAGTTGCAATAATCGAGTTCGTGGAAGTCCAATTTCAGGTAATCCCCAATATGGTGAATGAATCTTCAATCCTTCCAGTCGGGTCACATATAGGCCGTAACTTGCCATGTCATAGGGTTTAAACGGTGTATCCAATCCCATATTAGTCAAAGTTTTACAAGCATCTTCAGAATAGATTGGATAGATGCGAGAGTAGAAATGAAGCCATTGAGAAATCCTTACAGCATCCATATTCTCCAAGGTAAGCAAATGCTCCAGCATTGATACTTCGGGGTAATTAGAAGCCCGAATAGACATCTCAATTTCTATTGCAATTTCTTCTGACCATTCAATAATGTCTCGGCCCGACCATTGTTCTGCTACTCCAATATTTTGCATTAATGAATCCGCTTCAATAGAGAAAAGCGCATTTGAATAATTTGAATCATCATCAGACCCAGAAACCAAACTAGATAATTCTACATAGAATCTTTCACACATCTGTGAATCGATGCCATAAAGGCTTACAGGAATCATTTCACTCACCTATCTCCTGCTTATGCAGAAGCGCCACCGATTTTAGAAGAGATTTGCCTTTCAGACAATTTCTTTTCTGCAACCCATTCAAGTTCAAATAATGATTTGAGGTCTTCTTCATCTTGGTCAGAAGGGAGCACAGATGCTATGTAAGCATCCCATTCTTCATCCGATCCAGAGAATTCCTCGCCACTAGTCAAATAGCGGCCACGCTTTGTAACTCCAATACCGCGATTGAAGTTCTCATGTGGAACATATAGAGGGGCAGCACCTTCAGGTAAATATCCTGAAAGTTTTTCCACTTCTGCTGCAATCTCTTCATGATAATGGCCACGTGCTTCTTCGTTCAAGACTTCTTTGTCAACTTCGATTCCAGCTTCAAGTTTTGCGCGTTCATCCCAACGACCCTTTATTCCCCACACATAAGCCCAGTGTGCGCTTGAAGAAGCATCAACACCGAATAAATCGTGTGCAGTTGAAACCCATTTGTTGAAGTATCTCTGAAGCATATCGAGTGGAATTATTCCTGCCTTGATGACGCGGCGTAATCCATTTGAACCAGTTCCAAGATGGAATGATTCTTCCTTCAACATTGGCCCCATGGAGGCTGCAACTGGTTTGAAAGCCGAAGTTGATAGCATACCGAGTTGGAATTTACCATCTCTATCAACGAACATTGTGTAGCAGAAAAAGTCTAACCAATGAGGCATAGGTCTATTGAAAGCACCGAGTAATCTATCTCCATCTTGTGCATTTCTTTCCAATAGTTTCTGAGCTTCTCTTCGTCCTTGTTGTCCAAAGTAAGTCATCAATAAGTAGGCCATTTGCCATCCATGTCTTTGCTCTTCAGCCATAATACGGGCAGCAGCGTATCTGTCATACGCAGTAGGGGCTGATGCGAGTAGGTGGCGTTGTTGTTCAACAGAAGCGAATTCTGTATCGCCTTGAACAGTAATCATTGAGATTAGAGCATCACGCATACTTTGCTGAGGGATTTGTAGTGAGCGTTCCCACTTTGCTCTACCTTGATAGTCACCGAATTCAATGACATCACCAGCACGATCCCAATCAAATTGAATCGAGAGATCAAAATCTCCAAGCCAACTGCGGTCATACCCGACTCGGTCTTGCCAGTCAGAAAAGTTTGCAATCCAGTCATCCCAAGTTGTAGGTAGGTTGTCCATAGACATGCTATGCGAACCACTCCCTTATGATGTCTGCGAACATGTTCGTACGAACAGATTATGATAAACTTGTTTTTTCTCAAGGTGAGCGCCTTCTAATCTCTTCGGAAAATGTGTTTACGATTGTAGATTCAACTCGTTGTAACTGAACGGATAATGTTGATTTTGCAACACCCAATAATTGTGCAAGTTGTGTTAAGGATATTCGTCTTGGGAACTCATAGAAACCTTCTCTGATGGCAATATCAAAAACTTGACGTTGGCGAGCGGTTAGCAATCTTGTAGTAACACTCCTCGTCGAAACTAGGCGATGTGGGATCGATTGCATTTTGAATGATTCGATAAGTTCTCTAACTTTATTTTGTGAACATTCAATTGTCCAATCCACCCATCCATCGCGTACTTCAAATGGGGTGTGAGGTATCACACCGACATCAACTAATGGTTTGAGGAAGCCACCACCACCTGCTTCAATAGTAATGTCATAACAATTGCTTTGCATTATTTTATAGTCTTCAATACCTGAATGTTCAGCGATTGATTTAGAGATGTCTTCACTGCATGAAATCCTAGCAGTTCCTCTTCCTCTACTCAAGGGCATGTGCTTCTCAATGCGTAAAATGGCAGAGGGGTTTGCTCTGGTCACATCTCCTGACCAATGTCCCTCAGGAAGTCTAACCTCCAGACGTACTTGATGAGGCGACATAATTTTGTTGAAGGGTTACTCTTTCTTCAATGTCTTCATCAAAGTGGCCGAATAGTATCCATTCTGCGGACAGTTCCAGATTCTACATCAATAATTTCTGAAAATGTTTGAGTCGTTTTATCGTTAACAATTACCCCTGGTAAATATCCATCACAAACACCAGATGCTGCAAAAATAGCATCATCTGACTTACACAGGTCATTAGCTTCCCAAAGGCGTGTCAAATCGTCACCGACCATGTTTTCAGCACGGGCTTCTTCCTGCGGGTTTCTGAATACTAGTCTTCCTTCGAATACACCGCCAAGACCGCGAATTGCGGTTGCAGAGATAACTCCTTCCGGTGCGGCACCAATTCCCATTAGCAAGTCATATGGCCCATCAGGGCGAGCAGCCCAGATAGCCCCAGAAACATCCCCATCGCCCATTAGGCTCAAGTCAGCACCTGCGGAACGAATTTCTTTGAACAACTGAGTATGGCGCTCTCTATCTAAAGCGACTACCTTTACTTCACTAATCGGTTTGTCTAGTACGCTGGCTGCCTGTTCAAGATTGTACAATACACTACCATCTAGACTAATATGGCCAGCAAGAGCAGGTCCTGCTGCAATTTTGTCCATATAGCAATCCGGAGCATGAAGAAGTGTTCCTCGAGGAGCGGCTGCAAGTACTGCAATCGAGTTTGGAGTATTATCTGCGCAATTATTTGTGCATTCAAGCGGATCAACAGCAATGTCAATCTTTGCAGCACCTGCAACTCCGATCATATTGCCTAACTTTTCACCGATGTAGAGCATAGGTGCTTCATCTCTTTCACCTTCACCAATTGCAACTCTTCCATCAAAAGGAACATTGTCAAATGTTCGACGCATCGCTTCAACAGCAGCAGCGTCAGCAGCCATTTTATCACCCTTGCCGCGCCATTCTGCGCTAGCGATTGCCGCTTGGTCAACCGCTTCAAGAAAGTGTTTTTGGAGGTCGGAGACACTGCCCATATACTGTGGCGGGCGCGCCCAATTGATGAACAAAGCGGTTGAATTTCACTCGCCTTTAAATTTCTCAACTACTTCAATATCGGTGATTCTGGTACTCGGGTATTGGCCCAGTTCATCCTTTTCCAATGATTTTACCATGTCTAATGCGCATAATAAACCGGCACAAACTCCTGTTAGCGCTTCCATTTCAATTCCAGTTTTGTAATGAGCACTGACATGAACTTCACAGACCAAACCCCAGCCGTTAGCGTA
>Ga0209711_10003457_pt1 | contig 13360 bp, 10 predicted proteins | sample ArcticOcean_MG_C_7_FD_187441 | JGI IMG/M metagenome (GOLD analysis project Ga0209711, IMG submission 187441) | Marine microbial communities from western Arctic Ocean - ArcticOcean_MG_CB11_88 (SPAdes) (version 2) | ecosystem: Environmental > Aquatic > Marine > Oceanic | place: Arctic Ocean... | reverse complement strand
TATTACCTTGGCTAAATCCTCCATCTTGTCTGTAACGACCGTCTTGGATAAGATCTCTTAGTACGCATTCTCCAGTAACAGTTGGTGCTGTTCTTACAGCAGATACACCTGTTGCAGTAAGAAGTGGCGCTTCAATTACATCAGTAGTATTATCTGTAATATCTGTATATACATCAACTCCTGCTTCTATAACACTTGATCCACAAGCATCACCATCGTCATCAATAGCACTTACAGTTAACGTCAAAGGCTCTGTATTATAAGCATCTCTTGTGTCAAATGAATCTGCAGCAAACGTTGTTGCTGAGTAATTAACAGTAATAGACAAGTGTGCCTCTTGTGCAGGTAACAAGTTAGCAGCATCAGTAGTATCAGCAGTAGCCGCTTCTGTTACAGTAGCACTAACGAACTTACTCATGATAGGATCGCCATTAATAGCATCTTTCCAAGCAGTAAGTACCTCAAGTCCTGTAAGCGTACCATCACCAGAAGCTCCACATCCTGTAGCATCAGCAATAAAGTATTCATTACGGTTTAAAGATCGCAAGACCTCAGAACCCTTTAAGTCAATACGGATTTGAGGGTGATCAGTAGCAGCAAAACCAGAAACAGCAGGAAGACCAAGTTTAACTACTGGATTAGCAGAAGCAGCGGTTCCTACAACTTTCCACATAGCGTTTACGTAGTTCTTCTTAATGACCTTAGACTTAATAGATTCAGCATATCCACCGTGAAGAGGGTTACCTCCTAGTGTATCAACTTGATTAAGGTTTCCTTGTACAATAAGGAATTCAGCTGGAGCAGCGGTCGTTCCATCAAGTTCTACAGATAAGTAGCTTGATGCGTCCACTAATGCAACTTCTCCTGCACCAAGTCCTGATGTTGCTGTAGCAGCATCTTCTTCTACGGCTGCCGCCAAGAACATTTTCTTATAGGCGTGATTAAAATAACTCATTTTTTTTCATTGCCTCCTACTTTACTTAGAGGACTTTTTTATTTACAAAAAGAATGGGTTTAATTATACCAGAATGAAAGTACCCAAACCTGAACTCTCATCCTTACCTTATTAATATAAGAATTAATTATGTAATAACCAATTCATTAATTATTCTTTTCAGCTGATTGTGATCCTCTAGAGTACTGATTAACAGAGTCTATATCACCTGCTATAATAGCTACGGCTTCATCTATAATCAGCTCAACAACATCGTCTTTAAATTCACACTCTACATTTGCTATTGATCCTATAGTTGTGTAAGGATCTAAACATCTTGCTATCTCCATCCTTACAGGCTGTCGGTAGTATGTTAGTGTAGGTTCTACAACTGTAAAATCTTTTCTATATACTTTTACTGTATTAGCAGCCATAGTACAGAATGTTTCACTCCATTCAAAATCAGGTCTTTTAAGGGGGTCTCTCATAATAAGATCTACGTTAGCTTCTTCTGCTAGGTAAACTGTCATTGCTCGTGCTTCATCACAACAATCAGATGTGGCATTAACACTTACTCTTTTAAATTCCATATAATCATCAGGAAAATTAGTTCCTTCAAAGTAGTCATCAAAAACTTCTCCTGTTAGTATGGTAGACTCAAGCAAAGGTTGGAGGTCATCTACACGTCGTTTAGATGCCTCATCCCCTTCCTTATACATATTGTTACCATGAAGTTGTCTTCTACACCACTCCACCTGCGCTTTATTAAAAGCCTCAACTATCTGCCAACATTCAATGTTGTCATAATCGTTGCTGGCTAATTTATTTAACCTTTGCTTAAATTTAATTTGCAGTGTGGTGTTGTTCATGACTTATTTAATTTTCCCAGAGTTCTTCCATATCAGCCATGTAACGTACAAGTGTTTCGTCGTTAAGTGGATTCTTTAAAAACTCAAGTACTTCAGAAGGTCTTTTACCTAATTTAGAACCTGAATATTTATCATAAATAAAACCATCAGACTTACTAGACATTAAACCGTGTGTAGTAGCGTCTTTAATCATGGCTCTTATTTTAAGATCTTCCATTGTAGAGTTAGATACTTCAATAAAAGTTTCTGCAGCTCGCGTCTTAGATGACTCAACACCTTCTCCATTGATGTACATATCCATACTTTCATACAAAACATCTACAGGAGTTCCTTTTGTATACTGAGTACTGTTAGCATCTGTAACTTTAGTTACATAAAGTAACTTAGTTGTGTCAGTATCATATAAATTCTGAAGAGAAGCTAGTGCTCTGTTTCTAACCTTAGAAAGCTTAGTACGAGTTCCTGTTGTTTCTTTAACTTTGTCTAAGTAAAACTTGCTTCCCTTGACCTTTGCCTCTTCAAGGCTTTTTGCAACAATAGAAAAACCACCGGCTTCAATTGCATACATCTTAATTAGATCATAAGGATCAAGAGCAGGATCTAAAAACATAGCGTCATTTCCGCATTTTAAAGACATTTTTTCCCAAAACTTGTGGTTGTCAGGGCGAAGTATCTCCACCTTATTCCAGAAGTCTTTATCCTTTACATCAATAACATTAGCACCCAACTCTTGTTCAAGTTGAGCAACTACTGTTCTAATTTCTAGGATTTTTTCTTTCTTTGCGTTTCCCTTAAGTATTTTTACTTCAGGTGCAAATTCATTCAGACCAGTTATATATCTACTGATGCCGTTTCTTTCTAAACAAGCAAGGCTCTCATGGTGCCATACACCTTCAAACAATGTCATGTTATAATTCTCTAGACCCATATTTTCTTTACCTGAGTCAAAATAAGGACGGATAGCAATTGATTGCGCCTTTCCTTGTTGGTACTTTTCTATAATAGTTAAATTTAAATCTTCCATTTTTCTGGTTTTATTATTTTTGGTTTAAAAGAATAATGGAGGGACCCTAAGGCCCCTCCTTATCCATATATTAGTCACTCGTTAAAATGAACCTCCTGTTATAGGGTTCTTCATAACAATCTTAAGCACTTTAGTTGGGTCCTTTACCCAAACTGCAGGCATAGTCTGCGTCATCATAACTCTGTACCCGTTAAAGTGTCCAGAAGATGCGAAACCTTGAGTTCTTCCCATGTAGTCCATAGTACCATTCTGGTAGAACCACTTCAACTGATTATCCCAAGAAAGCTTAAGTAAGTTGATGTTATCACTACCTCCTTCAGTTATATCAAAAATGATAAAGCTGTAAGAAGAAAGAGGACGTCCATCAATAAGCGGATTCTCGATGTCATTAGTATGAAGGTTGTCAAACGCTGGGTTTAGAACAAACTTAACATTAGCTAAGAAAGGAATAATAAAGCTTGTGTAAGCAAATCCAAATCCTAGATCCATGCCTTTTCCAGTCACAGCTCCAACATCAGCAGCTTGCGTAACCATACTGCCAGCACCATTAGCTTCAGCAGCAATTGCAGCATTAACTAATTGCATACCACCAATACCGGTTTGTACAACAAGCTCGCGCTTAGGATCTGGTCCTTCAAATTCAACTTTACCTGCGTAGAAGTTGTATAGCTCATTCTTGAACATATCAAGACTGAAACCAGACTTGTTGTACACTCGTTTGAATGAGTTATCTAACTGCTTCCATAGACCTACTGATAATCTTAGATCATCTGGTCCATCTTGCTTGATTCGTCCACCGTGTCCCCACATTAAGTAAGTCTCGATGTCATTAGCAATCTTAGATAAGTGAGCTGCTTCCATAGACGTTAAGAACGTTCTAGAAAGTGATCCATTATCAAATGCTTTTTTAACATAGTCCTTACCCATTGCAGAAGCGATGTCCTCAACAGAAGAAAGAGAAGGGTCAACAGACTTATCAAAGTTTCTCCAAATCTCAGTTACTGGTACAGTACCATCAGCGTTCATTCCACCCTTGAGCATTAAGTCTGCTCTAGAAGAAATAGAATAGTGAACGTGTGCTTCTGCTCCACCAACAAAGTTGTAGAACTCTCTGAAACCTGCTCCAGTAGAGATATCAGAGAAACGCTCTCCGTACTCACCTCTTGCAGATCCTTTTCTGAAGAACTTTGTTCCTGCAGCAAGATACTTAGGGTCAAGTCCAGCTGCAGAATCGTTATTAACGAGTTCAACTGTGTATACCCATGCATCACCTACCTGAAGAATATCGTCAGCAGTAATGTAAAACTCCATACCATTATACTTATCATAAGTAATGATATCTCCATGACCAAACTCTCTTTTAGATAGCTTGATTTGGAAAGGAACCCCGTCTGCTCCAAGAGTAGGCGTATCGTCAGCTCCTAAAGCAGCGACATTAGTCCCTAAAGAGACAGGTAATTCTTGAGCTACAGGTGTTTGCCACTTGTATTCTCCTCTAGCATTGTCCACCATAATTGTGTTCTTACCTCCGAAAGATGCCATTTGGTATAAAGGCATCTCTACCTTCTGCGTCATCGCCCATAGATCCACAGGACCCATATCGGTTGGTTCAGCATTACCTAACATGTTTGTCAAGTGATAAGAATCAATATGTGAACTAGCTTTGTAGTTTGTGTCCCTCAGAAAGAGACCATTGTTTAAAACTGGTGTTGCCATTTTTTCACGTGTTAATTAATAATTGTTTTTAAAATTTTCTGAATATGTTGTTACTCCTTGGTAGAGTGCGCTTAGGCGAGCGTGCTTTTGCTTGCGTCTTAGGTTCACCACCTGAAGATGCTTGCTTATTGGCTTGTGCAGTCTTTAACTTACGCACTGTAGCTTCTACAGCCGCGTTTGTTCCTTTTGTCTTTAATTGGTCCTTGTATCCGTTAGGATCTGCAAGTAACCATAATGCTTCTGATACCAGTGTGTAGTTTGGCTCTACAAACTGATACTTCTCTAATAGATGACCTAATAGATTTGTATTCTGTCCTGAGATAGACGGATAAGAAGGATTAACTAGTCCGTCATATAACATAGACTGTGTTTTCTTATTTACTTTCATATCTCCAAGTGTACCTTCTTTTAACGTGTGGTAAACATTGGCCATATAGTTTTCTGAGGCTTTTTGTTGCTGTTCTCTTTTCATCTCCTGTTCTTGGAGTTTACGAGCTACAACTGCTTCAGACATCTTATCTAACTTTGGCTTAAACTTGTTAGCTTGCTTTTCTAGCTTACCTAAGTCTTTCCAAATTTCAATCTCTTCTTCAATATCTTCAACTGTACCGTATCCTGTTGATGCAAGGTATTCTCTTACAACTTGTGACTGTCCTTCAACAGTACTGGTATCAGTACTACGGGTTTCTTCAACCTGTGCTAACGTAGAAAACAAACCTTTAAGATCCTGTCCTCCATCAGCAACATACTTAGCAGCAACCTGTAATTCTTGAGGTAAACTATCAAAGAATTGCTTAGGAGTTTCACGTCTAACTTTATTAGCTCTTTCATCCATATTGGCTTGAATAAGCTCTTTCCAGTCTTTTGCAGAATAATCTTCTAGTTCTTTATCATCATCAAAAGGAACTATTTGTCCTTTTTCAATCATTTGAGTAAAGACATCTGACATACCTTCAATACGACGTCTGCCTTTTGCGGTTGACTTGTCATCTTCTTCTTCGGCTAACTCTAATCCTTCATTAAGGATTTCATCAACCTCATCAGCTGTGACTGAAGGTTCTTTAAGTTTAGTTTCCTGCTGTACTGAGTTATCTGTACTTTCTTCAGGTGTTGAACTGTTATCCTCATTTTCTACTTCTTCTTTTTCTGGTACTTCTTCATCAAGAAATGCTAGATCTACTTTTTCTCCTCTAGAGAACACGTTTGGTTTTTTAACTTCTTCTTCAGGTAGTGTAATAGAGCTAGCCCCGGGAGCTCCTGCAAAGATCTCATCGAGGTTAATATCTACTTTTTCTACACTAGTCGTTTCCATGTTTGCTTCGTTAGCCATTTTGTTTTGGTTTTAATTAATGGTTGTTACATATACAATATACTTTAACATCTAGAGTAAACCTTAGACATTTGAGATATTGTTATAATTTTTTGACAGTATATAGCTAAGACTTCTTCTTCTTCTTTTCTTTCGTGTCTTTAACGTCATATTTGTTTTTATTTTCACGAGCTATCTGCAGATTCTTGCTAGCAATGTCACGCTGTGTAGCAAGCTTTTCTTTTTCAAGTGAGAGCTTTGTTTTACTGTCAGCATTTTGAACAGTTGCCTGCTCTCGCTTAAAGCTCATCTGCTCTCTATATTGATCTCTTTGACGGATGTCTTTCATAGCATCCTGGAAATCACTTTCTTTATTTTCATTTATATCAGACTGTGCTCCATAACCTGCGGATCTGATCTCAGCAACTGTAATATCTTTTTGTCTTTCAGCTTCCTGTTGTGACGTTTGAAACTGACGTTCTGCGTCTGCTGCTGCTTTTTGAGCCTCAAGCTGTTGCTGTTGCATTTCCTTCTGCTGCTGCATTTCTTGTTGCTTCTGTGCAGTTTGTTTAGTTTCAGCATCCTTAAGTATATCAGAAACTTCAGCAATAGAGTCAGCTTTAAGAACATTACCTAGATCATATATAGAAGCTCCTGTAGTATTATTCTGTAAAGCCATTTGTTTTAATTGCTCTAACGTAGCTCTATGATTTGTTTTAGTTGTAGCAAAAACATTAAAATCACGCAAAAGAAGATCTTTACCGTTAATAGTAAAATTAACTTTTTCTGCTTCAGTAGTCATATAAGTAAGACGCACTGAAGGATTTGTACTATGGTAATGCTGAGCAAGATCTGTTCTCATCTGGTGTACTCTAGGCATCAAGTGATCTGCATGTTGCGTAAAATACATCTCTGTCTGAGCATAAGACTGATTCATAGCTTGTGTTACACCTGTTGCAGTCTGTTGTGCTATAGGTGATCCTAGTCTTTGAGGATTAACTCCTATAGACTCAAACGCTTGTTGCTTAAAGTGGTTAGCCAATTGAATCCTAGACATTAATCTATTTGTCTGCTCTAAGTTAAGTGTTTGGTAATGATTAAAGTTTACGGCGTTTTCTGTGTTAGTGATAGACGTATCTAATGGCATCATACCAAAGTCTTTCATTGCTACATAAGCTTTTTCTAAATTGTTCTTTCCCCAGTCTTCTCCCATAGAGTGTCTAGGTAAAGCGTTTTGGTCAAACATAATTACAGTACCCAGCTCGTCTACAAGTATGTCTGCAATTTGATTATTAACCATGTTGTAACCTATTTGATAAGGTTTCATTAAATCAACTAAAGATGTAGATCGTGTATTTCGGTCAGAAAAGACACGCCCCTCTACAGGTAATTTACATCCATATAAAGAATCAGTTCCTTTAAACTGGTATTGTACTCGTCCTGGTTTGTTTCTGTTTATTCCTATATAGATAGGATTAACGTCGTGATCTTCAGTTCTCCAGGCAGTTGGAGCATTAGGTCCAATCTTTACGCCACCCCATACATCATTTATCCACAGCCAATCTACGTGCTCACCTTCAATAAGGTTATCCTTTGTCTTCTGCTTAAATAGATGAGTATTGTAAGTGGGTTTTTCTGTAACCTTGTATGTGTCATCAACTATTGCTTGAATAATTTCACCTTCTGTTGTTATTCTTATAAGATGACCCACCTTGCGTTGTGTTTTCCAGTAAGTTGTTGTTACACGCATCATGTCAGCATCTCCCCAATCAGAAATGTCACCACCTTCGCTAAGCAACCACTGCACCACGTCACCTTCCATACTAGGATTATTTCCGTGGTTTGACATCAGACGTCTGTAGTCTAATCCAGGAGCCTCTGTATTCCATTTATGTGATTTAGATGCATCATAATAAGATCCGTCATTCTGCATACCATTGAGCAAGTATTTAGAGTTTGTTGCAGGATGTAGATTTTGCATACTTCTTAACTGCGGCTCATCCATCAAGTAACCATACTTATCTATTACATCCGCAACAGTCATCATATCACATTTCCCTACAAAGTTAGAATCTGAAATGTATCTTGAATCTGGTGATTTTTGATAGAATGTTAATACGGGATTCCATAACTCAACGTCATAGTCATCCTCATTCATTTTAAAGTGCCAAAATTCTCTGTCGCATATAAGCATATCTTTAAATGCCCTTTCCTCTAACTCTGCCATTTTAAAACGCTCCTCATCCACATTTAATTGATGTGATGCCCATTCTTCAACGAGGCTTCTATAGTCTTTAGAGAAGAAGTCTTCTATCTCAGGAAGGGTTTTTAATTTCTCGGGCGATATCTCTTGTTTAAACTCTTCTGATTCAGGGTCAGCTCCCTGTTTAACCATCTCCATGGTTAATTTAGCACGTGCATCATTCAACAAGTTCTCCTCAATAAGAGCTCTTTTTGATTCTAACATCTCATTATATGATGAGTCATCAACAGCCCTAAATTGTACTTTATTATATCTTTTAGAGAACTCCCCTAGTAGAACGTTTACCACGTTAGGTATAATAGGATAAAACTTTAACTCTAAAGCTGTCTCATCCTCTTTTGTTAACACGTCCATAAAATCAGAATACTCATTATCTTCTTCTATGATGTAGTCTGTTTTATCTATAATACCTTTTGCAAGTTTATAATTCTTAAGTAAACGTCTTCCGTTTTTCTTAAGTTGATCCATCCCTTTTAATTCAAGCCAATCTAAATTCCAGGCGGCCCAATCAGCATCTTTCTTTTTTGAAGAGATGAACTGTAAGGGTTGCGTTAAAGATGCATTGACAGGAGACTTGTCAACCTTAGCCCCCTTTTTGAGATCCATTGCGTTATATACCTTCATGTTAGTCTGATGTTCCGTAGTCTAAATAACTATACGATATATCGGTTACAGTAGGGTCCGAGCACGTTATTACATAATCTATCATTATCCTATATTTTTAAATGGGTTCCTTTTATTCCGACCAGCATGCTTAGATTTACCCTTACCAATATTCCTAAAAGGACTCGTATTTAATTTACGTCTTTTTTGGGGTTTATCCAAGACTTCCAATGACTTATCCCTTTCCCTCCTCTTAACGTATCCCCTATTTGCATGCTGCATATTAGCAAATGCCACTAAAGCCGCAAACGCAACTAACCTGTCAACGTTAAGCCCTGGGAAGTATTGTAACATTTCAGTAACTAACATTGGGTCAGGTATCCTTTCTACACCATATGTTTTTTTATAGACTACACCATCTTCCCCAGTTTCCTCATGCGTTACTTCTCTGATGAACTCAATAGCGTAAGAAATTAGATGGCTTTTAAACAACGTACCTGTATTCTTCCATCCGTATTCTTGAAACACACTTCTATTTGAGCCTAGCTCTTTTAGAAATACTATCTGGCTTTTAGGTACTAAATACTTTTGCTTTCTTTCTCCTATCATATACTGTATAAACAACGAGATGTTGTTCTCAACAATAGTCCAAGCGTTATACCATTCTATAATAAGTTTTAATTGCTCATGCGTTTTATTGATGTCATCATATCTACCACACCAAGAAGCTACAATTTTGTCACCCTCTATAAAAGTTTCTAAACCTGAAGGTGTTTCTTTAGTTACCTCTACAGGGTTTTTATAGACAAAGATGCTACACAGAGAGTCTGATGTAGTAGTCTTTCCTTCTGATACAGGGTCGACAGAAGCATAGTAAGTTCCAAAATCAGGTTTTTTGATAGGACGCTCCCAAACCTTTAATACTCCTCTTTTATCCTCTTGCTTTTTGTTTACAGGGAATTCTGTAATGGGTATCCTTCTTGAGGGGTTAGCTTTTATCTTACCTTCTGTTTCTTCCAGATCTAGTAATTCAAATGAATACTCTTTATCCTCTATACGCTTCATTTGCTTTGCTAAAAACCCTTGAGGAAAAACAGACTCTTTTCTATAAGCAAAAGCTTCGGCAATATCAATAGGTTTTTGTGAAACTCTGAGTTGATATTGTTCAGCCTCTAAATCTTTCTTCCATACTTCACGCTCCTTCCTAATAGAAAGCAGTGCTTCCTCAACCTTAGAATTACCAAACTGATCTAAGAAGGGAGGCATAGACCATTGCTCGGGAATAAACAGACCTGCTATTCCGATAGTTCCTTTATCATCCATAAGGTCTGTTTCAACACCAAGAATTCCATTAGCCTCAGGATTAAGGATCATTCGCTTTAAAGGTTTACAATGATCTAAATCTCCCACAGAACCCGCAGCAATAAACTGCCCTGTAGTCATCATTCCTGAAGACATTGCAGGACGTAAGTACTCATAGGTCTTATCCATTTTTGGTGCAATACCTGCCTCCTCATGAAAAAAGAAACTGCAAGGTCCACCTACACCAGCAGTAGCATTTTTTTCAAAGGATGCGCCTTGTATTTTTGATCTTAATCCCTTGAATGTCTTGCGGTTATTGATCCTTACCTCAATCTTTTGTTCCCATAGTAAAACCTTTCCAGGATTGCTTGGTCTATACCATGCGGTGTGTTCGTTAAGGAAAGCTGCATACTCATCTAAAAACTTCCAAGAGCCTTTATCATTTACATAATCTTTTAGTGAAGCGCCTATCTTACATACAGCACCTTCTTCAAACCAGTAAGCATTAAGCAACTTGGCCATATGGAAATAAGATGAGGCTATCTGTCTTTTCTTTAAGATAGCAACATGTTTGTAGTTTATTTCAGCCATTATCTCATAGAGAGCCATGTGATATTGAGCATCTCTAACCTTAGCAAAACCATATTTCTTTTCTTCCTTGTCATAGATAGGTAAGAAGTTTAACCACATGTAGTAGTCCCGTGTTAAGTACCAGGTTCTACCTTTGTTTTTATATATAACACCCTCTCTACACTTATTTTTTTCACCTTCCCAGTACTTGATAAAATCTTTACTGCGTATAGGTTTATCACAGTAAAACCCCTGAGTGTTAAAGGCTCTTGCTTCAGAATTAAAAATAAAAGAAGTTTCGTCAAAGTCATAGTGCCCTGGTACTTTAAATACAGAGTCTATAAATACACGAAAGTCCTCTACTGTTTGGAATTCTGTTTCTTCCCAGACACCTTGATTCAGTGTAGGGACTGTTTTATATAGTGACGATGACTGCAAGGATGTCCTCTTTTCTTAAAAGAAGATGCTGTGCACCCTCATGTTCCATTTCTACAGGGCTAGCAAAATCACTGTAACGGATAATATCGCCCTCAGTAACTTCAGTAACGTTCTTTCCTACAGCTATAACAAGCGCCTTTCTTTCTTTTACCTGTTGTGCTTCAGGTATAAATATAGCAGACTCACCATATGTGCTTTTAGCTTCTACTTGCTTAACTAAAAGCCTTTCTCCTGTTGGTATTATTTTTTCCATTATAGTTGGTCATATGCTAAACCCAGCCCACCACGAACTGTGCTTTTTTGTTCTTCCTTCATATCTTTATAAGCTCCCTTAAATGATTGCCGTATTGCATCAAAGTTTTTTGCTGCACTGACTAATGAATTAATATTACCATCTCTTCCATGTTCTATTTGCGTGTGTTCCATGTAATGAGCAAGGTTATCAATCATAGCTTTGATCCCTTTATATGCTCTTAGCGTAGGAGTTTCATATAAAGCAGAACATCTATCTAAGGCGTATTTTATTTTAGGGCATTCTATATCTTCGTCCATATCAATTTCGTCTAATATTATCTCTTCTTTATCTTCTTCAGGAACATTAAAGAAAGGATTAATATCAGGATCAGGACACGTCATGTAGAATATATATTTATAAACTTCAAGATGCGTATCAGGATATGTTTCCATTATAGCTTTTAAAAACTTTAATGAATAGCAATGCTCAGATGGTATCACTTTACTATTTTGAACGTCAAATAATTTTATTAGCATTATTTATTATCGTTTAGCCAGGTCATTAAAGCTCTTACTTCCTTTTTTAGATAGGGAAGCTCATACATTTTAATATCTTTAAGCACAGGCTCTCCCTGTGCGTCATACTTGGTAACAGGGTATCCGTAATCATCTACTCCTGTCTTCTCAAAAGTTACGTGTTGAATAACTAACTTACCAGCTTTGAGTTTAGGATTATGTTTTAACATGATATACATGTATAAACTTAATTGAATATTATAATGATTAAGGTTACAATCATCTAAATGAGATAGAGGTTTATACATCTTAGAAGTTATTCCTTCCCAATTAGTATAACCTTTTTCTTTAATCTCTTTGTTTGTCTTGTAATCTATAATATGAATTTTACCGTTTACTACAGTTACTAGATCTGCCTGTCCACATATAGCTGCTGATTTCAAATAGGCAAAGTGTTCAGGATAAACACCTTCTTCTAGTTTTTGCACAGGTGCTATTTTAACTCCTGTACCATCAACGATAGGACGTATAATAGGAACTTCTACTCCTTCTCTTTCAATAGTGCTAAAGTCTAATATGTTTTCTTCTCTTTGGTTATGATACCAATTTCCCAGCTTAATAGCTCTGTCAGTTTCATTATTCCAAATGTCTATAATCTCTTTAGGCTTAAGACCGTGCCATTTAGATTTCTTATTCTTAGAAGATTTTTTAGATTGAGCCTTAGCGTCAAACTTAGGTTTAAACTTACTGATAAAACTAGTTACACTAGTCCATTCAATATTATCCTTGTCTAAATTTTCATCTATACTTTCATAACTATGCCCTTCTTCTTTGAATATTACTGCCATGTTTACTTTTCTTTATCTGGGTCTTCCACCACAGTTTCTTTTAAAGCAGCTGTTCCTTTACCATCACGTAACTGCTCATGTAATTCTTTCTCGTCATCTCTGTCCATAACAGCATCCCATTTTTTAGCATCTCCTGTTAAAGGGCAAGATGCTGACAATGAACGTGTTTTAAAAGCAAGACTACAACCGCAAGCAGAACAACAAGGTTGTGTACCAGGTGCAGCGCATGACTTACCTTCAGGGTCCATGTTAGGGCATTTCTGACATGCTTGCCATCTGTGACTTGCTATCTCTTCTATGTAGTCAGTTTTAAAGACGTTATTCTTTACACCTTCATATATTTGGCCCATATTCTTAAGGGCACCCAGTAGTTTACCTATTTTCATTACGCCAGTCTTTTTTTTCTTTTAGTTCAACAGTTAATCTCTTAGCTGCTTTTTCAAATAATTCTATTTTTTCCTTTACGGGAACATGGGCATCATAGCCTTTGTAAGTAGTCTTAGCCATGTTTCCTAGGATGTCTTTGTTCCTTTTAATAGCATGGTCTAGTCTTGCCTTACGTAGGTTAAATGTTCCCAGATTGGGAACAAGTATTTTAGAGTGATCTAAGCTCTCAAGATTATTTCTAACCTTGCTGTAGAAGAAGCCTATAAGATCATCAACTAAGTCAACGTGGACTTCACATTCATCTGCAACAGATGTAAAGAAGCTTTTATAGCTTTTAGGGTTGAGTT
>Ga0209711_10003454_pt1 | contig 13364 bp, 12 predicted proteins | sample ArcticOcean_MG_C_7_FD_187441 | JGI IMG/M metagenome (GOLD analysis project Ga0209711, IMG submission 187441) | Marine microbial communities from western Arctic Ocean - ArcticOcean_MG_CB11_88 (SPAdes) (version 2) | ecosystem: Environmental > Aquatic > Marine > Oceanic | place: Arctic Ocean... | reverse complement strand
CTAACGAGAACCTCAATGGTCTAATCCGCCAATACATACCGAAAGGCACGAATATAGCAAAGCTACCTTCAGAACTGTTCGCTAAAGTTGAAAAAGCTCTAAACGATAGGCCAAGGAAAAGGCATGAATATCAATCACCTCAAGAAAAACATCAACAATTAACCAACGAAGAGAAAGTTGCATTAGTTAGTTGAATCCAAGGCTGCATAAAACTTTTTTCATAAGGAACTCTCCCACTCAGCACTCTGGAGCATCTCGCTTCAGGGTGCTTTTTTTTCTAGAAAATGACTCCAATTTAGCTTTTCCAAGTGATAGGGAATGCGATAGAGTCTGCGCATGTCCGATACATCATCACTAAATTCACTAAAGAAATACACCACCATCGTCGCTGACACTGGAGACTTTGAGTCTATCAAACAGTATCAACCACAAGATGCCACCACTAATCCGTCACTTATTCTCAAGGCGGCACTTCAAGACGAATACCAACACATCGTAGAGAAGGCTCTAGCATCAGCCTCCAGTAAGACCACTGAAGCAGTCATGGATCAGCTTCTCGTCCTCTTTGGCCTTGAAATTCTTAAAATCGTTCCAGGTCGTGTTTCTACAGAAGTAGACGCAAGACTCTCATTCGACACCGCTGGCACCATCGCTAAGGCAAAAGAAATCATCGCACTCTACAAGGAAAATGGCGTATCTAAAGAGCGCATCCTCATCAAGATCGCTTCCACATGGGAAGGCATCAAGGCTGCTGAAGAACTAGAAAAAGAAGGCATCACATGTAATCTCACTCTCCTCTTCTCTAAAGCACAAGCAATCGCCTGCGCAGAAGCTAACGTGCAGCTCATCTCACCATTTGTAGGCAGAATTTACGATTGGTATAAGAAAGACACAGGCATCGACTACACCGGCGCTGCAGACCCAGGAGTCATCTCAGTCACTGATATCTATAACTACTACAAGAAATTTGGTTATAAGACTGAAGTCATGGGAGCATCATTCAGAAACACTAGCCAGATCACTGAACTCGCTGGCTGTGACCTCCTAACCATCAGCCCAAACCTTCTCGAAGATCTACAAAATTCTAATGCAGAAGTGACTCAGAAGCTCAACGATCAAGATGCACAATCATCTGATCAAGTAAAAATCACACTCAACGAAGCGGACTTCCGCTTCATGTATAACGAAGACGCAATGGCTACGGAAAAAACTGCCGAAGGCATCCGTGGATTCAGTGCAGACATCGTCAAACTAGAGAAGCTCATCAGCAGTAAGCTCTAGCGTTAAGAATGCCAAACAGCTCAGCAGCCATCAGACTCAAGGGAGAAACTCACTTCACCTTTCTCCCCGGTCTGCATGGCACTGATGAGCTCTTTGAAGACCTAGTAGAACAACTCAATCTCCTAGAGGTAAGTTTTCAAACCACACTGATAAACTATCCACCGGGTCTCAAGCAAAGCTACAACAAGCTCTTCGACTGGCTGTGCTCGCATCTTGCACTTGATCAAAAGAATGCCGAGGACAGCGCTAAGACAGTCATCATCGCCGAGTCATTCTCTACCTCCCTCGCCCTCAAGCTCGCTGATAGGTTTCCCCTGCAGGTCAAAGCAGTAATCATCGCTGGTGGTTTCTGCGCTAGCCCTGCCAACCCTGGCGTGGCTTTACTGCCTTTGCGCCCATTACTTATGATAGCGCCACCTCGCTCAGCGGTGCGGCATTTTCTAACAGGTCCTGAGAGTTCACCAGAACTAGTGGATAAAGTCCGCTCTGCCATAAAAAGAGTCTCTTCAAGAACCCTTAACCAGCGCATCCGTAGTGCACTCACTCTCGAAGAAGAACAGACCCCCACTATTCCAAAAACTCCCGTGCTACTTCTCCAGGCCGAGCATGATGCTATTATCTCTTGGGAAAGACAAAATCAACTCGAACAACGCCTCCCCCATGCCGAAAGCCACTGGCTGGAGTCTCCACACCTTATCCTCCAAGTATACCCAGAAACTTGTGCCTCGCGTATCGTAGAATTTCTTGGTAATATATATAATCCATTATGACACCATCCATCGCACTCAGCATCGCTGGCTCAGACTGTTCATCAGGAGCCGGTATCCAAGCTGACCTCAAGACATTTTCCTCACACGGGTGCCACGGCCTAACAGCTCTCACCTGCGTCGTCGCAGAGACACCTGACACAGTGAAATCCATTCACCCCGTGCCCCCAACCATCCTCAAAGATCAGGTAGAAATCCTACTAAACACTTATCCAGTCGATGCCATCAAAACAGGCATGCTCTTCTCAAAAGCGCATCTCATAGCCGTTGTAGAAATACTCTCTCACAAAACCAATATCCCGCTCGTGGTAGATCCCGTCATGGTTGCCACATCAGGATCTTCACTAGTCGATAAAAACGCCATCCAGACCTACCGCGATAGATTGCTCCCACTCGCCACCCTCATCACGCCAAACATGCCAGAAGCCGCTGTCCTCTTAGGCCAGCCGGTAGAGGCCGAAGCCGACCTCGAATCCGCCGCAAAAGAACTCTCCGATCGCTACCAGACCTCCGTCCTCCTCAAAGGCGGCCACCTACCCGGAAATAGCGACAGGCTAGATATCCTCTGGCACAATGGTAAAGCTCACCACTTCACCGCACCAAAAATAGATATCGGCTGTACCCACGGCACTGGCTGCACCCTCTCCGCCGCCATCACCGCGCACCTAGCCCAAGGTGCCAACATGATCGATGCCGTCACCACCTCAATCGATTGGGTCCACTCCGCCATACTAAATTCCTTCAAGTGGCAATCCCCTTCAGGCAACACCATCCACTGCCTCGACCACCTAAGAACCGGGAGTCTTAAATAACCTACTTACAAGAGCCAACCCGTCACGATGAAAGCCTTTATCTAACCGAGCTTCACCACCACTCCCCACAGCGTAGGATCGAGCTCTTGTCTGGCTCTTGTTAAAACCTGATCGGCATCTTTTTCATCTAAAATCGCCATGAATGTGGATCCTGAACCGCTCATCATGGCACCTTCTACTTCTGGCTGAGCGAGTAGCCACAGCTTCATTTCTGCAAGAAATCGATGCTTCATAAAGACGGGTTTTTCTAGATCATTGACTAGCTCCCCCCATGAGAATTTCTGCGCTGAGTAATCCACATTTGGTAGTTTGTCCGCGCCTGCCCATCCCTTGTAGGCTTCCGGTGTGCTGACACCAAAACTTGGTTTCAGCAGGAGCATCGTCACCTCATGACCCCACTCGATGGGCTGGACTATCTCACCGCGCCCACTACAATCGCACACCGAATCATAAACAAAAAACGGCACGTCTGAGCCTATTTCTCCTAGTAACTCCGCCATTCTCTGCTTACTCAAACCAGTATTTTCTAGCTCATTCAGTCCACGCATCACCGCTGCTGCATCTCCACTGCCGCCGCCCAGACCAGCACCGTGAGGCACGTGCTTGATTAATTTCACTCTCCACTGACACTCTATTCCCGTCTCCCTCTCAAAGAGTCTAACAGCCTTCGTGACTAGGTTTGTCTCATCAAGCGGTACTCCCTCTGCATCACACTCCAGACTGTATTCGCCTGCACGATAAAACTCTAACTCATCCGCCAGACTGATGGGCGCCATCCGTGTGTTCAGCGCGTGGAATCCATCATCGCGTTTCCCTAACACATTGATCGTTAAATTTACTTTTGCTTTTGCTATTTCCCTATGAATTATCTCACTCATTTTTCGTGCTTTCCTATTAATGCTAACATCCTTCCGGTCGCCCCCATCTCGGTGCGGTAACTATAATACGTTTCTAAATCCTGACTCGTGCAGATGCCACAATCCGTGAAATTTTCATCTCGTACCCCTGCATCCATCGCCTGTTTTCTAATTTGCGAGGCGAAATCCACCTCATAGGCCGGCGGCCGAATACACGGCGCCAGAACCACTACCACATCACCCGGATCCGTTCCAAATTCCTCCTGCATCATCGCCAGCGCCCTCGATAAAATACCAAGCTCCGTCCCCCTCTTCCCAGAGTGCAGCAACCCGATCGCCCCCGTCACCTGATCCGCTAAATAAATAGCGCCACAATCTGCCACGTAAATCCCTAACAACACCCCAGCATCCGCTGAAATCAATCCATCCACACCTTCTATCATTGATGCTTTGTCAATGCTTCTAATCATCGCAAGCTCCGCACCATGCACCTGCTCTGCACGCCAGCATTGATCCCAAGAAAATCCCATCTGCTTTACAGCATCTCTGTGAAATGGCTCAAGCCGCGCCACAGTAGCCAGCTTATCAACATCCACTTCCACACCCCCCACTCGCGTCAAGAACCGAGCGGCTAACCCTTTCATGCTATCTACCTGAGCTAAGTAATCTTCCATCATCTACAGCACTTACTAAAACGTTCCACTAGAATTCGGCAATCAAAAAGGGTGCGCCATATGACGCACCCTGTATGAATGATAATTCATGGGGAATAGTAACTAAAAAATGTGTCTAGAGATTACGATTCAGTGCAGCCTTTGCGTAGTTCACTGTATCAGTTTCTTCTTCATCCATTTCTGACATCACTTCAGCTAGGTTAATAGCGATTTCGCCACGCATCTTAGACACTAGGTCTATTCCGTGTGATGTGATGCGAACCATGATCTTACGGCGATCTTCAGCAGCGTGAACTCGCTCGACATAGTTTAGCTTCTCAAGTCTATCTACTAGGCCAGTTGCTGCCGCGGTAGAATGCCCCATCTTCTTAGCTATGTCAGACATGGTTAGATACTCTTCACTTGAAAGATAAGTGAGCAGGAAGAACTGAGGAAATGAAACATTTCCCTTATTCAGCTCCGACGCAAGGTTGAGTATGCAAGAGCGCTGAGTAAACAGGACGAAGTCTGCGAGTCTCTCAGCTTCTTCTGAGCTTGATCCACCTTGTTGTATTGTAGTTTTCATATTGCTAATTAGGATAGATTAACTATTTAGAGGGTCTAAATAATCTATTTTCCATGAAATGACTTTAATTTAAAATACAGCTTTGTTACAAGCTTAATTTTAAAAATAGTTAACTTTTTTTAAATTTAAATAGAAAAAACACTCAAAACAAGTCACTTACGCAAGTTAATTTTTTAGTATTTTACCATTACCTTGCTAATACAGTTCTATTGACTATCAGAATCACCCTATTGTTCAAATGTTCTTAAATAAACGGCATCGCCCACAACAAGTGTTCCAGAAGTGATATCGGCCGCCAAAAACTGCCCTAATCTCTCCCCAGTCACCTTAATACTAGCCGCGTTATTATCCTCCCTCGCATTAGAACCTAGTGTGTATAAGATAGAATCCTCAGGTATTACCAACCTACCAAATCTCTGAATCAGCACATAATTAGCAACGACATTAACCGAGGCCACTCTCGCCACCAGTTTATCGCGCTGGTCTTGCTCTACTTTCTCTACCTCCACAGTCTTACTACCCACACATGAGCTGAGGAAACAAACACCTACTAGAACAACTACAGCTAATAAATTTTTCATCATGAGTGAGACCATAAAGCGTAAATCCCCTCCCCAAAGCAAAAAAAATGCAAAATTGATCAATCCTAGTATTGACGAAAGTCCCAAGGTATGTTTTTTCTCTTCGTAGTTCGATACACATCAATTCACGGGTCAGTGGCTGAGTGGTCGAAAGCGCTCCCCTGCTAAGGGAGTATACTCCAAAAGGGTATCCAGGGTTCGAATCCCTGCTGACCCGCCATTTGAAAAGAGACACCCGAAAGGGTGTCTCTTTTTGTTAATAGTAAGCTAGGATGAGAACGCAGTTTGACTGCTCCATTTATTGAACGCAGTGAAATAAATATCCTACAAAATGAATTTGCGGAGGAGTAAATTCACACTCCCGCAGAGCTGTAGCGGAGCGAAAGCAATCCCTGCTGACCCGCCATTTGAAAAGAGACACCCGAAAGGGTGTCTCTTTTTGTTTATAGTAAGCTGGGATGAGAACGCAGTTTGACTGCTCCATTTATTGAACGCAGTGAAATAAATATCCTACAAAATGAATTTGCGGAGGAGCAAATTCACACTCCCGCAGAGCTGTAGCGGAGCAAAAGCAATCCCTGCTGACCCTTTCACAAAAACCAAGGCTACTTGACGATGGACTGGATGTATTTGCGGATGGCTTCGAATTGCTCGTGTGAATCGCCATCGAGAATGTCGGGACGCAGGCCGGTGCCGTCGCTGGGGTTGGTGTAGCGGGGCATTTTGGTGTCGGGGACGAGCCGAGCGGGGTTGAACATCCATTGGTGATAATAGCCGGGGCGGAGACGATTGTGGCTAAACCCAAAGTTGATACCTTGAACCTCGAAGGCAGCTAGGGCAGGCTTCTCATTAATACCGTGGCATGCGATACAGGCATAGCCGCTCATTCCAACCAATTGTTTTCCGGTCTTGACCTGATCTTCCGCTGGCTTTTCCTTTGATGGCTCCGAGGCTAGCAGGCCATGGTGTTGGCCGAGGCCGTGCGCCATGTGTTTGGCATGGAGCGGGAAGGCGGGCATGCGCATATCGAGCCAGGGTCTCGGACGGGGATCGACTTTACCCAGCAGCATGCTCTCGATGTAGCTGGTGTGAAGCATGGATCCCATGTGGGTTAGCGGCGGGCGAGATTGAATGAGTCGCTCGTCGGGTGCGGTGATGTGGGCGATGAGATCTTTCGACTCGATGTGTATTTTTGAGATGAGGTCGGATTGGCCATTGTAGTTGTGGCAGGAGGCGCAATCAAGGGCAGTGATCTGGCGCTTGGTGTAGAACTCGACCGTATCGTGTTTCAAGAAAGGGACAACGGCAGGAGTGATGACCTTTTTTTCTTCGGTGGTGAGGTTAAGCCGAGGGGCGTCACCTCGTTTTTCAGCCGGGCCAAGGCAGCCTTTAGCTGACCAGTCTTTCAAGCCAAAGATGTTAGGTGTTTTAGCGGTTGAGGGGGCGAGGCCATCGTGGCAGGCGGCGCAATTGAGCGATTTAACAAGAGATTTTCCGCGGACAACATCGCCTGAAGGGAATTCAGATGGGTCGGGGGTGTGCTCGCCGGTCGATGCTTTAGTGAGATAAGCGGCGAGTGAGGAGGCTTCTTCATCCGATAAACGGAAATTGGGCATCTTGATGGCTTCGTGATGCTCTTGCGGATTCTTGAGGAAGGCGATCAAAGTCCCGCCCTTAAACTTGGTGGCGACGTTGTTGAGAGGAACACGGCCGTTTTCGTAGTCCGGCTCAGCCACATTGGGCTTAGTGTGACAGGCAATACACGCGAGCTTATGGAAATGTTCACCGCCTTTTTGAGCGAGAGTCAGGTCAGGGCCAATCGTGGCGGGTTTCCCCGAGGTCAGGGTTGCGAGATAGGCTCCGATGTCGGCGGCAGCTTGGGCACCTTCCGGCTTGGTGTGATCGACCATGGCGGGCATGGTGGTGGTGGGCTTGAGCTTCTCAGGCTGGGCAATCCAGCGGGTAAGCCAGACCTCGTTGGTACGGTCACCAATATCGGTGAGATTGGGTCCGGAGTATTTCAGCTCGGGCATGGAGGATTTGCCAAGGTCAGCGGCGTGGCACTGGATGCAGTTGTGGCTGGCGAAGAGGTGGGCTGGGTCGAGGGGGACTTCTTTGGATAATGAAGTGAAGGCCGAGGCCGGGATCGGTTCGCGAGGGAATTCACGACGTTCTTCCCAGAAAAGACGAAAGAAGCCAGAGCCATCCGCGGGAGAAGTGAAGCTGATTTCAATGGGAGAATCGCCTGGATTGAGGCGAAGACGTTCTGATTTTCCTTCGGTGAAGGTGACATCTTTGTCGTTGACCTTGAGGCCGACAGTCCCTTTCGCTTCGATGGAAAAGTAAACGCGATAGCGTTTTGGGATGGAGAGCGTGCCTTTATAGTCTGCAGTAAAGCGGCCGGGGGCGAGGCCGGCGACGGGAGATTCGCCCTCAGTGACCTGAAGTGCTGGGAGGGCAAAGTGTTTGGTTACTGATTTCTCACCAGACTTGAAGGTGCCTGTGAGAGCTGCCTGAGCTGATACCACAAGACCGATAAGGCCAAAAAAGACGATGGTAGCAGTGAATCTCATTAGAAAAAAGTAGCGTTGATCGCTTACGTCCCAGGAACCTTGTGGATGGTGCTGTAGATAGTGCCGATAAATTCATCACCATCAGTAGACTCAAGGTCGTATTCGAGCTTAAACTGTTGGCTCGGTTTGTGCCCTTCGACGGTCAAGAGGACGGACTTCTTGTCGGCACCTAATTTGGCTGCGGTGATGGCCACGGTGTCGGGCTTGCGATGCTTCTTCGACTCCTTCTTGATGGCATTCTCTTCAGCAGCCTTGTCGGGATTGTCGACGGAGAACTGGCCTGATCCATACTGTGGGCCACGAACATACTTCCAGCGTTGGCTGGAGAAGGATGTTGGGTCGTTCGCGAGTTCGGCATCGAGTTCGACGTCAAAGGTCAGCTTGATTCCATCCTTGGTGACTTCCATGGCGGATGGGAGCGGATTGGCTTCGTCCTGATTGCGACGGATGCGCTGGAGGCCGGCTTCGGTTGCCGCATTGGTCTGCCAGCCACGGAACCCGACGACATACATTGAGCCATCGGGGTGGAAGACAGCGCGCTGAGCGGAGGAGGAAAGCTTTACAGGAAGCTTTACGACGCCACCTTGATAGAAGCCATCGGAGACTTTCTGGCGGAGGACGTGGTAGATTGCAGATTTACCGTAAGAGAGGTGAATCAATTCACCTTCTGCAATCCCGATTTTAGCACCTTTTTCGACCCAGATCTGGCCTCCACCGGAGTTATCGACAGACATTGGAAGATAGCAGAGAGGTTCGGTGAACTCGGTCTTGTTTCCTTGACGGGTGTCTTCAACACCGAAGAAAGGAATTCCGCGCTTGGGCTCATAATAGTTGATCTTGCATCTTGGCTGCCAGGTTCCTTCGTTCTCGCCGGAGGTGATTTCACCGTTTGGTCCGATGCCGATACCGCCGGGGGCGCGAAGGCCGGTTCCGATGGTCTCGAAACGCTTACCGTCTGCACTGATTTTCACAAACGCTCCGTTGTGTGGGAGTATCTTGTCAAAACCACGACCGCCACGAAGGACAGGTGAGGCTTTGGCGAAGTAGAAGTTGCCTTCTTTGTCCGTTTCGAGGCCGAACTGGAATTCGTGGAAGTTATTAGAGAGATAGACATCATTGTTGAAGACTTCAAATTTGTCGGCTTCACCGTCATTGTTTAGGTCATATGTCTTGTAGATGCCATCTCGCCCCGAAATGTATGGCACGTCTTTGACAATCTTGAGACCCAGGGGCTCAAAGAACCCAGTAGCATAGCGTTTCCAAGTGAGCTTCTTGAACTCTTTGAGGCCACTCAAATGCCAGATGTCGCCATCCCAAGTAGAGAGAAGAGCGCTATCGCCATCAGAGAAGAAGTCGATGTCGGACATCCTGACTTTACCTTTGTAGGGAGATTTCTCCATTGCCGGAGGGAGAGGGACCTGATCGACGAGCCAAGGAGAGTCGCCTCCGGAAACTTTTACTTCGACTTCGAAGGTCTCGGGCGAAATGCTAGCACCACCTTTAGTCATCGGAGTGAGCGCGATAGGAGCGGGCATTTCTTCAGCAGGGTTCCCGGTGTAGAGGAGTGCCACCTTGGTGGTTTTGTCAGAGGGCTCGAGACTGAGTATGTGAGTTCCACCCTTATTGGTGCTCTTGATACTACCATCGACGGCAGAGGTTTTCAGGGCGAAGGTCTTTTCGCTGGAAGAATCGAGGAGACGCACGGTGAGTTCCTTTTTATGCGGAGCGACTTCTAGGTAGCGGACGAGCCCGTTGTTGTGATCGCTGACGGTATCGAGGATACGCGTTCCATTGACAGAGTAATCAAGGATGACTTGGTTGCCGTTACGGAAGTATCCGTTGAACTCGAGGTGAGAGAAGTTTCCATAGCCTTTGAGCGGCCGCTTGTCTTCAAACGAGCCAGACTCATCGGCCCAGACGGAACCCTCGTCGGCAGTGAAGAGGTAGGAATCCTTGTTATTGAACTGGTTGACTCTTCCATGACCATTGCCCCAAGGGGTATTGAGCAAGTTGAGTCCCTTGTCAGTCGCTGAGACTAACGAGAGGTTTTCGATATTGAAAAGAGCCACCCGATTTGGGAGGGCTGAGTAAGAGAGGGCGATGCCTTTGATGGCAGATTCGCGGCGCTCCTTGCCTTTGAACCAATCTCCGTAGGTCTGGAAGAACGCAGGGCCGTGGTCGGAAAGGTGATACCACTTCTGTTTTGGAGCACCTTTGAGGCTCGCGGCAGCAGTAGCATATTCAGTCAAAGCGGAACGGGGAATTTCCAGCTCACTCATCGCGGAAAGAAGGGAGCTTGAGGAGAGTTCGTGAACCTTGACATTACGAAATTGGACGGGAGATCCGTCATCGTGGTTTTGCAGGCCAAAGTATCCACTAACGTCGCCACGACCCGCTTGGCATTCGAAAACGTTGATGAGTTTGTCATTGAGAATGACAGCGATTTGGTCACCGGCGGTGATGATTTTGTAGGTATTCCATTCGCCGACTTTCACGTTGGGATGGATGCCAGCCTGGATGTTATAAATAGCGCCGGTTTTGTTTTTGTGTGATGCGTTACCACCGATTTGGATCTCGTAACCTTTTTTCACGGCGACCCAAGGATCTTTGCCTGGATCAGGGAAACGGACAAAGACGCCGGAGTTATCAGCATCTTCAGGAGCATTGAACTCAATTTCGAAACAGGCATTCTTAAATTCCTTCTTACCATACCACCAGAGACCCATACCGCCCTTTGCGGTTGAGATGTTGTTAGCAATGGTGAACGAACCGGGGCCGGCTTGTTTCCAATCGGAAGCGGCTTGTGGGAGAACATTGTGCGTCTCCTTGCCGTGGAGTGTGGCGATAAGTAAAGGAAGAAGAATTAGTTTTTTCATGGTTGAGATAAGTAAAGTATGATTATTAAAAATTTAGATTCTTTGAAGTGTTCCAGAGGGCTTTGTCGAGGCGATGTCATTTCGAAGTCTCTGGATTCTCTCTATCGAAAGCGACTTTACCTTCAATCAATGGATTATTGCAAGTTCCATGTTTCAGATAGTCGCATGATTGTGCACTCCCCCACCCTAGCCAGTGTGCCGCACATCCGCAACTAATTGGAGTGTGATTATTTGAGGTACCCTGCGGATTTTAGGAAGGCATCCATCTTTACTAATATTTCATCAAAAATGACTTTGTTTCTATAATTGAAAAAACCGTGCCCTTGCCCTTTCCAGATATGCAATTCAGACTTTTTCCCAACGGCCTTTATTCTTCTATCCCAGTCTTCGCCAGTCTTTACTGGGATTAGATTATCTGTTGACCCAAGAAAAAAGATACTGTTAGGGGTTTCTTTGGTGATATTATGAAGTGGGGATATCTGTTTGTGATACCCTTTCACCCGAGAGTGGCCATAGCCATCAGGTCCGTTATCGATCACTGGATTAAACAGTACCAATAAGTTAGGCCAGGAGCTTATCGACTTGTCTTCACCGTCCTCTTCAAATGCTGTAGATGTCCCCGTGGCGGCCGCGATATGTCCACCTGCGGAACCTCCCCCAGCAGCGATACGCTCAGGGTCAATATTATAGGTTAGCGCGTTTTTTCTAATCCAGCGAACGGCAGACTTAGCATCCTTCACACATTCTTTTGGAGAAGTGCCGTGACTTTTTGCTGTTCGGTAGTCTGCAGAGATGGCGATTACTCCTAGATCTGCTAGGTGTTTGCAAAATGGATAGAACTGGCTGGCAGACCCAGAGCTCCAACCACCACCAAAGAAGAAAACAATGGCAGGGTATTTTTCAGCATTATTTTTTTGTAATCTGGTGGGTAGAAGAAATGAAGCTTAAGTGGTTTTTTGTCTGTTTTTTTATACTCCACCGATGCGTCGGGTTTAAACCCTTTCACTTCCAGAGCGTTGACGGTTGATATTGTTTGTAAAAAAATAAGCGTGATAAGAAAGTATTTCATAATTTAGATTTTTTTGAATAGGTAGCTAGTTACTTTTGGATTACGTATTTTATAACAGGACAACATTCTGTGCTATCCTCTTCACTAAAACCCCATTTTTTTGACTACCAAATGACAATGTCATCTTTATCAAAAAAAATCCAGCTTTCAAATGAAACCAGCTCCCCAGCTCCTTCCCTCAGTCGTTATCGACCACACTGTTGATCAACGTCCTAGCATCGCTAACCCAGGGGAGAGAGCGATGGTGAACGAAGGTGTTGAGGTTATAGTTGGGTGGTTTATTTGTCTGTCTCTTTATTTTCTAGTCTGCGCACTACTAAAGCTACTGCCCCAGCTCCGCTTTATTCCAACTGCCCCAACTATTCCAACTGCCGCATCGACCATAGTTCGCCATCATAATCAGGCATCTTACTGCCATTACTCTTGCGCTCCGCACTCAGATACCCTCCCCGCAAACTCTCCACCACACCTTTCACAAATTCTCTCCCGCCAATCACTCCACCATCCACAAAGTAATGCGTCTTAATCCGCAACACCTCAGACAAGCTCATCTTACCGCCCCGTTCCTGCTCCAGCTCCACATCCTCGGACCTAAATCCCCTCCGCACCTGCTTCCCTGAGGCATTAATGATTTCCTCACCATCCTCAAACAAAATCAACCGATACCGCCCCGCAACCCCACGCCACGCATAATGCTCAGGTGTCACATAGCCCTCCCAGCCATCATACGCTGAGTCCGAATCTCCCTGATTCTCGCGCTCCTCCAGCACTCTCGCTATCCCGCGCCTGGCCAACGACCCACGCTTCCCACCAGCCACCGCCTCGGCATAACTGCACCAGCGATAATTCTCCGGACTCTTCACCATCCCAGCCCTCACTGGATTCAGATCAATGTAAGCCGACATCACCCGCGCCGCATGTCCATTTTCCACCAGCACACTCTTATACCGTGCCTCCCACAGCGTCCCACAGCGTCCATTCTGCGCATTATACCATCGAGTAAATCGCTGCTTCAGCGTCTTCATAAACAGACCCAGATCCCACATCCTCTTGGTAAACCGCTCGCGCAGTTCCACATGAGCCGCGTTCCCTTTCTCCGTGGTCGATTCCGCCAGCGCCCTCAACTGTTTCTCTACCATTCCCACATAATCGTCACTATAAATCAACTTTAAGCGCTCCATCAAATCCTCATCGCTCAAGCTCTCATCCATCCTGGGAGGCACCTCCACGAGGATATGAAAGTGATTACTCATCACACAATAGCTCAACACCCTCAGCCCACAAAACGCCTCATACATCCGCAGATAAG
>Ga0209711_10003451_pt1 | contig 13375 bp, 6 predicted proteins | sample ArcticOcean_MG_C_7_FD_187441 | JGI IMG/M metagenome (GOLD analysis project Ga0209711, IMG submission 187441) | Marine microbial communities from western Arctic Ocean - ArcticOcean_MG_CB11_88 (SPAdes) (version 2) | ecosystem: Environmental > Aquatic > Marine > Oceanic | place: Arctic Ocean... | reverse complement strand
TGCCAAAAAATACTTCACTTCCATTGAGGGAGGAGCCTGCAATGGTAACAATTTCCGTTGGAGTAGCTGTGAGTGGGCTAACTGAACTGATATAAGGTACGGTTTGGCCATAAACATGGCTGAATACCAATAAAAACAAACCAAAAACACTGGATATCTTCATCATTGGCTGTTCACTTTGAGTATTTTAATCCAGATTTCATCCATATCTTTCTTTTTGTTTTCCCGAAGCAGTTTGGATTTTACTTGAGTTAGATTATCCGATCTGTATATAACAACATAGTAGTATCCTTTTTCGCTGACAAAACCAACCAGCGCTTCGTGATATCCCTCTAAAAATAACTGATCACTGAATTTGTTTGCATTTTCATAGATTTCAAATACACCAGCAATGAGATAAACTCCTTCAGGGAGTTCCAATAAATGATTTCCTTTGATAACTTCTTCTACTTGCGGTATGACTTCTTCTACTTGCGGTATGACTTCTTCTACTTGCGGTATGACTTCTTCTACTTGTGGTATGACTTCTTCTACTTGCGGTATGACTTCTTCAAGGACCTCTTCAATAGGTTCCTTCTTAATTTCCGGTTTTATTGTGGCCCGATCAATGATTGAATCTATTGCCTCCTTACTCATGGTGGGTTCCCAGATAACTAAAGAGTCTGACTTGCCTTCTTTGTTTGTTTTAACATACTGCACACCAATTTCAGTGTTGCCCTTCGGATTCGTTCGAGTTTCTTTGGTCTGATCCCCAATCATTTCCCATGATTCATCGGCAGGAACCCAAGTAATCGCTTCCTCGATAGTACCATCTTGTGATGCGTGTTGTACAACTATTGCTTTCTGCTCTTCACCGTTTTCAGTAGTTTTCAGAACCTCTCCACGCGTGTCATCTAATTTCCATGGCTTATCTAACTCTATTGTGTCTGTTCTCTCAATGATTACAGTATCAATTTTTTCTATGACAACTGTATCAACTTCTTCCTCTTTTTCCTCTTTTTCTGGCCTTTTAGAGTTGATGAATGACGAGGTATGCTTGGCATGAGGTTTTCTTTTACCAAGATGGATTCCTAAATGTATTTCATGAGAGGGCCCTAAATCATTCATTATATTTAAATTACCTGTCTCATAACTGTAACCAAGTCCAAATCTCCCCTTCAACTTAACGCCTGCGGTTCCAATGATGTTCATGTCTTCTCTGTACGTGCCACTGACCCAAATGACGTGGAATAGGTGAAGAAGGAGTGTTCCTTCGAGTTGACTGGTACCATAATTATTGTATCGGTAAACTAAATGGGGCTCAATAGCTATATTATCCGAAAGGTGACCTCGAAAATAGGTTTGTAGCATCAGGTTATCGAGAGGCTTTATTCTTATTGGATTTGAGCTGTCATTGTCTATAAATTTGTCATAGCTAATCAAGTTGGGTATAGAAAAACCAAAATTAAAATGACCTGCATGATATGTTAATCCAAAATCAGCCAATGCGAAAGTACTATTATTGGCGATATTTGCATAAGCAGGATCAAAAGGGTCATCTAATTCTCCATAATCTAACATTTGACTACCTCCACCAACGGACAAACCAAATCGGATATTATGTTTTAAATCTAATGTCATCAGATAAGAAACGGATGCTTTTCCAGCGGTAGTACTTAATAAACCACCTTGCTCGATATTGTAACCTGAAAATCCAATACCGATACCTCCCGGTAATGGCGCATGAAAGCTCCCATGCATCGTAGTAGGAGCGCCGTTTATGCCCGACCATTGCTGTTGATAAAGACCATAAAAAACAGAGTGACCCTCGACACCTGCATAAGCAGGATTATAGAGGTAAGGATTCATATAAAATTGATTAAAAACAATTGGTTGTTGAGCAAAACCAGAAAAAGAACAAAGTACTAGTATTAGTAAATGTATTTTTCTCATGTTAGCTGATAATTCATGTGATCGTTGTTTAATATGGTTATTCAAAAGTGTAAAATTTTTTTCAAAATAAAAAGGGAAAATTAGCAAATAAGAGGTAAACAACTTATTATATTTTATTTTCTAAGCACGACATCAAATTATTTTTTTTGGCAAAAAACATTAATTTTTTTGTAGGTTTGCTATCCAATTTGTTAATAATGAAAATTTATCATTGCTTATTCACTTTTATTTTCTGTCTCACTTCCAGCCTCGTGCAAGCACAGTATTGGATTGGCATTAAAGGAGGACCTTCTTTTATCACCCATGATTATCAGTACGAGACTTATAAAGATAGTTTCGATATAGCAAATAACAATAATTTCCATTTAGGTGCGATCATGACTTATGTTGCCTCGAAAAGATTTTCTGTGACTTCTGAACTAAATTATGAGCGACGGTCCAGAACACTTTCTAATATACCAAATATAACTGACTCTGCTTCAAGTATTTTTAACACACATTATATTACAAGCCCGATTCTTTTACAAGTCAATTTCCCTGGTGCCCCATTATCATTTTACGTCAATGCCGGAATTAAATTGAACTATTGGTTAGCTGCTACTGGAACTATGTACACAACCGATATTGGCAACATTTGGGGTGAATCCATAGATTATACGGTAGTATTTGATGAGGTCAATTCTTCACAAAAACAAAAATCAATAATAGATGCCAATAGGATGCAATACGGCTTATCAGTTGGGGCTGGATTTTATTTGGATGTTCTTGGAGGAGATCGGATGCTCATTGATTTTAGATATAATTACTCACATTCCAACTTAGGTTTTAATGGATTAAGTAATGATTTTGAAAACATGTTGTCTTATTACGAAAATTTTGAGTACCGAAATCATTCCTTAACAGTCTCAGTAGGGTATTTGCTTTTTTATAGCTCTCAACTTAAAAGAAAAGGTAGTAGTTCAATTAAGCAGAAAAAGCAGAAAAAGCTAAAAAAGCGATAATAGATATAGTAATATATTCTATTTACTTCCATTATAATTGTATTAGGCATGGCCTCATAATTAAATGTGTCATACATCATTTAAATACGATTATCCAAGAACTTGATAATTTTGCTGACTTTTAATTGTTGAAACTGTGTTAAAAAAATTTCTAAAATTTCTAGGAGCGGTTGACGGTGAAGATAGGCAAATGTGGTTTTTGCTCGGAGTCGGTGCTTTTATGGGCTTCTTCCTTGCGAGTTATCAAGTAGGATCGGAATCTTTATTTATTCAAACGCTAGGAGAGAAATATCTGGCAGAGTCCTTCTTTGTAACAGGAGCCTTGGGGCTACTTTCTTCTGTCATTTATGTATACCTCCAAAAAAAAATCAGATTTTCTCGGTTAGTCATAGGAAATGCTGCGGTGATCACATTATTTGTCTGTGGTTTAAGGCTTGCTTTTGAGTTTGTTGAGATAGGAGATAAGGAATCTGGATTTGCCTTGCTGCCTTTTTTGCTTTTTGTAATGATGGGTCCAATGACTTCCCTTTTACTTTTAGGTTTTTGGGGATTATTCGGAAGAATTTTTGATACTCGGCAAACAAAAAGATTGATTGGAAGTGTAGATACAGGTCAATTAGTTGCTACTATTATTGCCTTTTTCTCAATACCTCTCTTAATAGAACTCCCTTTCGTTGATGATACTTATGATTTGCTTCTCATATCAGGAGTTTCGATGGTTGTTATATTATGGTTAACGGTATTGATTTGCAAAAATTATAATGTAGATCTTATTGACTCATTGAAAAAGGATCAAAATGTAGAAGATACAGGGTATTTAGGTATTTTCAAAAATAATTATACCCGTTTATTATCTGTTTTTATAATTTGTTCTATGGGTGCTGCAATTTTCTTAGAATACAGTTTTTTGGCAACTATAGAAATTTATCATCCCGAAGAAGATAAATTAAATCGATTTTTATCCTTTTTTAATGGAACGGTGATTATCATGAGTTTCATTATTCAAACTTTTATCAATGATATTATTTTAAATAAGTTCGGCTTGAAAGTAGCCTTGATGACTATGCCAATTATTTTGATATTATTCATGATAGGAGGTCTAGTTTCAGGTCATTTTTTTGGATATGAGATACTCAATGAAGACTTTTTATTTTTCTTTATGTTTATTATTAGCGGTAAGGCATTCACAGCTTCATTGAGAGACGCCTTGGAGTCACCCGCTTTTAAATTGTTTTTCTTACCATTCAATCTAACCGTCAGATTTGATATTCAAAATAAGGTAGAAGGTGTTATCGGACAATTGGCTACTTTTTTGGCTGGAGGATTACAAATCTTAATAGCTAGTTTGGTTTTTGTTAAGTTGATTCATTTTATTTATTTGATCATAGCGATTGCTCTCGGTGTCATTTATTTCTCTGTAAAGTTGTACAATCAATACCAGATTAAACTTAAGGAAACATTGATAAGTCAAAGAGATCTCATAGCAGATAAGGGGAAAACAAATGAATTTAGTGCCTTAAGAGTATTGAAAAATGAGCTTAAAAGTGAAAATGAAATAAGAGTACTTAACGCCCTTAGGTTGTACGAACAGCTAGATCCTATTAGATTAACCCTGGTTCTTTTGGACCAGTTAGCTTCATCCAGTGTAAAAGTTAAAAGTTACGCTTATTCAAAACTGTCTGAAATCAAGGCCTACGAAACTTTAGAAATCATAAAGCAAGAATCTAAAAAGGAACAAAATGAATCAGTACTGATTTTGGTAAGAAAGACGATTGCAGTTTTACAGAAATTCCAGGCTTATGAGTTAAATGATGAGTCCATAAGACATTATACACGGTCAACCATACAGCAAGACAGAGTATACGGAGCAAGGTTGTTGGTTAGGTTAGAAGAAGATAAGCATTTGCCTTATTTAGTAGAGTTACTAAGAGATATTAACCCAGAAGTTCGCATTGCAGCACTTATAGCTGTTGGAAAGTTGCAACGTCCTGAAATGTTTACGGTGATTCTTGATCACTTACATATTCCGAGCTACAGTAATACAGCCATGTCTGCCTTGATGCATATGGGTGATCGGGTATTTCATGCTGCAGATGCCGCTTTTTTTAAAACTGGACAGCATAGAGCCACGATGGTAAGAGTGGTGCAGTTATTTGGAATTATTGGGGGAAAACAAGCTAAAGAATTACTTTGGAAAAAAATTGAATTTCCCAATAAGCAAGTTGTCTCAGAGTTGCTAAAATCTTTAAATGCCTTGGGTTTTGAATCTAAAGATTTTCAGTCAGCTCGGATTAAATTGATAATTGAAAACCTTTTAGGTGATATCGCTTGGAATATAAAAGCCATTCAAGATATTCCCCAAGTTGAACCAATAGATCCTTTGGATGTAGAATTACTTAAAGCATTAAAAGAGGAGAATATTGTAAACTTGAATAATTTATTTATTCTTTTGGGTATGATCTATGACCTACATAATGTGCAGTTGGTCAAGGAAAATTTATCCCATGGTTCAATGGATTCAGTAACTTTTGCTATTGAGATGTTGGACGTCTTTGTTGAAGATGAAATTAAGCCCATGCTATTACCTGTTTTAGATGATATAACAGATAAAGAGCGATTGAATTTATTGTTGAATTTCTTCCCTCCTGAACATTTTGAATCTTATTCGGATTTACTTACCCAAATCGTTAATAGAGATTTTAATCGAATCACACGATACACAAAATCCTTGGCTATGGATAGGCTTCACCAGCTTCCAGAAGCCCGTGTCTCCAATTCCTTGATTGCGAATTTATTTAATCCAGATGTATTGTTGTTGCAAAGTGCTGCAAACTCTATCTATAAAATGGAGCCTGAAGCTTATCAAGCGCATACGAATAGGATTAAACCATATTCTAAATTAAGATTAGATGAGATCATCGTACCTCCGGTTTTCGCTTATAAAGAAGAAGAAAATTATAGAAAAATGTTATTAGTTGAGCGGGTGAGGTTCATAAAATCTCTATCAAGCTTTGCAGCTATTCCCGGGGATAGTATCACCAGAATAGTTGACGCTATGAATCAAAGGAAGGTCGATAAAGGGACTGTGCTTATTAATGAAGGGGATAATGTAGATCTACCTTTGTTCGTGATCATCAAGGGGAAGGTTGATCTGATGAGGTCGGATGCTGTATTCAAATCATTGGGTCCCAAAGATATTATGGGGGAAGAGATAATTCTCTTTTCGGAGAAATATGATTATCAAGCAGTGGCCAAAGAACAGACTTCCTTCTTTATTTTACCAAAAGAGGAAATTTTTGATTTGATGACACTTCATAGTGAGATATTAAGAGCTTTCCTTGATTTAATAGATACATCTAAAAAACCTGAGTCAATAGATCCATTTGATTTGAGTATATTAGATGATAATGTCAGTGTGTTTAATTAGTCTTGCCTCAGTTTGAAATTAAATAATGAACGCCATAGAAAAGATATTAGTTGTTCACTCAGAAGAAGATGATTTAGCAATTCAGGGTGATGAAAAGGGTTGGGTTACTAATTTTTTTAAATTTCTCTCTTCCTTATTGCTGCACATGAATTATCGGGATCTTTTACTTGAATCATGCAGTTTAAGTCAGCTTAAAAAAAGCGAGTTAAAAAAAAATATTATCGTAGTATTGGTAGTGAGCCCGCGTCTGACTGTTGAAAATAAGGGGTATCAAATGATTTCTTCATGGTTAAAGCAAATAGCCGCTACTCAAAAAGGCCCCCAAGATGAAGTAGAGAGATGCCTGATAGTACATAAAATAGTTTTTAATTTTCAAAATTTTCCAGAATTACTGAAATTAAATCATTATCAATTATACGAAATCGATAATGTGACAGGTTTGCCTCGAGAAATTAATCGATTTTTTGGATCAGATGCAGAAAAAAATTATTGGATGAAGTTGATTGATTTATCCTTTGATATTTCAAGATATTTGTCTTCAAAATCAAAAAAAACTGAAGTTAAAAGTATAAATAAAAGAGCAAAGACTGTTTACCTAGCTGAAGTCGGAAAAGACTTGATAATTCAAAGAGATATGATGCGCCGCGAATTACGGAGTCATGGATTTGAGGTATTACCCAAAAATGCAATTACCGGAAACCGTGAGGAAATGGAAATGACCATAAAAAATAATTTGTCAAATGCCAGGTTATCTCTACACTTAATTGGAGAGGATTATGGTGATAGTATTGAAGGGCACGAGTTGTCTTTGGTTGATTTACAAAATGAAATGGCCAATGAATATTCAGGCAACTTGATAAAAGAAAATTTAAAAAACGACAAAAAAAAGCAATTTGGGAGATTGATTTGGGTTTCTCAATCAATAAAAAATATTACCGAACGACAGAAAATATTTATTGAGAATATAAAAACTGAAGCCGCATTATATGAAGAAACGGAAGTTTTAGAGGTAGATCTGGAAGAGATGAAATCTATTGTAATAGAAGAAATTGAAACAGGTGGTAGATTTCACAGTGTCAACCGTGAGATTTCAGGTTATGAGGAACCCTCAAAAACTGATTCATCAAAAATAATATATTTAATTTTGGATAAAGAGGATCTCGAGGAGGGGCAAGTGATAGCAAAAGCACTTAAAAAAAAGGGTTTTAGGGTTGTTCAGCCTATTTTTGAAGGAGAATTAGTTGATGTTCGTTATATTCATCAAGAGAATCTCAAAAGATGTGATGCGGCAATAATTTATTTTGGGAATACTTCAGAAACCTGGATAAAAACTAAATTACAAGATCTAATGAAATCACCTGGATTTGGCAGAGTGAAGAAAATGATAGCCAAAGCAGTTTACTTTAGAGATGAAAAAAAAATAGATAGTAATTATCTTAAGAAGAATAATACAATGATATTGGGTGAGCAAGCTGCATTCAAATTATTACATTTGAAACCATTTTTAGAATTACTTGAGGGTAAAAAATGAGTGACAAGACATTAGATAAAAAAGAAATTATTGAATCTGATATCTCGGAGCTATTTAATCCTTTTCCAGGATTGAGGCCTTTTGGTGTCGAGGAAACTTATTTGTTTTTTGGTAGGGAGGGTCAAAGTGATGATGCATTAGTCAAGTTATCAAAAGGCAGGTTTTTAGCGATTTTAGGAGCTTCGGGCAGTGGTAAATCTTCTTTCATGTATTGTGGACTTATCCCTTCCTTACAAGGGGGTATGATGACAAAAGCGGGCTCCAATTGGCAAACTATGGTGAGCAGACCTGGATCAGGCCCCATTGATAATCTCGCCGAGTCAATACTCAAATATAAAAAAGACTACCATAATCTTCCGCAAAAAGAACAGCAGATCGAACGAACGATTGTAAGCACTGTATTACGTAGTTCAAGTCTTGGACTTGTCGAGGTAATGAAACAGATCAATAAAGATCAAAAAATTAATACACTCATCGTAATTGATCAATTTGAAGAACTTTTTCGCTTCAGTAAGTTAGAAGCCAAAAATTCTGATGAAAACGAGTCCGCTGCTTTTATTAATTTACTCATTGAAGCGGTGGAGAGTCCAGAAGTGGCCGTATATATAACGATCACAATGCGATCTGATTTCATTGGAGAATGTGCCAAATATCTGGATCTGACTCAATTGATTAATGATTCTCACTATTTGATACCGCAAATGGTAAGGGATCAAAAGCGTATGGTTATTGAGGGACCTATCGCTGTTGGAGGTGGAAAAATTACTCCTCGGTTGACACAACAACTACTCAACGATTTGGGTGATAATCCTGATCAGTTACCGATATTGCAGCATGCTTTGATGCGTACTTGGGGCTATTGGGTGTCGTCTCGTCAAGATACGGAGGCCATTGATCTTGAGCATTATAATGCCATTGGTACCTTAAAAAGTGCGCTCTCCCAACATGCCAATGAAGCCTTCGATTTATTAAATAAAAGAGAACGTCAAATCGCTGAGTCCATGTTCAAGGCATTAACCGAAAAAGGTGCCGAAAATACAGGAATCAGACGACCAACCAAACTCAGTACTCTCGCAGCTATCTCTGGTGTATCTGAAGACGATGTAGCGCGCGTCGTAAATAGATTCAGAGAGCCGGGACGATCGCTTTTAATGCCACCTCACGGGATTGAAATTACTTCTGAAACGGTCATCGATATTTCTCATGAAAGTTTGATGAGAATTTGGGACAGATTGAAGCAATGGCTTGAGGAAGAGAGCAAATCTGCTGATATGTACCTGAATCTTTCTGAGGCGGCACGAAAGTTTCAGGAGGGAAAGGCGAGTTTATGGCAAATGCCAGATTTGCAATTGGCTATCAATTGGCGCATTTCTAATCGGCCAACGATTGTTTGGGCAACCCGTTATGATGAAGCTTTCGAAAGAGCCATGGTTTTCTTGGAAACTTCAGAGCGTGCTCATGAAAATGAGCAAAGAAATAAGGCGCTTTTACAAAAAAGGAAAGTAAAGAACAGTAGAATTCTTGCATTGGTTTTTGGTGCTTTTGCGGTGTTGGGAATATTTTTAACATTGTATTCAGTTACGCAATCGAATTTGGCAGCTGATAATGAAATAAAAGCCAAAGGAAGTGCTGCTGAGGCATTGATTAGTGCCGAAAAGGCAAAAGAAGAAGAGAAAAAAGCCTTATCAGCCTTAGATCAAGCAAAACTAGCTGAGCAAGAAGCAAATATTCAAAGAGACAGTGCTACAGTTGCTCAGAAAACAGCAGAAATAGCTAAAAATGAGGCAGAAATAGCTACAAAAGACGCTATTCTTCAAAAGACCCTGGCAGATTCAGCCAAGATTGAAGCGGTTGTGCAGCTAGACAATGCAGTGTTACAAGAAAAAAGGGCTCTTCAGGCTCAAGAAACATCAGAAAAATTACGCTATCAAGCGGTAGCTCAATCTATGGCGCTTAGAGCTATAGATGTACCTGACGATCAATTGAGAGCTGTCATAGCCAAACAGGCTTATGACTTCTTTATTGCTTATAAAGAGCCTGATAAGCAATATAATGGCGATATTTATGCAGGAGCTTATTATGGAATAAAGGGCTTATTGAAATTAGATCAATACGAGAAAGCCCCAGAAGCGGGTAGAGATGCAGCTACTTTTAAGGCGGATTCGGCTTTTAATCAATACCATGGGCATACCCAACCAGGGCCCGGTAGAGAAGTGGTCAATGTACGTAGTGTAGCCTTTTCGAAAGACGGCTCTAAAATGTACTCTGCCGGTGGTGATGGTCGATTGTTGCAATGGGACTTTGACGATAGATCATATATTGAGGTGTACAAACAATCCAATGTTAATCGTGTGGTGAATATAAGTCCAAATGAACGCTGGCTTGCTTTAGGAACGAGTGAAGATGAAATTGATCTTTTTGATTTAGATGATATTCTTAAAGAACCAAAGAAACTCGAGGGTCATCAAGGTGCTGTATATGATTTAGTATTTTTTGATGGAAATTTCGGATTTGCCAGCGTCGGTGCAGATAAAAAAATACTAATAAATAGTTATCGAGAATCTATTTTATTAGCCGAGTTGGAGTCTACAACAAAAACTATAGCGATATCTCCTGATGGGAAATATTTGGCGGCTGGTTCAATGAATGGAGAAGTCATTTTATTTGATTTAGAGGGATTGGAGGAACCTAAAAAAATTATAAGAAAGGACATGGAACAAAAGCCTATTCTTGATGTAAAGTTTAGTTATAATGGTAAATTCTTAGCAATAGGAGGGCTTAATATAAATAACGGTTTAGGCTATGCATTCATTTGGGATAGAAAAAACAATACGCAGTATGGTCCAGAGCTGATGGGTTTTTCGGCACAAGTAAATGATGTTGAGTTTTCAAAAGATGACTTTTTGCTAGCTGTCTCAAGTAATGATAATTCAGTAAGGTTTTGGGATCTGGATCCAGATAATATTTATGATCTACCAACAATCATTTATGATCACAAAGGTTGGGTATGGGACGCGAGCTTTCATCCAAATGGAGGATATTTGGTAACTGCGGCCGAAGATGGATTGCTTAGGAGGTTTCCCCTCAAGCCAAATAAGATGGTTGACGATTTGTGTAATTATATTTCGCGTAATATGTCGGATATTGAATGGCGTCAGTACGTGGGAGATGCGAGTGAAATTCCTTGGGTAGAGACATGCAAGGGCAAGATTAAGCCTAGCAATGAAGCTTCAAATTCTAAAATTCAAGTTGATAGCTCAAGTATAAATGAAAGAAATTTAGAATCAAATGAGAGCTCTAAATCGAAAAATGAGAAGAATTAGTGGGTACTTTTGAGATAAGATTAGTTGCCGCATTTTTTTTGTTGTTCTCGACATTTTTTGTATCAGCACAGACATGGACTCAGAAACTGTTGATCGCCGAACGAGATTATGATGCAGGTAGATTGGTGAATATTGTAGATAATATTTCGGGAGGATTTGAAAAATCTTTGGGTGAAAAAGGATATACTAGTGAAGAGAAAATAAGAGCACTCAAACTGATTACTAAGGTTTATATATTTATAGATAATGAGCCTAAGTCAGATGAGTATATGATTAAACTGCTCAGGGCTGATAAAGAACACAACCTAGATCCTAAAGTCGATCCGGCTGAGCTATACGATTTATATAGGAAATTCAGGTCTCAGCCTATTTTTAGAATCGGTTTGAGGGTAGGTGTTAATAAGAGTTATCCCAATATTATTAATACCTTCGGTACGGGAAATACAGGAATAGTATCTAAAATTTATAATGGTGTAGGAGAACCTCCTAATGAAGCCTCGATAAATGGAGGTTCTGGTACTGGTTTTTTCATCAATGCGATGGCAGAGCGGTATTTAGATTGGGGTTTGGAAGTAGGATTAGGATTAGAATTTCGTAATTCTCAATACAGCGTAGATAATTATATCACTTACGGAGATAGTCTTCAAGTAAATGAGATCAATGAGATAGTCCAGTTTGCTGTTTTATCAACAATGGTTACCCATCAACAATCCTTTGTTAGGGTTCCACTACTTTTAAGATATAATTTTAACTATGACTCAGACAACAGCTTTGTTCCCTACATAGCCGTAGGGGCTAGTTATGATTATTTATTGAATGCTAAATATTTAGAAGGTAATAGAACAGGAGGAACTGAATACAAATTTGATTCGGATCTTTCTCTTAAAGGTCTAGATCTCATCGCCAAAAATAATTTTTCTGTTTTTGCATGTTTAGGGTTGAAAATGCGTGTTAAAACACATTTTTTAACTCTTGAAGCTAAATTTAATAAGGCACTGCTAAATTATATTAACCCTAATAATCGATGGAGTAATAATCCGCTGTCTACTTATGACTTGGCATTTGTTGAAGATGATTTATCATTGGATATGCTTTCTTTTTCTTTTGGTTATACCTATTCTATTTATAATCCTCAGAAACTCAAGGAATTTAAATGATAAGAAAGTATTCTATACTTGTTTTATTGATACTTGTCTTGATGGCATATAGTTGTGTGGTCGAGCCAGATTATGGACCAAGGCCCGTAGACACGTTTATTAAATATTATGGAATTTCAGGCTCTAATGAGGTGGTTGACATGATCACCTCAAATCAGGGCAATTTAATCATTCTGGGTAATGAAGAAAGTTCAGCGTCTGGAGCCTCAAAAGATATTGTGATTCTTGAAATAGATACAGTTGGGAATTTGATTAAAAAAAAGACTTTTGATGTTCAATCTTTATATGCGGCTGACAGCTCGTATAATTTTGAAATCACTGATGATGAAGCGGTTAGAATTAAAGCAATAGATAGTGGATATTTGCTTTGTGCCAATTTTACGGCAAAAGATGACAAAGTCAACGGGTTAGGATCGAAAATTTTCTGGTGTGAACTAGATGATAATTATAATATTATTGGCAAACAGGTTATCAGTGATGCAGACTATTATTGGGAAGTGGGTGATATTATCAAATCGAGAGATGGAAATATCGTTATAGTAGGAGCTACAAATAAAAAAGAAGATGGAGACAATGCGATAAGGCCTGAAAAGCAACGATATCTGACTAAGAGATCTATAGAAAATGATACTGTCTTTTGGAGTAAAACATTCGGATATGATGATGTGGATGACTCTGCCATTGGTGTTGTCGAATTATCAGATAGCAAACTTGGTGTAATAGGCTGGACGGGAAAATCTGGTAATCAAGGTGAAGCAGGTATAAACACTACTTTTGCGATTTTTACTGATATAGGAAGTTCTTCAAGTATCGATAATGTATATGGATTTGAATTTCAAGGAGATACTGATTTTGATGATATGGTAGGAGATTTTGTTTATACTGAAACAGAGGATGTGATCATCGTTGGAACAAGTACTAGTAACAACTCTGTAGATCCAAGAAGCTTTCCATTTCTCTTCCGCATTAGAAAAGGAGGGACATTGGTGTTTAAAGAACTTTTA
>Ga0209711_10003447_pt1 | contig 13382 bp, 8 predicted proteins | sample ArcticOcean_MG_C_7_FD_187441 | JGI IMG/M metagenome (GOLD analysis project Ga0209711, IMG submission 187441) | Marine microbial communities from western Arctic Ocean - ArcticOcean_MG_CB11_88 (SPAdes) (version 2) | ecosystem: Environmental > Aquatic > Marine > Oceanic | place: Arctic Ocean... | reverse complement strand
CTCCTATTGTTCCTCTAATACCTGAAATTGATTTGATTAATGTCATTTAATATTTTTTTTACAAATATACTACATCATAGTTTCAATTCTAATTTTGAATAAGTATTTTAGGACAAAAATGCACCAAATCATGTTATATCGATACTTAATTTTACTAATCATATTTTCTCAATTTAGCTGCAATAACAAAAAACATATAATAGGGGTTGTTTCAGAAAATGCAATGGTAGTTACGGCTAGAGAGGAAGCCTCTAAAATTGGAATTGAAATATTAAAAAAAGGTGGTAATGCCTTTGATGCAATGGTTGCTACAGAACTAGCTTTAGCTGTAGCTTACCCTTTTGCTGGTAATATTGGTGGTGGTGGATTTATGGTTTATAGAAAAAATAGTGGTGAAATTGGAGCGTTAGATTACAGAGAGAAAGCTCCGATGGGCGCAACTAAGGACATGTACTTAGATGAAAACGGTAATGTTATAAATGGATTAAGTACAGTTGGAGGACTAGCAGTAGGAGTCCCAGGTACAGTTGCTGGTGTGTTTGCGGTATATGAAAAATTTGGTACTCTGCCAATTGAAGATATATTTGAGCCAGTGATTAAACTAGCTTTAAAAGGGGTTGTAGTTACAAAAAAACAAGAAGATAGATTAACAAAATATTATTCTCAAATTAATAATCTTAATGCTTTTGAAGATGGAATAGCTAAAGAGGTTGGGAAATCAACTCTATGGATTGAAAATTGGAAAGAAAATGACACAATCAAATATCCAGCATTAGCTAATACCTTAAAAAGAATAATGTTAAATGGTAAAGACGAGTTTTATAGAGGTGAAACAGCAACTAAATTAGTTCGTTTTCTAGAAAAAAACGGAGGTATAATAACTATGGAGGACCTTAAGTTGTATAAACCAAAATGGAGAGATCCTATTGTTTTTGAGTATGATGATTTAAAAATAATCTCAATGTCTCCGCCTTCTAGTGGTGGAATTTGTTTGGAACAAATCATGAAAATGATTAATCCATATGATCTTAAAAGCTATGGCCACAACTCGGTTGAGTACATAAAGGTTTTAGTTGAAGCAGAAAGAAGAGCATATGCCGATAGAAGCTTTTATTTAGGAGATCCTGATTTTAATGAAATTCCTTACAAAGAGATCACAAGTCAAAAATATTTATCAGATAGGATGAAAGACTTTTCTTTTTCCACTCCTACTCTATCTAAAGACCTTAATCCAGGAAAAATTAATATTAGTGAAAGTAATGAAACTACGCATTATTCTATCTTAGATCAGTTCGGTAATTCAGTTTCTGCAACTACAACATTAAATGCTGCATACGGTTCTAAATTATATTCTGATGAATTAGGTTTTTTTTTAAATAATGAAATGGATGATTTCAGTAGTAAACCTGGTGTTCCAAACATGTACGGACTGATTGGTTCTAAAGTAAATAGTATTGAAGCAGGTAAAAGAATGCTCAGTTCAATGACACCAACAATAGTTGAAAAAAATAATGATTTATACATGATTTTAGGTACACCGGGTGGGTCAACTATAATTACATCTGTTTTGCAGACTATATTAAATATTCATGAATTTAAGATGAGTATGCAAGAAGCAGTTAATGCACCAAGGTTTCACCATCAATGGTTGCCAGATGTAATATTATTCGAAACAACTGGATTTGATAAACAAATTACGGATAAGGTAGCTACAGATGGATATAAAACTCATTTTGACAGTTCTAAAATAACATCAAAAGTTGAAGGTATTTTAGTTTTAAACGATGGTAAAATTGAAGGTGGAGCGGATAAAAGAGGTGACGATAAAGCTATTGGATTTTAAAAATATAACACACTATTTTGTCACATTAAGAATCATAAAATTGTAGATTTGTAGCATGAAAGAAGTCGAGAGTAAAATTGAGATTAGAGGAGCCAAATCACATAATTTAAAAAACATAGACGTCTCTATTCCTAGAGATAAATTAGTTGTAATTACTGGACTATCTGGTAGTGGTAAATCTTCTTTAGCATTTGATACCATATACGCCGAAGGACAAAGAAGATACATAGAGACTTTTTCATCTTATGCAAGACAGTTTTTAGGTAATTTAGAAAGACCTGATGTTGATAAAATTGATGGTCTATCTCCGGTTATTGCAATAGAACAAAAGTCAACAAATAAATCTCCAAGATCTACTGTAGGAACAATAACTGAAATTTATGATTTTTTAAGATTACTTTATGCTAGGGCTAGCGAAGCATATAGTTATAAAACAGATAAAAAAATGGTCAGCTACTCAGATGATCAAATAATTGAATTGATTCAAAAAAATTATTCCAATAAAAAAGTAGTTCTTTTATCTCCGGTCATTAAATCTAGAAAAGGTCATTATAGAGAGTTATTTGAACAAATAAGTAAGCAAGGCTTTACTCAGGTTAGAGTAGATGGTGAAATTTTAGATTTAACAAAGGGTCTTAAATTAGATAGATATAAGATTCATGATATTGAAATAGTAATCGATAAACTAAAACTAAGTAATGATGTAAATAATCAAAAAAGATTGTTAGAGAGTATCAAAACTGCGATGTATCATGGAGAAGGAACAATTATGTTAGTTAATATAGAAGATGATTCTTTTAGATATTTCAGTAAAAACTTAATGTGTGAATCAACTGGAATTTCATATCAAAACCCAGAACCAAACAATTTCTCATTTAATTCTCCAAAAGGAGCTTGTGAAAGTTGTAACGGAATAGGTATTGTTAATGTGGTTAATGTTAATAAAATCATAGTTGACAAAAACAAATCAATAGAAAATGGAGGAATCTCTGTTTTGGAGAATAAAAAAGGATCATGGATATATAAACAAATTGAAACTATTGCAAAAAAACATGATTTTAGCTTAAAAGATCCTGTAAAAAATATTCCGAAAAAAGCTATTGAAATGATTCTTTACGGAGGAAAAGATGATTTCATTGTTGAAAGTAAATCTTTAGGGGTTAAAAGAGAATATAAAATTGATTTTGAAGGAATTATTAATTTTATCAAGTATCAATTTGATAATGCTGAGTCCATGTCTATAAAAAGATGGGCTAAGAACTTCATGAATAGTGTAAAGTGTGAAGATTGTAACGGAACTAGATTAAATAAAGAGTCTCTTTATTTTAAAATAAACGATAAAAATATTGACCAGCTTGTTAATAAAGATATTTCAGAACTACTGGAGTGGTTTAAAAACTTAGATAACAAGCTTAATGAAAATCAAAAGAAAATATCAGAAGATATTAATAAAGAAATAAAAAGTAGACTACAGTTTTTAATAAATGTAGGTTTAGATTATTTAACTCTTAGTAGGAGCGCAAAAACTCTATCAGGTGGGGAAAGTCAAAGAATTAGATTAGCTACACAAATCGGCTCTCAGCTAGTTGGAGTTTTGTATATCCTAGATGAACCTAGCATAGGTCTTCATCAAAGAGATAATGAGAAATTGATAAAATCTTTAGAATCCCTGAGGGATATTGGCAATTCAATTATTGTTGTCGAACATGATAAAGACATGATGGAAAGTGCGGATCACATTATCGATATTGGCCCTTTTGCAGGTAAGCACGGAGGAGAAATAATTTCTCAAGGAAATTTGAGTGACATAAAAAAAAGCCGCTCACTAACAGCTGATTATCTAAATAATATTAAACAAATTATAAGGCCAAAAAAAAGAAGAAGTGGCAATTCTAAAGAGATTATACTAACTGGATGTACAGGAAATAATTTAAAAAATGTAAGTTTAAAAATCCCTCTGAATAAAATGATTGGTGTAACTGGAGTTTCTGGTAGTGGAAAATCTTCATTAATTAATGAAACTCTATACCCCATAATGAATAATTATTATTTTAATGGGTTTAAGGATATACTTCCCTATAAATCAGTAAAAGGACTTGAACATATAGATAAAGTTATAGATATAAATCAGTCTCCAATTGGAAGAACACCAAGAAGTAACCCTGCTACATATACAGGATTATTTTCTGAAGTTAGAACACTATATTCTAAAGTCCCTGAATCTTTAATTAGAGGGTATAAGCCTGGAAGATTTAGTTTTAATGTAACTGGAGGTAGATGTGAAAACTGTAAAGGTGGTGGATTAAAACTTATAGAAATGAACTTTCTACCAGATGTATTTGTAGAGTGTGAAGTATGTTTAGGTAAGCGGTTTAATCGTGAAACATTAGACATTAGATATAAAGGAAAGTCAATCAGCGATGTTCTTCAAATGACAATAAATGAGGCCGTTAGTTTTTTTGAACATATACCAAAGATTTATAAAAAATTAAAGACTATTCAAGATGTTGGTTTGGGTTATATAAGTCTAGGGCAACAAAGCACCACATTATCTGGTGGTGAAGCTCAAAGAATCAAATTAGCAAGTGAATTATCTAAAATTGACACAGGCAATACTTTCTACATACTTGACGAGCCCACTACTGGTCTACATTTTGAAGACATTAGAGTTTTAATGATAGTTTTAAACAAACTAGTAGATAAAGGAAATACAGTATTGGTCATAGAACATAATTTAGATGTAATTAAAATGGTTGACCATATAATTGATATAGGTCCAGAGGGTGGTAAAAATGGAGGTAAAATAATTTTCAATGGAAAACCAGAGGACATTATAAATAATAAATTAAGTTACACTGGACAATTCTTAAAAAAAGAATTAAATTAGAATAAAAAAAATATGTCAAAATTAAATCCAAAAGGTTGGAATGAAATAAAAACAAATGACTCATGGGCGATATTCAAGATCATGGGGGAATTTGTCCAAGGGTTTGAAAAAATGAGTAAAATTGGACCCTGTGTTTCTATATTTGGTTCTGCAAGAACTAAAAGAAATGATAAATATTATCAACTTTCCACTGAAATAGCTCAAAGTATAGTCAAGTCAGGTTACGGAGTTATAACTGGAGGTGGACCTGGAATAATGGAAGCCGCTAATAAAGGGGCAAAGGAAAATGATGGTAGATCTGTAGGTCTTTGTATTGAATTGCCATTTGAACAGTTTGACAACGTCTATATTGATAACGACAAGAAAATTGATTTTGATTACTTTTTTGTAAGAAAAGTTGTGTTTATGAAATACTCTCAAGGTTTTGTAGTAATGCCTGGAGGTTTTGGAACTTTAGATGAACTTTTTGAAGCTATAACACTTATACAAACTCATAAAATTGAAAAATTTCCTATTATTTTAGTTGGAACAGAATTTTGGTCAGGATTAATGAGTTGGATTGAAGAAACATTACTAACTCAAACAAATAACATCAGTAAAAAAGATCTAGATTTAATTCATGTTGTGGATACTAAAGAAGAAGTTCTCGAAATACTGGAAGGATTTCATAAAAGTTTTGGTCTTAGTCCTAACTTTTAATAAATCAAGTTTTGAAAAACTATTTAACTCTTTTATTAGTCTTAACTACTACCCTATTATTTTGTCAACATGACATAAAAATCAAGTTTGAATTAGACACTATTTTAAACATATTAAAAGTAGATCAACAAATAGAATTAGTAGAATTAAAAAAAGGCAAACAAGATTCAATTATTTTATTAGACTGGAATAATAGTTTTATTTCAAAAAACACTGCTTTAGCAAAGAGTTTTGCAGAAGAATATAACAATAAAATACATTTTGCTAAAGAAAAAGAACGCGGATTTACTGCTATAGCTAGTATAAAAAATGCTAAAAATAATGAATTAAATTATTACAGATTAAAGGGTTATGAGGACATTATAGTAGTCAAGTTGGATTCTTTAGATACTACAATAAAAATCAAATACGCAATAAAGGTTCCAAGTAGTAAATTTACTGGTTTTGGATACACAAACTCAAAAGATTATTATTTACAGTATTGGCATTTAGTCCCAGCCTTAAATTTAGATAATTGGACATATTACAGTAATAAAAATTTAAATGATATTCCTTCATCTAAATACAATATTTCTTCCTTAGAAATAAAGACTCCAAATAATTACAATATAACAACAGAACTTAGAGAAACAAAGGGTGAGTTGTCTGGTAGTAATGGTTTTAAATATAGTTTTTGGGAATCAAATGAGTTATATGACCCAAAGATATATATAGAAAAAGAAGAGTCTTATAACGCAATTGAGGCTGGCAACCTCGTCTTTTTAAAAAATAAAAATAAAGAAAGTTATAGTTTAAATAAAAGTCAACTTAATAAGAGTACTGAAAAAGTATTTGATTTTTTAAGTAAAGAGTTAAACATTAACAATGAAAATAAATATATTTTTAGTGATGTAGATTATGACAATAATAAAATTTATGATCTAAATATTATTTCTAAGATATTGCAGGTTTACCCTGAAAATTTCATTTATGAATTACAGCTTCTTAAAGTACTACTAAGTAAAGTTTTAGATAATTCATTAATTATTAACCCGAGATCGGAATATTGGCTTAAAGATGGTATTCAGACATACATGATGATCAGTTATGTTGAGAAATTCTATCCGAAAATATCTTTAGCTGGTAGTTTATCTGAGTTTCCTGGATTAAAGAATCTATACGCCTCAAAGTTAAACTATAATGATAAATATTTTCTAGCTATACTACACATGCACAGAATAAATAATACACAAAAATTAAGTATACCTAAAGATTCGCTATTGAAATTTAATGAAACAATAGCTAATAATTATAAATCTGGGTTATTGCTATATAATTTGAGTACTAAAATTAAAAAATTAGAATTCTCTCAAATAATAAGTAACACACTGAAAATGAAAAATGAGAACTCTGCTTTATTTTTTAAAAATAAAATAAATAAGCATTTTGATAATAATAGCTCATATTTAGATTCACTAATAGATGTTAAAAATATTAATCACTTAAACTACTATTCTGAGACAATAACTATAAAGAAATCTTTAAATCACAAACCTTTTAAAATCAAATTATTTAAAGATATTGAAGATCCAAATTTTAATCATATGTACATAGCTCCAATAATTAGCTACAAAAACATATATGATGGTGTGAACTTCGGAGCTGAGATTCATAATAAGTCTATATTTAAAAGAGAGTTTAATTACAAATTTAAACCCTTATACAGCACTAATTCAAAACTACTGTCTGGTTCAGCAATTATATACAATTCAAAAAATATTAGAAATAAAGATTTGTTTTTAGTTAATTATGGTATTTATGCTAATATTATTTCTAACAATCAAAATTCATTAGCTAATATATATTCTTCATTTATTAATTTTAATTTTAGAAAAAAAAATAACTTAAGATCTAATAAAAGAAGCTCTTTAGGTGCAAGGTTTTTAAAAATTACGCATGATGGGGAAGTTATTACCTCACCTGAATATCAAATTTTCAACTTAAAGTACACTAGTTTAAATCCAGGATTAATAAATCATAAAAAATGGTTTATTGATTACCAACTTTCTAAGGATTTTTCAAAAATTTCATTTAGTTATGAATTTAGAAGATTATATGAAAATAACAGAGAGTTAAATGTCAGGGTGTTTAGCGGATACTTTATAAATAACAAATACAATCAAACTAATAGTTATTTTAACTATTCATTAGACAGACCTACAGACTACCTTTACGATTACAATTATTATGGGAGATCTGAAAATAACGGGTTCTTTAGCCAGCAGATAATAATGGCAGAGGGAGGCTTCAAATCAAAGCTAATAAATTCAAATAGTAACAATTTTATATCAACTATAAACTTAAGTTCAACAATTTGGAAAAACCTCTTGCTATATGTCGATCTAGGTGTGCTAAATAATAAAGAAAGTCCTCAATTTACGTTTGTTTATGATACCGGTTTACGTTTAAACATAATAGCTGATTATTTTGAAATATACTTCCCCATTAAGTCAAGTGAAAATTTTGATCTGGGTAATTCTAATTATAAAGAAAAAATCAGATTTTTATTCACTTTTGAACCAGATGTTCTTTTAGGCTTATTTAGAAGGAAATGGTACTAAGTTTAATCTTCGTAATTGCGTAAAACGTATAGATTAACTACATTTGCAAAATATTAATCACCTAAATTAATGACAAAAATTTCAAAAGAAGTTAATCTAGCTTTGTCTTACAAAGATTTTATTAAGGAAGTCATTAATGATTATAAAATTGCTGTAACTAGTAGAGAGTGTAGTATACTAGGAAGAAAAGAGGTTTTAACAGGTAAAGCTAAATTTGGAATATTTGGAGACGGTAAAGAAATTCCTCAGCTAGCTATGGCTAAGAGCTTTAAAAATGGTGACTTTAGATCTGGTTACTATCGTGATCAAACTTTTATGATGGCAATTGGAAAACTTACTTCACTAGAGTTTTTTGCTGGCTTATATGCTCACACAGACTTAGATCATGACCCAATGAGTGGAGGTAGACAAATGGGGGGTCATTTCACTACGCATAGCTTAGATGATAACTACGATTGGAAAGACTTAACTGCACAAAAAAATTCGAGTGCTGACATTTCACCAACAGCAAGTCAAATGCCTAGGCTTTTAGGTCTAGCTCAAGCATCAAAAGTTTATAGACATAATAAAAAAACTGATTCTGTAAGATTCTCTAAAAATGGCAATGAAATTGCATGGGGAACTATTGGAAACGCTAGCACTAGCGAAGGACTATTCTTTGAAACAATAAATGCAGCTGGAGTATTACAAGTCCCTATGATAACCAGCGTCTGGGATGATGAATATGGAATTTCAGTTCATGCAAAACATCATACTACTAAAGAGAATATTTCTGAAGTATTAAAAGGTTTTCAAAGAACATCAAATAAAGACGGATATGAAATTATTGAAGTTAAAGGATGGGATTATGTTAACCTTATTAAGGCGTATGAAAAAGCAGAAAATATTTGTAGAGAAAAACATATTCCAATTATAATACATGTTACAGATTTGACTCAACCTCTTGGACACTCCTCATCTGGATCTCACGAAAGGTATAAAAATACTAATCGATTAGATTGGGAAAAGAAGTTCGACTGTAATACTAAAATGAGAGAATGGATTATTTCAAACAAGATTAGTACAAATGAAGAATTAATTGAGATAGAACGGTCTTTAAAAAAGAAAGTAAAAGAAGACAAGACTAAGGCTTGGGAATCTGTAATATCAATTACACAAAACCAAAAAGAAGAACTGTTAACAATTTTAAATAAAATAGATCATAAATTCTTAAACAATAAAATAATTCCATTAATTAATTCATTTAAAAATTCAAGCGAGCCAAATAAGAAAGATATAGTTTCTACTGCAAGGAAGGTTTTATATAGCTTAAATAAAGTTGATTTAAATTTTAAAAAGGAGCTTATTAATTGGTTGAATTCAAAACAAAATCAAAACAGGTTAGACTACAGCTCACATCTGTACAGTGAGTCCAAATACAGTCCACTTAAAATTACTGAAGTCAAACCAATTTATGACAATAATTGCAAAGAGATTGATGCAAGAGTTATTCTAAGAAATAATTTTGATAATATTTTAGAAAAAAAAGAAAATGTGATCATTTTTGGTCAAGACTCTGGAAAAATTGGTGATGTAAATCAGGGTCTAGAAGGACTTCAAGATAAATATGGAGAAGCTAGAGTTTCCGATACTGGAATTAGGGAGGCTACTATAATCGGACAAGGAATCGGTCTTTCCCTAAGAGGTCTACGACCCATAGCTGAAATTCAATATTTAGATTACCTACTGTATGCTATTCAAATAATGAGCGATGATTTAGCTACACTACACTACAGAACTAAAGGCAAACAAAAGGCTCCGCTTATAATAAGAACCAGAGGTCATAGACTAGAAGGAATTTGGCATTCAGGCTCTCCTCTAGGTGGAATTGTTAATTTTTTAAGAGGTATCTATATATTAGTTCCTAGAAATATGACTAAGGCTGCAGGTTTTTACAATACTATGCTAGAAAGCGATCAGCCTTCACTGATTATTGAGTGTTTAAATGCATATAGGGTGAAAGAAAAAGAACCTTCAAATCTTTCTGAGATAAGAACTCCTGTTGGTAAAGTAGAAATAGTCAGCGAAGGATCTGATTTAACAGTAGTTTCCTATGGGTCTACGCTAAACTTAATACAAGAAGTAATTCAAGAGCTTTCTAATTTTAATATATCAATTGAATTAATAGACGTACAGAGCTTAATTCCTTTTGATTTAGAAAAAGAAATAAGTAATAGCGTTTCAAAAACAAATAGATTATTAATTGTTGATGAAGATGTCCCTGGAGGTGGTACCGGTTATATTTTAAGTGAATTAATTTCTAAACAAAGTATTTATAATTTTCTAGACAGTGAACCAAAGCTACTTAGCGCAAAAGATCATAGACCTGCATACGGCACTGATGGTGATTACTTTTCTAAACCTTCTAAAGATGATATATTTGAGATGGCTTATAGTATTATGAGTGAATCAAATCCTCAGGAATTCCCTAAGTTAATGTAATAGCTTAAATATTAATTCTTTTAAGAGATCTGAATTAGTAATATTAGTTGCCCCCAAACCTTTTGATTTTAAATCAAACTCCCTTAAAATTGATATCTTAGAAGAAATACTCTTCATAGAATAATTTTTAGCAGAAGAAGAATAATCTTTTACAAAATATGGATTAACTTTTAATGCAGATGCAACAGATCTATCTGACTTATCAGAAAGACTATGATATATAAACAACTTGACAAAAAAATCAAAGATTAAAGATACTATAACAACTATAGGATTAGATTTTGGATTTTTCGAAAAGTAATCTATAATCTTCATACATTTAAATAAATTTTTTTCTCCTATCGCTTTTCTTAGTTCAAAAACGTTAAACTCTTTTGATATACCTATAAATTTTTCAACATCATCGCTATTAATAGTTTTAACTTTAGACTTTAAAACTATTAACTTATCTAATTCATTAGCTATTTTGTTAATATCCGTTCCTAACAACTCAGTAATTAAAAAGGAGGATTTTTTATCAATAGTAAAGTCAAAAGATTGTAAATATGAAATAATCCAGTCTTGAGCCTGGTTTTCGTATAGCTTCTTGCTTTCAAAAACTAAACCATTTTTTAAAATTGCCTTATAAATAGCCTTTCTTTTATCAAGAGATTTATGTTTAAAATTTAAAACTAGTATTGTAGAATTTAAAGGGCTGTTTATATAACTGATAAGATCATCAAAAGAGTTTCCATCAATATCTTTTTTCACAAGATCTTGAGCCTCTTTTACTATTACCAGTTTTTTTTCTGACATAACTGGGTATTGCTTAGAAATAGAAATTATATCAGCTACAGTAGTGTCTTTTCCGTAAACAATATTTAAATTAAAATCTTTTTCGTGATCTTTTAGAGAACTCTTTTGAATTAATTTAGTCAGATAATCAATATAATACTCTTCCTCTCCCATTAATAAATAAATCGGAGAAAAAGTATTGTTTTTTATATCATTTTCTATTTGTTTAATTAATGTCATAAAAAAAAACGAAATTTGTATTATGTTAAACTTGAATTTTCCAAATTATACATTTAAAATCAAAAATAAAGAAAATGGAGATTATATTTTTGATGAAATCAGAAAAAAATATGTTAAGCTTACAAAAGAAGAATGGGTTAGGCAAAATTGTGTTAAATTTCTTATAAATGAAAAGAATTTTTCTAATGTTTTGATTAATATTGAAAAAACATTAAAAGTTAATAATTTAAGTAAAAGGTATGATATAGTTGTTTTCAGTAAAGATGGAAGCATTAAGCTACTTGTAGAATGTAAATCTCCAGAAATTAAAATAACTCAAAAAACCTTTGATCAAATTGCAATATATAATATGAGCTTAAAATCAGAACTACTTATGATTACAAATGGGATTAATCATTATTACTGTAAAATTGATTATAAGAAACAATGTTATGATTTTATAAAAGACATCTAGAATAAATGAAATTAGCTGTAGTTATAATAAACTGGAATGGATTAAAACTATTAAAAAAATTTTTAGATCCTTTAATTCGTTATAGTAAAAATGATGCTGAAATATACATAATAGATAATAACTCAACAGACAAATCTGTAGATTATATTTCATCTAATTACCCTATAATAAGTATTATTAAAAATAAAGAGAATTACGGCTATGCTAAAGGATACAATGAAGGTTTAAAAGAAATTAATGCAGATGTATTTTGTTTATTAAATAGTGATGTAGAAGTAACGGAAAATTGGCTCAGGCCATTAATCAATGAGTTTTTATTAAATACTAATACAGCGGCCGCTCAGCCAAAAATTTTAAACTATAATAACAAAGCTTATTTTGACTATGCAGGTGCAGCAGGCGGCTTCCTAGATAGCTTAGGATATCCTTATTGTGATGGTAGGATACATAACATCATAGAGAAAGATAATGGTCAGTATAACTATAATAAAGATATATTTTGGGCATCTGGTGCATGTTTCTTCATTAGAAAAGATATTTTTAATTCTTTAAATGGATTTGACGAAACCTTTTTTAGCCATATGGAAGAAATTGATTTATGTTGGAGAATATTAAAACAAAACTCTAAAGTTAGATATATTCATAATTCTACTGTGTACCATATTGGAGGAGCTACTTTAAAATATAATAATCCAAGAAAAACATTTTTAAATTTTAGAAATAGTCTCTTTACAATAACAAAAAATAGAGATAAAAATTTATTAATAACACTTGTATTTAAAATGATAATAGATGGTTTAATTGGAATTTATTATTTAGTGAATTTTAAATTTTCTCACTTTTTTGCAATAATTAAAGCTCATTTTGCGTTTTATCTTAAAATACCTGAATTAATTAAAAAAAGACAAAGGACTAATTCTAACTTAAACAACTTGAACAAAACGTTTTTGTTGTCAAAATATATTAAGTTAAAATATTTTAAGTTTTTTAGTAATTAAGTTTAGCTTTTATTTACTTTTACATTATTATAATAATTTTTAAAAATATCAGATGAAAAAATCAATTTTATTAAGTTTATTAACTGTTTTAATTTTAAGTAGTTGTGTTACTAAAAAAGAATACACTTCATTAGAAAACAAACAACGAAACACTCAAGATTTATTAAATACAGCAACTGTAAAATTAAATGCTTGTATTGAAGAGAAAGTATCAGCAGTAGCATTATCTACCGCTTACAAAGATCAAGTGGATGACTTAAGAAGGACTACTAGAGATTTAATGATCAGTACCAAGGACTTAACTATATTAACTTCCAAGGGAGCTGATAACCTAGAAAGATCTTTAGAAAGTATGAAAGAAAAAGATTTGAAAATTACAAGACTTCAAGATGCTGTTAACAAAAAA
>Ga0209711_10003445_pt1 | contig 13387 bp, 15 predicted proteins | sample ArcticOcean_MG_C_7_FD_187441 | JGI IMG/M metagenome (GOLD analysis project Ga0209711, IMG submission 187441) | Marine microbial communities from western Arctic Ocean - ArcticOcean_MG_CB11_88 (SPAdes) (version 2) | ecosystem: Environmental > Aquatic > Marine > Oceanic | place: Arctic Ocean... | reverse complement strand
CGTCTTGCTAGCACGGCACTGTGGGCACGACTGTGGGCACCTTCCTAATCCGGTGTCTTGCTAGCACGGCACTGTGGGCACGACTGTGGGCAAGCGGTTACGACCGTTTCACCTTCCTTATATGGGTTTTGATCGAAATCGGAAACAATTCCGATTTCGGAGGCTCTAACGCGGTTTTCCGTGGATTCAGATTTGGAGAAAATGCACAAAAGCGAGCACATTTTGTCATTTTTGAGAATCGGTCGTTTTGTCGGGGAACGTGACTGGAAAATGAGCAGTTTGCAAAATGGGCGATTCGAGGCGTTTGTGGAGTGTCCAGACATTTGTCTGAAGCGGTCGTAAACGTCCCCATATCACATGAAATTTACATACTACGTGGTGTTCGTTTGCAGGGTGTTACCCGTCGTACCGTGGACAATCCGAAAGTCTTCATTTACCAGAAGCAAACCCCCCAAGTGATTGTCGTCTATGTGCGGCCTGTAGCTCATTGTAAAGGGTTGTGCTGTATTTCCCACTTGATTTCTCGCGTTCTTCTTTGGCTTTGACCTCCGCTTTGAATTTTGCGCTCAGAACTTCCTTTTCTTTCTTCACGCGTTCGTATCGATTATGTGCCGACGTTTGTGCTGTGATTGCGGCTTGTAGCGTCTTCTCATTGGCTTCCATGGTCGACACAGCTTCTTTCAGTTCGAATTCTTTGGCTTCGAGTTGTTGTCGGAATTGTTCTATTTGTCGGTCTTTTTCAGCTGCTAGACGCTGCTCGTCGCTGATGACCTTATCTTTCTGTGCGATTAATTGTACCATCAGCTGCCCTTGTTCATCGATGGTCTTGTCTTTTTGTTCGATGGTCTTGTCTCTTTGTTCGATGGTCTTGATGTTGTTGTCGAGAAGTAGTGACATGTTTTGTTTGTAGGCGAGGAGTGCCGCGTTTGGGTCTCGTTGCTGTTCGGACCTCAGTCGTTTGATTCTTTCCAAGAGCAGGGGCGGAGCTGTGGGTTGTGAGTACCCAAGAGCGGCGGCAGCGGCTCCCCACCACACTTGGTGTTGTGTTACAACTCCAAGTGTCGTCTCGAGTTTCTCTTCGGTTTTGTTCAGACGGTTGCGAATCTCATCCACTTCCTTTTCAAGGATACAGCGATCAGGATCTTTGCCTTGATGTGTTCCGATGGGCGTTTCAGGGCTTGCATTGGAGTTGTTCAGTACCTTCATCTCGACAAAATGTGGTTCTCCAGCAGGCGGATTTGTTGGAGCCGTTCCACTGTTTACCTTGGCTCGTTTGGCAGGCCTTGGTCCTTGAAATTTTGGACAGGCGTGGAGATGCTCGTTCACGAGAAGATACTTGTTCTTTCCGAGCGTCGATGATGGTATTGACAACTCTTCTGTGCCACAATGTGGGCATTTAAGGAAGGTATACTCGCGTTCTCCGTTCGAGTCGGCATTCTTATCGAATGCCCGTCGACATTTCATCATCTCGGTACGAACAACTATAAATTGGCTGGAGTTGGTCATAATCTTGCTTAAAAATGTCTACGAACGAACCACGTCGAGGTTTGCAAAACTAGATACGACCAAAGTACTCAGGATAGCGTCAACAATACAGTAAAGTGAACATTTCGATTGGCGACATAATCGATTTTTTCTACATACGATGATTTAAATATCATCGGGTCGCTAATTGTTCACCTGAGGCAGGTTCCTCGACGGACATATGCTCAGTCATTTCAGTCACCCCCATAATGATCAGATATACGAATGCAAAACAGAATGTGGCGAAACATGTGCCCTTTACTAGTTTCATCACACCACTGTCCTGCGTTAGCACATCGCGTTCCATGGGCTCGGGTGTTTCCATGCGGCCGGTGATCTGCGACGATTCTCGACTTTAGCGTGTTCGCGCGCTAGCATTGGGTAGATTTGTACGCCAGACACACGTAGACACACGTAGACACACGTAGACAATCGTATTTATCGTGCGCGTCTATGGATTCGGAGGACGAATATGCGTATGGTGACGTGTCAACTGCCTTCGATGTGTCATCCACAAAGCAGATCGTTTCGCGGGTGGCAAGGAAGCAACTTTCAAGGCGGTGGGATTTGAGAAAGATGACAGCGGCCGAGCTGCGCACATTGAATGTCAACCCATCGATCGAAAACTCTTGCAACCGGTTTGAAGATCTCCAGGAAGATTTGCAACGCACTATTTTCCACCGTTACATTGATCTACATGAGGACAGTAATTCATCCTATTTTACCTTGTCGCGTGCAAAACAGCTCGCCAATGTGAATAAGACACTCTGGGGGTTTACGCACGACCTTCCTTCTATTTCTGTAAATATTGGCAGCATCAATTGCATCGACATATGCATGGAATCGGATAAGGTGGACAGAGACGGTGATAGATTGACCGTCCCCAGGGGCTTATGGCGCGCGTTTTTACAAATTCGCAGCAAACAGTGCAAGTCGGTGCTTAAAATGGCAAATGGTCAGTTTGCACCGGTCTTGGATGTGGACATCGAGATGAAGTATCGATCCTTTATAAATCACCAACCCGAGGAAGATCGAATCGAAGAGCAATCACATACCTTCTTCATGGAAACGGACATGTTTATGTACTCATGTGGCCAGGGTGGGCGTACAAAGGTAAAGGCTGGGCGTTACAAGAAGACGAGGGTGGGCACATTCAAACCATTACAGCCCATAGAGATAGACGAAGATGGTGACGGAGTCATCGACGATGAAGTGACACGGTTGCCGTTGATCATACGAGAGGAACGGCTCAAGGCGTTTGAGAACAAGACGAGGCCATTTGTATTGGATCTCAAACTCGAAGAAAAGATGATGAAATGTTCTACATACAAGGCATTAAACGATCGTATGGTGGACAACCTGGTGAACAGCCAACCGACCGCCATAGTCGAGGAATGTCCTCTCGAATTCACATTCAAAATAGAAGCTCTACTATGCATCATGCAGCATGCAATTTGTCCTTTGGAGGTGCGGGAGCGAGTGGCTTGCGTCGAACGTGCTGCCCGAAAACGAGCAGTGGCACTGATGGAGGAGGTGCGTACAACCGAAAAAGAATCGAGCATCTCGGCCCTTATGCGCGATCACGACGAAGAGAGTCACGAACGAACGGAGGAAAAACGGCGAAAATGTTTAGCATCATCCGGCGCTGGTTCGTCGAGTGGTGTGACTACAATCGACGTGCAACTACGAAACATGTGGGAAATTGTGACGTCGAGGGAACGTGATTTGAAGATCGAGTACGAACGGCTCGCGTCTCGAGTTGGCATCCCTGGCGACCGCATGGCACATGAGGCATTAAATGAGGTGAACGGGCGGTTAGATGAGATCCGATCGATCCTTCTGCTCATGTTACGTGGTTAAGGTGGTTATGTTAGAGTGGAACTACTCTCGGTGTAGTGCCTGATTGCATCGAGTTGGGCTTGCGTGACAATGAGATTGAACCTAGTGTCTATTAAAAAGAAGAGTTCGAGGCGATTGATATATTGGATATCGGTTTTGAAAATGGGAAGCCAAGCTCCGTTTGTAAAATGATCATCTTCAAGAAGTTTGGCTGTGATAAGAAAGCTCATAATGATCATTTTGTACTTTTCGGAAGGCTTGAGCCGTTCTAGGTTGAGACGGTTGAAGATGATGAACGCATGTAGCATGATGTTCTCCCAATATCCGTTGTCGTTGAAGAAATTGTAATAAATACACGCTAGTGTGTCATCAATACCGCCATTGTCTTCGAGAATGGTATTCAAGGTATAAGTGATGTTACGGTGGATAAGAGAGGGTGTAGGTTCGGATGGCTGGTTTGATGGCTGGTGCCGTGTCGATGAGCTGTGTTTTGTGCAAGATGGGTAAAGTTGATGTTTTGGTGGACCGATCAACTGGTGCCATGCTGACGTTGCTCGTTTGACGGAGAGAGGAAATGCCATGTTTGGCATGTGCTATATTATCAGATTTTTATACAGCCAGCGTGCTTAGAACTAGCGTGCTTAGAATCGCATGGACACCCTGCCGATCTCACCGGTGTGTAAAATGTGTTGCATCGTCTCGTCACCTAACTCCAGATCAACCTCATCGGCTTTATTATCTGAGGTATATATCGTGGTACTTTCGTTGGCGGAGGTGGAGCTGTATTTGATCAGCTCGGGTAGTAGCTTTGCAAACGACCGGTATAGTTGATGTTCGCTTTTAGCCCCAGGGATATTTGCGCGCCCCGTGCTATATATTTCGACGATGATGGGGAGATCCCATCTTTCCTTGTTCGGTTTGTACGTGAGACCAACAAACGAGACTGGGTCCCACGCACACTCGTCTGAGTGCGAATGAGCGAATTTTTCGCAGTTGAACAACGTGTTTAAAGCGACGGCACCGACGATATTGATGACCTTGAAATTTGTTGCGCGCAGATGCAACCCCGCACGCTCAGCGAGCATTTTGAGTGTAAGCATAATGGCGACGCGCGCTGCAATGACAGAAGTAGTACCCGTCTGCACGATTCGACCCGTGTGAAATATGAGAATTCGAGATTTGGGGTTCAATATACCGGCCTGCACAGCGGCGAATTTGTGAGGAGCGTAGTAAGTGCCGTCACAACATTTTGCGATCCAAAAAAGATCGAGGGGTAGTAGCGTGTCCTTGTTGACAGGGATAAGGTCAGACAGTGAGACGACATTGACGATGTCTGGTACCCATCGCACGGTTTTGTACGAGGATAAGGGTATGCGGAACGTCCATCGCATCGGGTCTAGTTTTTCAAACGCAAGGTTTACCGCTTTCTGAGCACGTATATCACGACATCGGCTGATTACCTTTTCGAAGCGCTGGCGTTTTTCATCGATTGTAAGACCTGTGGTTTCAGTCTTTACCATGGATTTACTCTAAAGGTCTGCAGATCACAACGACTCATGTCCTTAGCGCCTGCGATGTATGCTGATTTTGTTGTTGATGGGTGAGATGGGTGTACAGATCCTCAGGGCTGTTTGGTGACGCTATGGTCTGTGTCTCGAAACAAGTCTCCGCTATTTGAACTGTGGTCTCAAGCGGGTATGGCAGACTGTGGCGCCAATCGCGATAACCGGCCAACCGATAACGGTCTAATACTCATCGAATCCCTTACCCATTCGTCTATGAAGAGAGTTGGCACACGTGAGTTCGATTCGGTAAGCTTGATGTCGTTCGCCTCTAATCCAGACTCTTTGGCGTCTTCAAAGTGCAGTGCACAAACAGATGGGCAGTGGCACGAGGGTCGCAACTCGAAAACTGCGCGCACTGCATATCGAAACGATCTTAAAGAAGCGATGGATAGTCACACCGCAAAGGCAATGGCATTCTCCACCAGACACTTTGAGATGGTCGACCAAGGTCAAAGCGAAGCGCGTGACATTACTGAAGAAGATCAGTTGAATCATATCAGAGTCTTTCTGAATGACACGACGAGTCGCATCTTCGACGAGTTTAAGCAAGATCGCCGAAAACCCGTTTCGAAAGTAGCGATTATTGATGACAAATTGCGTTACACACGTTTTGTTCATCACATGCTCAACAAACCCTTGTATGAGACTGGCAAGAAGTGGATCAAATTCCTCTTTGATGCGTCTATGCACGCATTTCTAAAGGAACCATGTCATCAAAGCCTTGTTGCCATGACCACTTTGACCTTTGTCACTGCATACATTACCGGTACCGAGTCTGTGCCAACCGATGAGATCTTCGCATCATGGAAACGAAATATATTGCCAGCATGCCATGCGATAGGGGAGCGAAATCAAGAAGGTGTGTACGAGTATTCATACATTGAGTTGCAGACACCACGTCTCGTCGAATTCATCTTCAACTCGACGCTAGAGTCAATGCTAACTATCGACCCAGAAGGGCCGATAAAGCAGAGTCTTTTACTGCTTGCCGTCTTGCATGCGTCGATGATGAACGAATGTCGACGCCTCGTCGAAGACCTGACACCTGGTCTTCTGGCAATGTCATGTGACTTGCGCAAATTTGAGTTTGATCGCACAGGGCTAGGCCACCGACGACGCCTCATAGAATTGATCGATGCGCCAAAAGCGTGCTCGGAGATCCTCAAAAAAGTCGAGAACATCGAAAGGATCGTGAATATAATCACCTACAAGGGTGACAATGCTGATTCGTCCGAACGAGATGCACTCGTACGTGAGACTCTTCGACTCGCTTTCGAACTCATTCAAAGCGACGAGGCATCCAAATACGAGAACGTCGTCAGAGAGGTGATGAAAGAAGTGAAAATGGTTCGTCCCACTACCAACAGTGAATACTACAAACAGACCACAGTGAGTCCACGGACACCGTCACCAAAAGACCTCCACTATTTGACTTTATCCATTACCACGTCATGGGACGTCTTCTTGAAGGTGGTATACTTACAACGCGAAAAAAATGAGGAAACCGACCAATTCTTCATGGAATTCGGGAATCTCTTCAATTTTGAACCACACTCCGTCAAGTATATCGCGCGTCAATTTTCCAAGGCTCTGATCGATTCGCCGCGTACTACTCTGAAACTCTTTGATAATACACTCCTTACTAACGCACGGGCACGAAGCAGCCCACCCTCTCTCATTGGCCTCGCCATGCCAATGTTTGATTTAAATCGTCAATCCGTGTAAGCTTACAGCTCCGCGTCATCCGCGCCATCCGCGCCATCCGCGCCATCCTCTTCTTTTTTGACGAGATCGTCGGTCTCTACTAGGCTGGGACTCTTGCATCTAGATGTATGTACACAACACGTAAGACCCATGTACATGAGCAGCGGCCGGAAGGCGGGTCGTACAATAATGTCTCTCATCGGAGTGTGACGTAACATGTACCACAATGTACCCATTAAAATGACGAATTGAATCGTGAATACAATCGAGCGTTAGGATCATCCAGCTATGCGCAAACATACAAAGACTGACAAAGCAGTACATTGCAGTCACGTTCGTCCCGAGGGACGGGAGGTCAGCCAAACCCCCACAAGTACAGTTCTAACCGCTACAGCCGTCCCAGCCGATACGGACTGCGTCACCGTACGCCGCGAAGAAGTTGTTGCGCGCTCCCGCGACGTCGCGGTCCACCTCAATCGAGCAATTGTTGCACTTGTAGGTCTTGGCAGCACCGAGATCCGCCTTCCAATGCCCGCAGTTTGTGCACGTCTTTGACGTCCCCGGTTCCTCGGTGATGAGCACGTGCCGACCGGCGTAGCGCGTCGCCGCACACTGCAACCGTTCGCGATACTTGAAATGCGACATCGTGAGCATGGTGCGCACCGTTTTGCATCCTAACACGCGAGACGATTTCGGCACCAGCGCCGCACAGTGAAGCCACGGTTGGATGATTAAGTCGTGGTTACGCAGCTGAGAATTCGCCGCAAAGTAGTGCGCCGACTGCACCCAACCGACGTGGCGCTGCCGATCGCGACTCAGTTTTTGTGCCAGCGCCCGAGTGGTTCTGTAGCGTTGGCGACGAGTGCGATTGCATCCATCGGGGGGTGGTTTAAGCACATTGCAGACCTTCCCGTTCTTTTTCGCAGCTTTGCGCTCGTAGCGGCGTGCGACGCGTGAGGTTAACCGGTCGAGTTTCTGCAAGCGCACTTCGATCTGCTCTTGGAAGCCCTCCAGGAGCTCGCCGTACTCCCCCGAGGTCGGAGAGTACCATGTCTGAAACCCGCGGACGCCAGGATCGTTGGCGGCAATGCGCTTCGTCTGAAACGTTGGATCGGGGTCGGGGAGCTTCGGCTGTTCAAACGTCCACATGAAGTAAAAGTGCTGCGTGCGCTTGTCAAAGATGATCTTGGCGTCCTCTTTGAGTCGTTTCCCCTCCGCCAGTAGCTTCTCGATCACGTGTGGCTTGTCTTGCAGCACTATGCCACCGACCGATTTGAGGTTGTTGCCCAAGAAGGCGAGGCATTCGGAGCGGTTATGTCTGTAGATGGAGCGGCGGCTCCGTTCGTATGGGCGTTGAACGGCCTCAAACCTGTTGAGAGGTGACTGCTTTGCGGCCGCGGTGTCCTTATCGATCTTGACAACCTCGCTCGCAGTGCGTCGGATGGATCTGTATTTGATGTCGAATGTGTGGGTCGAATTCTTCTTCTTCTTCGCAAAGTTGGAGGCGTACGCGTCGGAGACCTGCTTGCACGCCCCCGCGAGTATTCGGCTCGCGACGGCATGCTCACCCGTCGCCCACGCGGGCATTGGAGCATTCTTTCGGAAGTGGTCACGGGGGGCAGTGCTCGTCGGCTTGACGTTCCCCTTCTTCACCTCTCCCAACGACCAGTTGTAGGCGAAACGCGCCGCCGAGAAGGTGCGTTTGAGCTCGACCACCTGCTCAGGAGTCGGAAGCATCTTGATCTTGTACGTGCGTAAGTAGCCTTCCAGCGGCGCCTTCCGCGTGAACGGGATCGGCTTCTTCTTGCGCTTCGCATCCGTGTCCAATGGCTCGATCGGCGTCGGCGTCGCTGGATTGGTCGCCGACTTGGCCTTCTTCTTGCTTCCTGGCGGTTCGGTTGCCGCCGCTGCGTTTCCCGTGGAGGCGAGCGCCGAAAACGGTGATGATAGAGAGGACGTCGTCGGCGAGTTCGCGCTCTGGAGTGGCGGCGTCCTCGTCGTGTTCGTCCACGACGATATTTGCTCCGTGCTCTTTAAGTACGAACTCGATAAGCTCGTACCCGAAACGGCAGAGGCGGTCTTTGTAGGCAATGTGCACTGTGCGTAGACGCCGCGCAAACGCGAGTTGTAGAATCTTCTTGAGGCCCTTGCGTTGGAAATTGAGGCCGCTTGCGCAGTCGCTGAGGACGGTGCAGTCGGGGTACTTGTTTGTGAGTCGCTCGAGCTGGCGGTCGAGATTGGGTCGCTGCTTGCGTGTTGAGACGCGCCCATAGACGACGTCGACGCCTCGGAGTGAGTCGACCGGGGTTGGGTTTGCGATGGCGCTGTTGGCGTGGACGGTGATTGAGGCGATGTCGTAGTGCCGTTGGCCCAAGACCTCGATGAAGGAGATTCCGCCCTCATCGCCCCACTTACGCAGGGTCCGCTTGTCAAGTCCGAGTTCTCTGCAAGTGGCTGCGGATTTTGTGTATCGACTCGACATGTAGTCTCACAATGCATTTGCTCATTTCATGCGAATGTCGTGGCTAGCGGGGGATTCTGAAAATAAGTCGCGCTTGGTTTGAAAAGTAAGAGGACTGTTACAGTATGGTCCGATGTGCACTCTTATTGCGAACAGTTCATTCCACATCAACATTTTACCATTCGATTGGTTGACTATGGGAATCGTACGGATGGCACGCCAATCATTTGGGCGCCCGTCATTGGTTTGGGCGAGTCGTTCACCTTTGAGGAGCTCATCTCGTTTCCTCTCTACATCCTGTGGAATCACGGTGAAGTTTGGAATGGATTCGGGTGGACGTGGTGGTTGTGGCTCTTTGTCGGTGCACCGTTGTTGATCAACTTCGTTCGGGAATTTCTACGTTCACTCGGTGTCCAAGTTTTAGATCCATGGCCGTGGACGCACGGCGACGACTTTGATCTACGCGAGCCCTTTTACGAACTTGCGATCCTAGGGTTTACGGCGGCGTCTCTTGAGGAGTTCACGCACCTCGTCTACGCACAACTCGGTGCGCCTGTGGGTTATGGGTTGTGGGTCGGTCTTTTTGGGTGCATTCTTTTTGCACAAGGTCTTCCTATCGTATTTGTGTGTGTCGTGTGGGTAGGGCTTCGCAATCGCAAGAAGAAGTGGTGCATCTCCAGTCCGTGGTGGGCACCTCTTGAGATTATCACCGGATTTAGCTGTTTCTTCCTCCTCGGTGCTGGTTTCTTCCTTGGACCATCGGCGATCATGCTCGCGGGTTTCGTCCGTCTTCGTGAGTTACCTTTTTGTCAACCGAAACAATTCGCAACTCAAGTAGATGGTGAGCCACTCGTACAAGAGCTCCCTTCCCTTGCTCGAATGGTAAATTAGAGTATGTCGATGATGTCACCGAGTCCCATCCTGTTGTTTGACTTCATATCTTCACATGATCCTCGTGTGGTGGAAGTGAGTAAGTGACAGGTGGTAAATGGAAAATCATCCGTTTGCACGATTTTTTAGTGCGTTAGTTTCCTACGCCTGAACCTCACAGGTTGGGCAACAATACTGGAGAGGTGTTCGCTTTTTTTAGAGGAAGTTGTATGCAACCTCCAGCTGTAGGTTGAGCTCAAGGGGTTTCTTCTGAACTTCGGCCTCCATTTTGTTGAGGCGCTCCTTAAAGTGCTTCGAGATGGTCTCCTTGTTTGCCTCGTCAGCCGCGCTGATAGCACGTTTGCGCTCCTCGTGCAGAGCGTGGCCCTGGCCAACAGTGGTCGAGTCCATTGCCTGCGTCCAGCTCGAATAGTCAGCTGGCTCGATTTGCACCTTCATTGTACCGAGGTCCGTCACCTTGATCTGGTTGGCCACTTGTTCCTCCACGAGTGGGAAGAGATTCTGGTACAGCTGAGAACTAATTTTGATCATATTCTCTGGCATAGACTCGATGTTTGCTAGCTGAAGCTGGTCCTGGTTGTCACGAATCGCCTGCACCAGCGGGTGGTCCGCGCTGATCAAGACGAACTTGCGATCCATCACCTTGTGCACGCCATTCGACCCCAAATTTTCCACAGTATATCCCTGTATTCACACAATTGAGCACACAAGAACACGCCAACTGTGAGATTCCGGATTACAGGTCGAACTCATATGAATCATGGATTCGGATGACGATGAAACCTTACCGGGTAGCGGGAGGCGAAATCATATGCTGCGTGATGCACACAACAACACAGAAGAACAGGTAAGGTGTCCAATATCTGAATAAATTCTATCGCGAACGCAAGCGGCAAACATACAGAGAGTTCAAGGCAAAGCAAATCTGACGTACCGACTTCGACGTCATCCTTCTGGAGGACACGGTGGTTGTGCGAGGTCTCCTTGGGCATGATTACGGAGGAGAAGGCCTTGCCCGTGCGGGTGAAGGTGGTCTCGTCCACGCCGGTGATCTTGGCCCCGATGGCTGCAGAGTGAATCGTAAACATCGTAAACGCTCACGTCAGTTATGAAATCAAGAACAGCGTGTCATGTGTGCGAAGGGAACATGGACTCAGACGACGAGGAGCCCATGATGAGTCGTTGTTCGACATGCAAAGGAAATTGGCGGTGCACGTAGGGCGCTTACCGAAGGGAAAGTCCGACTGCACGGCCTTGACGGAGATGGAGTGGAGGATCACCGACTTGAGGTCGCCACGCTGTGCCACCTCACCCTGCAAGTTCTTGAACTTGGTCTGCTGGAAGATGGTAGACAGCGCCTCTTGCGTGGGGACCCATGACGAGAGGGCCGGATTGCTGGTCAGATCCGATAGATTCCCCCGCACTGAAACGTTGAGGGTACGGATCATGGGCTCGTTGGGTTGGGTGGTGCGCATGCCGGATCCTTCAGCGAGAGACATTTCGTCCATCATCGCACCCATTGGCAACCCATTGTTAGGATCAGAACTGTTCTTTGGGACAGTCATAAGCTGGGCCGCGGTTGCACGATTGGTGGTACGAACGGACATGCTTCCAAAGATTCGCGACACCACAACTCAACACCAGTCCCTTTTATTATACGTTACCACAAGTACAGCACATTCAACGCATTTGGATGTTACACCACAACCGCTTGTCGTGTATTGCATCAAATGGCCATTTCCGCTTTGATCGCAGCTTCATGCTTGTAATTATTTAGCTTGAAATCGGAGAGCTTCAGATGTGGAAGGTCCTCAAACGAAAGAGACGCTCTGGTAATCTCGAGAGTGCAAGAAGGGTGCACTTTACGTTCTAGTTGTTCAAAGCACTGTTCTATGTGGTTGTTGTAAATATGTGCATCGCCAATGGAGATGGAGAGTGTACCCACGGGGAGCTTCAACATCCGTGCCATAATATGGCAAAGAAGCGCCGATGATGCCATGTTAAACGGTAGACCGAGGAAGATATCCGCACTCCGTTGATACATGTGGCAACATAAGGCACCACCGTGTACAGAGAATTGGTACAATACGTGGCAAGGTGGTAGATTCATTTGGGCGAGATCGGAGGCATTCCATGCGCTCATGATCGCACGTGACGACGACGTGTCGCGTGAGAGGCAGTTGTAAATATAATGGATCTGGTCGACACCCATCCCTTCATAGTCTGTCTGTGCGTCCTTGTACTCGGCACCAAAATGTCGCCATTGCCACCCATAACAAGGGCCAATATCACCTTCGTCCCGGTTGGTGATACCAATCGAATCCATGTACTCACGTGTCGAATTGCCGTCCCATATGTGCACACCTACCGACTGCAGTTTCTTCACATCGGTGTCTCCCCGAAGGAACCAGAGCAGTTCTTCGACAATACCTTTCCAAAACATCTTTTTGGATGTGAGCAATGGAAATCCAGTCCGGAGATCAAACGTTAGGTGTTCTCCAAAAAGGCTGTGGCGCCCTTGTCCCGTACGATCCGCCTTCAAAATGCTAGTCGATAAGCATTTCTTCATGAGATCGAGGTACTGCTGCTCATTTCCACCCCTCGTCTTCTGTTCAAAATGGTGCACCATGCCGTCTTCAATCTCACGTGTCGGTTTGACAATAAAGCTACTGTGAAGCTCATCGATAGGGGAATTAATCGACTTAAAATGATCGCCGAGGTGCTGGTCACAGTTGAAGTCACCTTTTAGCACAGTGAGATCTATCTTGTCAACCAGGTTGGATAGTATACATTCACGGATCAAACCAGCGCCGCCGATGAGAAACGTCGTGTGATCTTTGCAATGAAAGACAGCTCGCTCCACCGAGGTGCAGAATGTGACGTTTCCCACGGGTTTGCGTGCCTTCCGTGTGAGGACACACGCATGTCGCTTTCCTTCAAAAACAGATTCTGGCATGCTCTCGTACGTTTTCCGCCCCATGAGCAACATAGGGCGTTCGGGTGCACACGTCTTCTCCTTGAATAGTGTTAGGTCCGCGGTACTGCGCCATGGCATCCGACCGTCTTTTGCGTAGCCGTACACTTTATCGACACAGAATAGCACATGGAAGCGTCCCATAGCTTTGTTACGACTCTCTCTATACACAGAATTTAATGTTTAGCGTAGAGAAATAGATCCTCATGGCACCCAGTCATGGCGAGCTCGGTGCTGATAAAGCCCATCACCTCGGCAACAACCGTAGCGGGTGATTCTTGATTGTAAACGGACGTCCGTTATATGTCGGCATTATTGCGAATGCATTATTGCGAATGTATGTGTAACCGACAAACATGCTCGATATGGAAGTTCTGCGATTGGACATCGCATACCAAACGCCCAAATCTGAATCCACGGCGTCCCCAC
>Ga0209711_10003441_pt1 | contig 13398 bp, 10 predicted proteins | sample ArcticOcean_MG_C_7_FD_187441 | JGI IMG/M metagenome (GOLD analysis project Ga0209711, IMG submission 187441) | Marine microbial communities from western Arctic Ocean - ArcticOcean_MG_CB11_88 (SPAdes) (version 2) | ecosystem: Environmental > Aquatic > Marine > Oceanic | place: Arctic Ocean... | reverse complement strand
TTCATGAACAAGAGTTATTAGAAATCTGAACTTGTTGTCAATATGATTTAAGGTAATTTGAAATTTACCATCTTTTAAATATCTAAAATCTCCGTGTTTAGTTTTTCGAGTTTTAACAATTTTAATAGATAAATTTTCACTATTAATTAAATCAGTTATTAACTCTATGGAATTAGCAGGAATTAAATCAAATAAGCTATGCACCTTATGGATTTGAAATTGAAACAGGTAAAATTTTACCGTTAAAATACTTATGACCATTAATTGAGAAGTCATAAATATAATGTGCCATTTCAGTTGACGATAATGGAGCCTGATATCCCGGAAAAGCTTCCTCTAGCATTTCAGTTTGTACAGCGCCCAATGCAAGAGTATTTACAATAGGACCAGATAATTTAAATTCTTCATACAACATTTCTGTTAGTACATTTAAAGCTGCTTTACTACTTGAGTATGCAGATAAGCCAGGGAATTTGCTAGAACCTCCTATTCCTCCAATACTGCTAATATTAATTATATGTGATGTATTACAAAAAGAAGGTATTAATAATCTAATTAACTCTGCAAGCCCAAAAACATTTACACTATAAACTGATTTAAAATCTTGTATAGTTGTCTCAATAAATGGTTTGTTAATTAATTTACCTGCATTATTAATTAGAACATCAACAGTACTGAAGTTGTTTTTTATAAATTCTACAGCATTGTTAATTGAGTCAGCATCGGAAAGATCTGTACTAAATGTAGAAACGTTGTTCAAGTTTAATTTTGTGATTGAAGAAACATTTCTGGAAAGGGCGATAACATTATAATTATTTTGACTAAACAGATTAACTAATTCAAATCCTATCCCTCTACTTGATCCTGTGATAACAACATTTTTCATAAAATAATTTCTATACTAACATGGTAACTGGATTTTCTACAAACCCTTTTAACGTTTGTAAAAATAAAGAACCTGTTACACCGTCAACAGTTCTATGATCACATGCTAAAGTGATTTTCATAGTATGTCCAATTGTGATCTTATCATCTCTAACTACAGGTTTTTTAACAATAGTTCCAACAGATAAAATAGCAGAATTCGGTTGATTAATAATTGATGTAAATTCTTCAATTCCAAACATACCTAAATTTGAAACAGTAAATGTACTTCCCTGCATTTCATCAGGGGAAAGTTTTTTATCTCTAGCTTTTGAAGCATAACTTTTAACTAAGCTTCCAATTTCTGGGATTGATTTTTCATTTGCAAAACGTATAACTGGGACAACTAGTCCGTCTGGAACACCAACAGCTACGCCAACATGAACATGATGGTTAAGTCTCATTTTATCGTCAAACCATTGAGAATTCACTCTCGGATGTTGTTTTAAAGCTATTGCACAAGCTTTTACAACTATATCATTAAATGATATTTTAGTTTCTGGAAGGGAATTATATTGATTTCTAAAAGCAATCGCATTATCCATTTCAAATTCTACACTCAAATAGTAATGAGGAGCAGAGAACTTAGATTCTTTAAGTCTTCTTGCGATAGTTTTTCTCATTTGAGAATTTTCTATGTCTTCAAAACTTTCAATTCCTGACACAACAATTTTAGAAGTTGAATTATCTTTAAAATCACTAACAACACTAGGTTTAAAGTTTTCAACATCCTCTTTTATGATTCTTCCATTATCTCCAGATCCATTTATCAAATTCAAATCTATACTCTTTTCTTTTGCAATCTTTTTAGCTAATGGCGAAGCCAAAACTCTTGGATTTTCATTATTTGATATTGGCTCTTTAATTGATTCAGTGATTGTTTCTGAAGTTTCAGTAATTATTTCTGTTGGGACATCTTCTATTTCAACTTTGTCATTTGCTATTGGATTAATTCCAAAATTATCTATTGCAGTTTTATAATCTGAATTTGGATCTCCAATTACAGCTAATAAACTATCTACTTTTGCAGTCTCTCCAACATTAATTCCAATAAATAATAAAGTTCCTTCGTGAAATGATTCAAATTCCATAGTTGCTTTATCAGTTTCAATTTCAGCAAGTATATCACCTTCTTTAACAACATCACCAACATTCACAAGCCATGAAGATACAGTACCTTCTTCCATAGTATCACTAAGCCTAGGCATCGTAACAATCTGAAAAGAATCATTTAAAACAGGAGCAATAACTTTTAAAGTTATCTGATCTTCAGTGTTTTGAATTAAATTTTCTGATTCATTTATTTGATCAACTAAATCTAATTGTCCTGAGTTTGAGGATGGGCTTAACAAGCCTGAAATATCTTCATCCTTTTCCCCAACAATTGCTAAAAGAGTATCAACAGCTGCAGTTTCACCTTCTTTAATTCCAATATGAAGTAAAACTCCATCATGAAAAGATTCAAATTCCATAGTAGCCTTATCAGTTTCAATTTCAGCTAGAATATCTCCTTCTTTTATAGTATCCCCTTCATTTACCAACCACTTAGCTACTACACCTTCCTCCATAGTATCACTTAAGCGCGGCATGTTTATTATTTCAGCCATTTATTTTAATTTATGAGAAATGAAATTATAGTCCTCTTGTTCGTAAACTGCATCATACATAACTGATTTTTCAGGATATGGAGATTCTTCTGCAAATTTTTGACAATCAAGAACTCTACTTTTTATACTAGCATCAATTGATAAAATTTCTTCTTCTGATGCAAAATCATTTTCTAAAATCACTTTCTTAACCTGAGAAATTGGATCAATTTTCCTGTACTCGTTAACTTCTTCTTTTGTTCTGTATTTTTGAGCATCTGACATAGAATGTCCTCTGTATCTATATGTTTTCATTTCTAAAAAACTAGGACCATCTCCGTTTCTAGCTCTTGAAATGGCTTCATGAAGTGCTTCAGCTACTTTCACTGGGTTCATTCCATCAACCGGGCCGCAAGGCATTTCATAACCTAAACCTAATTTCCAAATATCAGAATGATTTGCTGTTCTTTCAACAGATGTACCCATTGCATATCCGTTATTTTCTACAATAAAAACTACTGGAAGTTTCCACAGCATGGCTAAATTTAATGTTTCATGTAAAGATCCTTGTCTAACCGCACCATCCCCCATATAACACAAAGTTACAGCTCCTCTATTGAAATATTTGTCTCCAAAAGCCATACCAGCTCCAAGGGGAATTTGACCACCTACAATTCCATGACCTCCATGAAATCTATGTTCTTTAGAGAAAATGTGCATAGAACCACCTAAACCCATAGAAGTTCCAGTTGATTTTCCAAATAACTCTGCCATAATTCGTCTTGGGTCAACACCCATACCAATTGGCATTACATGGTTCCTGTATGCAGTAATCATTCTATCTTTTTCAGGATCAATAACATGTAAAGCTCCAGCCAGCACTGCTTCTTGACCATTATATAAATGTAAAAATCCTCTAACTTTTTGCTGAATATAAACAGCAGCTAATTTATCTTCAAACTTTCTCCAAAACAACATGTCTTCATACCATTTCAAATAAGTTTCTTTTGTAATTTCTTTCATTTAATGAATTATAATTTATAATTCTTTTTTTTACAAGAATTATTTAATTTTTGCAAAGTTAATGTATCTAATTAATACATTAAAAATAAAAATTGAAAATATTAATTTATTTAAAATTATAAGTAAAAGAGAATCTTAAAGTATTTTCTAATGGACTTATAACACTAGATGTTGATAATAGATATGATAAATCTAAATTGATGTCTTCTAGTTTAAATCCTGTTCCAAATGTTATGTACTTTCTTGCTCCTTTATTTTCATTTTCACCAAAATATCCTAACCTAAGTGCAAACGAATCGTCGTATGTATATTCAATACCTAAGGCAAGAGTTATTTCTTTTAACTCTTCACTAAATCCATCAGGTGCATCTCCAAAAGATTTAAATAATCCAGATAAAAAGTTCACATCTTCCTGATTATATCCAATAATCTGATCATTTGAATTTAATATTGGAATACTAGGAGAAGGAACTAAAAGTTTATTAAGCTCTAAGTTAATAGACAATTTGTTTGAGGAATCAAAAATAAAATCAAACGCTGAACCTAATTTTAAATTTGTTGGAATAAAGTTTTTCTTACCAAGCTCTTCATATTTCATTCTTGGTCCTAAATTGGATATATTAAATCCAAATCGCCATAAACCATTAAAATTCTGATAAGCTTTAACGTCAGATTGATAAAACCCGGAAATATCAACTGCAAATGAACTAGCTGAACTTGAATCTGAATCAACACTTTGCAATTTTACATCTGACATTAAAAATCTTCCTGTAACACCCATTGAAAAATAATCGTTTAATTTTAATATGTATGAAGCATCAAGGGTGAATTCATTTGGGTTTTCTAAATATGGAATATCCTGAGGGTTTTGAAGAATATCAATATCTCCAAGACTAAAATATTTAAAACTAGTTGACCACGAACTTCTTTCATCAATAATATTGTAATAATTAATATTTGCTAAAAAAACATCACTAACTAATTTACTCAAATAAGGTGTGTAACTCACTCCCACACCTGATGCATTATCTAAAAAAACATATTTAGCAGGGTTCCAGTGTTGAGAAAAAGCATCTGGAGAAGTTGCAACACCCTGTTCACCAAGACCAGAAGCTCTTGCATCTGCAGAAATCATTAAAAAAGGAACAGCAGTTGTAATAACCCTTCTTTCCTGAGAAAAAACAAAAACAACATTGAATATTAAAATTAAACGAACAATAATATTTCTCATATAATATAAATTTTAAGTTTTAAATACTTTCATCAAAAGTAAAATAATTTTTTTTTAAACAATTTACTATCTTGCAACTTTAAGATAAGAAAATAAATTAATGAAAATCAATAACATATACACTCCACTAGTTTTATTATTATCTGTACTTGTAATAGGATGTAATAGTAATAATCCCTTTAAAAATAATAAAAATATATCACAAGCTACTGGATGGAAAATAAGTACAAAAGATGGTGGATTTAAAAATAAAAAATCATATAAAGGACAAAATACAGGTCCTGGACTTATTTTTATTGAAGGCGGAACTTATACAAAAGGAAACGTTCAAGACAATATAATGCATGATTGGAACAATACTCCAACTCAACAATATGTTAGATCTTTTTTTATTGATGAAACTGAAGTAACTAACCTTATGTATGTCGAATATTTACATTGGATGAATAAAGTTTTTGCTAAAGACTTTCCTGATATATATAAAGCATCTCTTCCTGATACACTTGTATGGAGAAATCCACTAGGATTTAATGAGGATATGGTTAATAATTACCTAAGGCACCCTGCGTTTGAAAATCATCCTGTTGTTGGTGTTAATTGGAAACAAGCTGTTAACTATGCTAAATGGAGAACTGATCGAGTTAACGAACAAATTTTAGTTTCAAATGGTTACATACGACCAGGTGCAATTAGTCCAGACAGTCTTTCAAATGGTTATTCATTTAATACAAAAGCATATTTTCTAGACCCATCAAATGCATACGATGGGAAAATGAATGAAATGACAGGCAGTAAACAAATCAATACTGATGAAAATGGACAAACAACCATTAATTATGCATCAAGAGAAAGCGGAATTCTTTTGCCTGAATATAGACTTCCAACTGAAACTGAATGGGAATATGCTGCATTAGCACTAAGTGAAATTTCTGAGGAAAATTTATACAGAGGAAAAAAGAAGTTTCCTTGGGATGGAGAATATACAAGATCTGGTAAAAGAAAAAATCAAGGTGATCAATTGGCTAATTTCAAACTCGGAAAAGGTGATTATGGTGGAATTGCCGGATGGTCTGAAACTGGATCTGGGATTACTTCTGCAGTAAGATCATATCCTCCTAATGATTTTGGATTATATGGAATGGCTGGAAATGTTGCTGAATGGGTAGCAGATGTTTATAGGCCTATAATCGATGAAGAAATGAATGATTTTAATTATTATAGAGGAAATTTATACTTCAAACCATCTATTGACGAAAACGGAAAAGTACTTACAGTAAGTTCAGAAAATGCAAATTATGATAATTTACCAGGATCGTTAAAAAATGAAATTGAAGACGAAAACTCTATAGATAGAACAAATTATAGTAAAGGAGATAATAGAGACTTTAACGACGGTGACAGAAATTCAGTAAGAGATTTCAAACTTGACGGAGAATATTCAAAAATGTATAATTCTCCCGATCAAAATAATCAATTTGAGGAATCCACAACTCTTATAAACAACGAAGCTAGAGTATACAAAGGTGGCTCATGGCTTGATAGAGCATATTATCTTGACCCTGCTCAAAGAAGGTATTATCCAGAATCTATGACATCTAATTTTATAGGTTTTAGATGTGCAATGTCATATTTAGGGGAATCAAGAAATAGTAAAAAATCTAGAAAGAGATAAAATAAATTTTTATCTGTTCTATTGTATTTCATTATATTTAACTGATGCTTACTTCAGAACTTTACAATTATTTCAAGGAATCAAACTCAGTATCAACTGACACTAGATCGATTAAAAAAGGATCAATCTTTTTTGCTTTAAAAGGAGATAATTTTGACGGAAATAAATTTGCTGAACAAGCAATTAAAGACGGAGCAAGTTATGCAGTTATTGACGACAATTCACTAAGTCATCCTAAATTTTTAAAGGTTAAAGACTCATTAGAATCTTTACAAGAATTAGCAAAACTATACAGATCTAAACTATTAAAAACTAAAATCATTGCACTTACCGGAAGTAATGGTAAAACAACAACTAAGGAACTTATTACTGAAGTTTTAAAAACTAAGTTTAAAATATCCTCTACTCTTGGAAATTTAAATAATCATATTGGAGTCCCGTTAACTCTTCTAAAAATAGATCCATTAGCAGATTTTGCTGTTATAGAAATGGGAGCGAATCATATCAATGAGATTAAGTTTTTAACAGAATTAGTAAATCCAGATTTTGGATTAATTACAAATTTTGGAAAAGCTCACTTAGAAGGATTTGGTAATTTACAAGGTGTAATTAAAGGGAAAAGTGAATTATACGATTTTCTAATTTCTAATAATAAAACGGCATTTATAAATAATGATGATGAAATACAAAAAAAATATATAGGAAAAAAAATAAGTTTCGGAAAATCTGACCAAAACAACTATAAATTCGAGGAGGTCTTAAATGGGATGTACAGTGGAATTAAATTTAAAGATCAGCTTTTAAATTCTAAATTAACAGGAAATTATAATTTTAATAATATTGCATTTGCTACTTTAATTGGATTGCATTTCAATATACCTATTTCTGAAATAAAAAAATCAATATCAGAGTATAATCCAATAAATAATAGATCACAAATTATTGAGATAAACAATAAATCTATTGTTCTAGATGCTTATAACGCAAATCCAAGTAGTATGAGTTCTTCAGTTCAATCTTTTAATAAATTAAATGGTTCAAAAACAATTCTTTTGGGAGATATGTTTGAATTAGGGAAGGAATCTGAAAAAGAACACTTTGATCTAATCAGTCTTTGTATTAGAAATAAATATGAAAATATTTTTCTAATAGGATTAGAATTTTTTAAACATAAAAACAATTTTGATATTCCTTTTTTTTATAAAACTAAAAAAGAGTTGATTAATCATTTCAAAAAGACTCCAATAACTTCAAAGCATATATTGATTAAAGGTTCTAGAGGAATGAAAATGGAAGATTTAATAAATTACATTTAAAAATTAATGAAAAAAATAATTTTATTTTTATTTATTGTACTGATTGCAGGCTGTAATAACAGTTTTTCCTGGAAAAACTATGATGAATCGATTGAGATTAAAGAAAGCAAAGATCACTCTAATACAAGGATGCAATTCAAATTAATTCAATCAAAAATTGAAATTAAAAATGAATGGTTTAAAAATATATCTACAGAACTAAATCAATTTAGCCAAAAGAAATACAACACACTTAAACCATTAATAATTGAAAAAAGTATTCCTGAAATCCAAACTAATATTTTAAATAGCAGTCTTACTTATGAAGATTTAGTATTGTTTTATTTGTACAGAATTCAATCTATTGAATTCAATAAAAATCAGTATTTAAATTCAATTATAAGTATCAATCAAAATATAATTGAAGAAGCTAGAGAAAAAGACAAAACAAAACCACAATCAATATTTTCTTTACATGGTATTCCTGTTCTTCTAAAAGATAATATTAATTATGATGGCCTAGCAACTACTGCAGGCTCAATTGCATTAAATGATAATATCTCTAATAATGCTTTTGTTGTGGGTAAATTAAAAAATGAGGGAGCTTTAATATTAGGAAAAACTAATCTTAGTGAATGGGCATATTATTTTTGTAATAATTGTCCGTCAGGATATAGTGCTCAAGGAGGACAAACTTTAAATCCATATGGAAGAAAAAAGTTTGATTCTGGCGGCTCTAGTTCGGGAAGTGGAGCAGCTATTTCTGCAAATTTTTCTAGCGTTTCTTTAGGTTCAGAAACCTCAGGGTCTATTTTATCACCCTCTTCAGCAAACTCTATAGTTGGTTTAAAACCAACTATTGGTTTAGTTAGTAGATCAGGTATAGTACCTATTTCAAGTACGCTAGACACTTCTGGGCCTATGACTAAAAATGTAATTGACAATGCTATAGTTTTAAAAGCAATTTTAGGTTACGATCCAGATGATAATATGTCTGTTAGTGTTGATGATATTGATTTGGAATCCATTATAAATTCTTCTTTAAAAGGTAAAAGGTTTGGAGTGTTTAAGGACTATTTAAATGACTCGCTTTATTTAAATGCAATAAATAAAATTGTAAAGTTAGGTGGAATAGTAGTTGAATTTAGCCCTCCTAAAGTTGATTTTAGTGGATTTAGAAAAATATTAGATTATGACATGAAGTTTGACCTTCCTAAATATTTTAAAAAAAACAAAATCTTATTTACTGGCATTAATGATATTATTGAGTTTAACAATAAAGACTCACTGATGAGATCTCCTTATGGACAAGGTATTTTTAAATCTATTATTAGTGACTCAACTAAATTAGATGAAATAAATTCAATTAAAACTAGAATTAAAACTGAGGGAAAAAAATATTTTGACATAGCTATTAAGAAACATAAGCTAGATGCAATTATATCAATAAATAATTATCACGCCGGCTATGCAGCTGGAGCTTATTACCCATGCTTAACTGTTCCAATGGGTTATGATAAAAATGGTAAACCATTTAACTTGACTTTTATATCTCCATCGTTTACTGAGAATAAACTTTTACAAATTGGATATGCTTTTGAAAAAGAAACAAATTTCAGAGTTAAGCCTTTTAATTAAATCGCTCATAATAAGTGGAGTAACTTGTTCGTAACGGTGATGTTATTTTAAAAATCTCTAAACCATTTTTAGATTCAAAATTCAGTTTAGATTCTTTATCTATTTTTAAAAAAGCTCCTTGAGCTAGGTTTTGATTTTCATGTATTAAAGTTCCTTTTTTAATAAAAAAAGAATAAACCAATTCAGAATTTAAATTAATTTCATGAAATCCATCATCATAATTGATTTCATAAATTTCAATTCCTTCTGAATCCATTTTAAAAGGAGAACCTTTACCTTTTATTGTTAAAACAGAACTTTTTTCTTTTTTAGACAATGGAAAAGATTCGAGTTTATAATCACTATAAGAAGCAGGTTTGGAAATTGTTTTTGAAATATCAGGATCAAACCAAATTTGAAACATTCGAGAATTATCTAAAATTTCTTCTGCATGAGATATTCCATTACCAGATCTAATTATCTGAGCGTCACCTTTTAATAATTCAATCCATTTATTTTGTTGAGAATCAAAATGTTTTATACTTCCCTCAATAACAAAACTACAAATCTCAAATCCTTGATGTGGATGTAAACCAATAGTACTTCTAGAAGATGGTGTCCAAGCATCTGCCCAATAAAACAAATTTGAATAAGGGTTTAATTCACCTCCGTCTTGAAGAAATCCAATAGGTTTTTTTTCTAAGATCTCGCCACTATTAAAATTCCCTGAAGCTTGATCTTCTTTATTATATATTAAAATCGACATCCCTTATTTATTATTTTTCAAGTAGTCTAAGGCTAATGTAGTCATTGATCTTAATCCTGTTATCATTGCTGAATCATCAACATAAAAATCTGGAGTATGGTGAGGAGCCGCTTTTAATGGATCTGTACCTTTTTTAGCACCTCCAATAAAAAAATAAATTCCTGGAATTTTTTCTTGAAAAAAAGAAAAATCTTCCGCCCCAGTAATCGCATTCATTGAATTAACATTTTCAACACCATTTATTCTTTGTAAAGATGGTAGCATTTGAGTATATAAATCTGGATCATTATAAGTTATTGGATAGGTAACTTGATAAGTAATTTTTGCTTTTGCATTATTTGCTTCAGCTATGTTTTTAACAATTTTTTCTAGTCTTTGAATTAAAACATCCTTCATGTTATTGTCAAGTGTTCTAATAGTACCTAACATATACAAACTTTCAGGGATAATATTACTTCTAACACCTCCATGAATACTTCCAATAGTTACAACAGCAGCAGCTTCAGTTAATGGCATATTTCTGCTAACAATGGTTTGAATTGAATTGATCATTTGAGATGCAGTAACTATTGGATCTACTCCTGTCCATGGTGTTGATCCATGTGTTTGAACTCCTTCAATGTCAATTCTAAACTCATTAACAGCAGCCATAATACCCTTAGGTCTAACATAAACTTGTCCAGCACTAATTTGGGACCAAATATGTAAACCAAATATTGCATCAACATCAGGGTTTTTTAAAACACCTTCTTTAACCATTAATTCGGCTCCACCATCCTCTCCTGCAGGCGCTCCTTCTTCAGCAGGTTGAAAAATAAACTTTACAGATCCTGGAATTTGATCTTTAATATCATATAAAACTTTAGCTACGCCCAACAATATTGCAGTGTGAGTATCATGTCCGCAAGCATGCATTACAGGAACTACATCCCCATTATATTCACCTGTCATTTTTGATGCCCAAGTTATGTCAGCTCTTTCTTTTACAGGCAATCCATCAATATCAGCTCTTAATGCTACCACTGGACCTGGTCTACCACCCTCTAACAAAGCAACAACTCCAGTTTTTGCAACACCTGTCTGAGGATTAAGACCAATTTTTCTTAATTCTTCTGCAATCCTTTCAGAAGTTTTAAATTCTCTATTACTAAGTTCTGCGTTTTCATGAAACCAATGTCTTAAATCAATAACCTGACTTTCATAATTAGAGATTAAGTCAGTAATTTTTTTGTCAAATTTTTGAGAAAAAGAAAAAAAAGAACAAAATAGTAATACAAGTGCTAGATGTTTTTTCATAATAAGATTATTCTGGGTTTGATTAACTGTTTAGAGTTTAATCCAAATACAACAAATATATTCATAATAGTGGGTCATACTGGATTCGAACCAGTGACTTCTACCCTGTCAAGGTAACACTCTGAACCAACTGAGTTAATGACCCATACTCTTTTAAAAAAGATATAAAATAGTAAGAATTAGTGCTTACGTCAGTTTTATGTCTTTTTTTATATCGTAACAACACTAAACTAATCATTTTCATTATCAGAATCAACAAAATTAACGACTATACTATAATTTCTAGAAAAATTTTGGTTACTGCCCTTTTTTCTGATATATTCTTATTATCATTATATTTAGTTAATGAAAAGAAAAGAAAAAATGTTTAGATTTTGGGTTGATATTTTATTTAAAATTATCGTATTTATAGCCTCAGTTATAGCTATGAAATTAATTTTCTTTAAATAATAGTTTATGAGTTATTAACTTGTTTTTTCAATTGACTTAAAATATTTCCAAATAAATATTGTTGAAATTGATATAATAACTAGAGATAAAATTGAACTTTCAAATCCAAACTCACCACCATTTATATAATTGTTCTCTAAAATTTTAAATTCAATAATTGAATAAGAATCGAGCCCACTTACTTTAAATCCAAACATTGATTGAAAAAAATTCCAGCTAAAATGTAAAGCTATCGGAAACCATAAGTTTTTTGTAAACACATAAGAAACACCTAGAAAAAAACCAGCCAAAAAAATATTAGATAATCCAAGAATTGTAACATTCGGATTAGCTCCATGAATTAATGAAAAAAATATTGAAGAAATAAATAAAGCAACAAAAGGATTAAATGATTCTAATAAGTTTTTTAAAACATATCCTCTAAAAATAACTTCTTCAAAAATTGATACTCCAGTAAATAACATGATAGAAATAAAAATATTTTCTAAATTAAAAGAATATCCAACATAATTAATTTCTCCGATAAATAATAAAATATAGTATGCACTACACATAATTATAAATCCAATTAAAATTCCATAATTAAAATCTTTTAATCTGTTTTTAGTTTGAAATCCAATATCAATGAATTTTTGTTTGTCAATATATTTCATGAAAAGCCATATCAAAATCAAAACTATTACTAATGAAAAGCTTTTTTGTATGAGCATTACTGATTCATTTAATGAAGATCCTTGATTAAATATATCATAGCCAAGACTAATTACTATAACAGTACTTAGAACTTCAGAAATAAATAATAATGGAATAAAAAGTAGTGACTTTAACCATCCGGAATGATTTATTGTTTTTATTGTCATATATTATTTTTTATTAAATAAAACAGGGAAAGAATAGCTAATTGCTACAGGATAATCGTTTTTAATTGCCGGCTCTAAAGAAGGTATTCTTTTAACTGCTTTTTCTGCTTGAACTCTATATTCTTCAGGACCAAAGGAAGTTATTTCAAAAATATTTCCATCATTTTCAATAATTAGCTCTAAAAAAACAATAACCTGTTCACTAGCATTAGTGTGAGTTTTTGGATACTTCAAATATTTGTTCACATAAAAATCAATGTTTTCTTTAAATAATATGATAGAAGTTTCAGGTGTTACATCTTTAGCTTTCGGGAATAAAGGAGCCCAATCAACATTGTCTAAAGTAAAAATATCATTAGGGTCAAAGTTTTGCGATTCAATTCTATAAGTAACTGGAATCCTAAAAGGAAAAGAACTAACAACTCCATTAACCTTTCCAGGTTTCATGACAGGAAGTTGATCAAATATTTTCATTGCAGCTTGTTCAAAAATAGCATTTGCAATATTTAGTGACTCACTGTCTTTGAACTCCACACCTACTATAGAAGATTTAGCAAACAACTTATCAACTTTTCCGTTAATATCAATTTCAAAAAATACATTCACAACCGATTGAAGACCAAGATCTTTGGCAGAATCAGGAAAAATAAAATATTTTTCAATATGTTCCTCAATAGT
>Ga0209711_10003436_pt1 | contig 13411 bp, 22 predicted proteins | sample ArcticOcean_MG_C_7_FD_187441 | JGI IMG/M metagenome (GOLD analysis project Ga0209711, IMG submission 187441) | Marine microbial communities from western Arctic Ocean - ArcticOcean_MG_CB11_88 (SPAdes) (version 2) | ecosystem: Environmental > Aquatic > Marine > Oceanic | place: Arctic Ocean... | reverse complement strand
AAAGAACGCAGTGACGAATGGAATGAAAACTATTACATTCAATGTTCAGCTTATGCAGAGATGTATGAAGAAAGAACTGGTACAGAGATAGATCAGATTGTTATACTGTGTGTAACAGAAGATGGAACTGTACAAGAGTTTGTAAAAGAGAAGTTTGATTACCTAGATGCATTGGTAGAAACCGCTACTATATGGAGAGAACAAAATGAAACACCTAGCAATATTGGTGGTGTTTCTGTTAATGGGTTGTCAGACCAACAATAATATCGCCCCCAACGACATAACATCACCTAAACCAGTAATAGAAACAGATCAAGAAATGGCTAAAAATTCTCAAAAAGAATCAACAGATGATAAAAAGGATAAGCCAGAGAAGCCAGAGGTGGAGGGATTTATAGTACAGAAACCTATTCTTTGTGGCCCAGCTGATGTTTTCCTAGAAGGTATTGAAAGAACTTCCCAAGAAAAACCTATCGGTTTTTGGATAGATTCCCAGTATCAAAATAAAGTTATGTTGTTGCGTAATGCTGATACAGGATCAGTAAGTGTTCTTGAGTTCATAAAAAATGAGTATGCTTGTTTTATCTCTGTTGGTCAACAATCACAGATGGTGCCTACTGAGCCTACGAAAAAGGGTGAAACAACTTCTTACCAAAAGGTACTTGACTAATCCTTATAGATGTGTTATAAATAGAATACAATTTGATGATACGAATTGAATACTGAACTGGACGGGAGTGCAATTCTCCCCACCTCCACCATATCCCATATATTCTTATGGGGGTGAATTAGGATCGACAGGCAGGGATAAATGAGAGTAGAATTGTCGGATGACTGCGTTATTGGTCAATTTAGTAAATGCAAATGATAATATTGCATATGATGATTTCGCACTAGCTGCGTAATTAATCGGGGTTCGGTGGGTTCCTTGCAACAGAATACCCACCACTAATTTGAGTGACGGCAACCTATTGCTATATCGACACTTGATGAGTTTGGTAGTTCTCTTTATAGGACTAAAAACTACCATTTAAAAGTTGGAATGAATTCAACTTATTTTGTCATGTTAAGGAAATATTTTATGACTACTACCACTACCCAGGCCTCTAAGGTCGAAACCGCACTTGTAAATGGTGCAGAACTAACTGCTAAACAGATTACATCACGTTATGGTGTTAAGAATGTTCGTGCTGTTATTAGCAAACTTCGTTCAGAAGGTCTTTCGATCTATTTGAATAAGCGTATATCGTCTTTTGACGGTGTGTCTTATATGAAATATATGATTGGTACGCCTACTCGAGCAGTTGTTGCTGCTGGTTATGCTGCATTACGCGCATAGCTAAACAACGTGTGATGGCGTAATACATCCGTGTGGGGTCTACGGTTAACCCCACACTTTATTTTAACATATGGAATACATTAAATGAATACTTCTAAAACTTTTTCACTAGAAATTGAAAACATTGCTAAAGAAAAAAGAATCTCACATATGGAGGCTGTTTTGTGGTATTGTACTAAACAAGGTATAGAACCAGATACAGTAGGCACACTAATTTCTAAAAGTCTTAAAGAAAAAATTGAAGCAAACGCAAGAGAATTGAATTTTCTTCCTAGACAGGCTCAACTCCCAATCTAATGTATAATATATATACACAAAACCAGTGCAATTTTTGTACTATGGCAAAACAAATTATGTTTGATCAGAATATAGATTTTATGGAAATAAATGTTCAATATGATGACCAAGCAAAAGATTTTATGAAAGAACAAGGTTTTAAAACTGTACCACAAATATATGATAATGATGGAAATCATATTGGTGGCTATAATGATCTTTTAGAAATTTACAAGAAGGAAGGGTAAATAATATGAAAAAAATAGTTTTCGCAATTTCGCTATTATCAATAGTTGCATGTTCGCCGGGACAAAAAGCGGCAAATCATCAAGGAAAAGCAGAGTACGTTTCAGTTGGATGTCATGTAGTGACAAAGAATCCAGCCAAAGGTAATACGTATGCATTTAGTGTAGCTGGCGATCTAAAAGTAGGTGATAAATTCTACTTTAAGCAAGTAGGACTTGACGGTACTGTTGGTCCAGTGGTTACAGGTGTTCCTTGTAAAGATGATGATTAAGGGGTTGCTTCAAGCAACCATTGTGTTAATACCAACGTATATTACTGCATATCTAACTGATAAAATGATATACGTTATTCCCATGTTGGCAGCTGCAAGTTTTATTGCCGCCAGCATCAATCCCGCTACAAGTCGTAGAGTTGAAGAAGATGGATATAAGTCAAAAGACGATGGAACCAGTTGACGTTTATATAATGTATTGTGCAATGAAAGCACATTTTAGCAAGACAGACTATGACTTTAATAAGTATGGTGGCAAGACTAAAGTTTCTAGAGATTCTTTCTGGAAACGTAAAGACAGATATTTCTTTGTCAAACTCTCAAAAAAATATAAAACTGAAATTGAAATCAGAAACTATTATATCTCCAATTTTATAAAAGATAAAAAAGGTTACATTGCTAATTTTAGTGATGGTAATTATGAATCTTGGTTAGGTAAAAGAGAAGGTTTTTTTGCACAATTTATAATGGAATTACGGCCGTTCATAAAAGAATTTGAACCTCTATTTGAAGTTAATAGTAACAATCATCCAAAACTACTAAAAGAATTTTTAGGTAGTAGAGTATCATTAGAAACTATGATAATCCTAGATGAGCTAGTTGGATACGGTAATAAGTGGGATAAACAATTAAAGGACGATATTGTATGGGTTGACTTAAAAAAATTGATGAAAAATTACAAAGGGTTCTTGACAATTAACAAGAACAGGTATAGAATAAAACTACTGAAACTTATAGAGGAGTCTAATTAGATGGACGTTACAGTACACTTGGATGGTAATCCTGCCATTCGTGAAGAAGGTTTTTTTGAAACTAAAGTTGGTAATCTTAATAATAGGATTAAATCTTTAGAATATGATAATGCCGAATTGGTTAAAGCTAATGAGGAGCTTCGTGAAAGAGTTACGAAAATTGCTACTCGTTTTCCTAATCAAAGAGGATATCAATCAAAAAATACTAATCGCTTTAATAACAAGCGAGACTAAATGGTATGCCCCTATAGTTAAACGGTATAACAGTAGTTTTGTAAACTACAATTCGCAGTTCGATTCTGTGTGGGGGCACCATTAAATGGAGAGAAAATGGAAGTTAAATTTATCGATAAAATGGGAAGTGATCTTTCTGTGGTTAACGCCGCAAGGGTATCATTTGCAAAAACATCTGCATGGGAATCAATTCCAGAAGCAGGCCCTATAGAGGGGTTACTATCTAGTCAGGATGAGAAACTAATTGGTTATCTTGCAAAACACAATCATTGGAGTCCTTTTGGTCATGCATCTATACAGTTGCACATTAAAGCTCCTGTGTTCGTTGCAAGACAATTAGTAAAACATCAAGTAGGTCTTGTGTGGAATGAAGTCTCGCGTAGATACGTGGATGATGAGGTAGAGTTCTATGAACCAGAAGATTGGCGTGGAGCTCCACAGAACTCAAAACAAGGTTCTTCATCTGAAAAAATAGATATTAATCCAAGCAAAATGATGGTTGATGATTATGAACAAGTACTAAGTAGTGCAAAATGGGCATATGAAGAACTTCTAAGAAAGGGTGTGTGTCCAGAACAAGCACGTATGGTATTACCTCAATCTATGATGACTGAATGGTATTGGAGTGGAACACTCATGGCATTTGCTCGTGTGTGTAATCTACGATGTAAACCAGATGCACAAAAAGAAACTAGGGAAGTTGCTGACATTATTGATAATTACGGCGCCAACAGATTTCCTTATTCATGGGAGGCGTTAAGAAATGGATGACATGGATAGAATGATTGTGTTGATTGAAGAGATTAGTTTGATGAAAAATAAGTATGAGGAAAATGCTGGAATGGGGAATCTTAATACTACTATTAACATATTAGAACGCCGTGTTGAAGAACTAAAGAATAAGCTTCGTGTACGATAGTGTGATGATCAATCTGGATAATGCTATGAACAGGGCAATTGTTTTTGGTAATGGAGAATCTAGAGGGTGGTGTGGACAAGAACTTAGTTGGCATGATATTCCAACGTGGGGTTGCAACGCAATCTATCGTGATTTGAGGGTAGATAATCTAGTATCTGTAGACTATGCCATGCAACAAGAGATATACCAGAGTGATTTGTGTCAGGATACGATGCAATTGCATTTCGCAAATTGGGGTATCATTCCTGCCGAGATTTCAGATATGATGTTCATGGGGTTTGATATACCAGAAGAGTTTGTACATAAGACTGAGCGAGTTGGTAGTCATATAGAACAGTGTGTAGTGTCAGGTAAAGACCCTAGTAAGATACAAGATAATATAGAACTAACACTTAAAGCTCATCCTAATCTTGATCCAAAAGATTTAAAGATGAAGATGGAAAAGGATGTGGGTATCTGGATTACCTATCTAAGGGAAAATGATAATGTAAAACCTATAGACTATCCTAGAGATTGGTCTGCTGGTACTACAGCCCTTCATCTTGCTTGCCAAGAAGGGCCAAAGGAATTATATATGTTGGGTTTTGATTTGTCTTCATATGATGAGAATTTGAACAACATATATAAAGGGACAGATAATTATCTGCCCAGTGATGCAAAAGGTTTCAATACAGTTAATTGGTTGAACCAGATGCAAACTGTTTTTTCGGAGTTTAAGGATACTACTTTTTATTGGGTAGATCCTATTCATCGTGAAGGTCAAGTAACTAATGTTAAAAATAATAACATAAGGTACTTGACAAAAACAGGATTTTGTGATAAATTTAACATACGATAACAAATAGCATATATTAACATAGGAGAATATACATATGTCGTTAGCAACATTAAAGAAGTCTAATACTTTGGACAAACTGCTTGGTGCAGTTGCAGTAGAAAATGCACCACTAGAAAAAAAGTCTTATACAGATGATCGTATCTGGAAACCAGTGATGGATAAGTCTGGTAATGGTTTTGCAGTAATTCGTTTTCTGCCAGCTTCAGAAGGTGAAGACCTTCCTTGGGCTAAAGTCTGGAACCATGCGTTTCAAGGACCAACTGGTCAATGGTATATTGAGAACTCTCTCACTACCATAGGTCAGAACGATCCTGTATCAGAGATGAACTCTGCATATTGGAACTCTGGTGTAGAATCCGATAAGGAGATTGCACGTAAACAGAAACGTAAATTGCAATACTTTGCAAACATTCTAGTTGTTAAAGATTCTGCCAATCCTTCTAATGAAGGTAAAGTGATGCTTTATCGCTTTGGTAAGAAAATCTTTGATAAGTGTATGGAAGCAATGCAACCTGCATTTGAAGATGAAACTCCATTGAATCCTTTCGATTTCTGGAAGGGTGCTGACTTTAAATTGAAGTTGCGTAAAGTAGAGGGTTATTGGAACTATGATAAGTCTGAGTTCGATTCTCCATCATCAATATTTGATACTGATGAAGAAATTGAAGCATTATGGAAGAAGCAGTATTCTCTTAAAGAGTTTACAGAAACTTCAAACTTTAAATCTTATGATGAACTTAAGACTCGTTTGGATATGGTTTTAGCCGGTAAAACTACTGTAGGTAATGCAACTTCCTTTATGGAAAATCAACCTACTGCTAGTGTAACAGTTGATACTAAAGAGGAGCCTGCTCCTACCGTGACTGTTTCATCTGATGAAGAAGATGATACTATGTCTTATTTTGAAAAACTAGCTGATAAAGGATAATCTATATAATGAAAACATTTCTAACTACTACCGCACTCGCAGTAATCTTAATCTCACCAGCAGTCTTTGCTGGTGAGACAAAAGAAATAACTGTACCTGTACCCAAAACAATCACACTTGTCTGTTCTGACAGTGTGGAACCAGGCACAGTTGTTCTAACCAATCCACCCAAATTTAGTTGTAAGGACTATGAAACTATTAAAGGTGTTGTTGGTTTGGGGATCACCATTGGTCCAGATACAAGGATCAATCAAATCTCTTCTGCAATTAGGCGGGCAAATAGTAAGTCTAGTATTGCATCTGTGACTCGTAGGGGTAATAAATCTACGTATACGATGAATAATGGAAGTGCTGTAAATTGGATAGACCCAGTACCAGTTGTTAGGGCTCCAAAAGGTCCAATGAAAGTACGTCCAGAGGGTTGGAAGTCTTCTCCTTTTGAAGAGGAATCCAGACCTATTCCACTACCAGAGATATTAACATCATCTGAAACTTGGCCTCCTCAATCAAAAGTGATTTCTGATAAGTTGCGCCGTGATCTAAATCGTAATTATTATGAAAATTTACGAAGGAATGATGAACTTGGTCAATGGAAACCTTTTGTTGATGGTGAATATAATCGATTTGATGGGTATTCTAGGTATAAGTCATTCTTTAGGGATGGTAGAGAATATCATAATGATGGACAAATAAAGACTGATTGGGTTCGTTTTAACTAAGAGTCTATAAGAATACAATATCCAACTATACCCCCCCGATAAAAATCGGGGGGTTTTTTTATTATCCTACTGTTTGAATCTGGCGGTTGCCTGCCGGTGGAGTGAATATATTGCCTCCACCTGATTTGATATTCATAGGTGCATTAATAATATTCGCACCACCACTACCACTACCCATATTGGCAATTGCTGCAGTTAACTTTACAATACTATCTTGTAATGCAAATCGTTCGGCTCGGTCTGTTCCTTCCATACCTGAATCTGCTAGTTTAAGTTTATCTGTAGATTTTATGGATGGTGTTGTATTATTAGTTTTCATATTCAAAGCTTTATTGATCAAACTAAGATTTATCCCAGCTTGATTCCAAGGAATATTTGTACTACCCAAACCTTCAATTACTGTTCCACTAAAAATTCCAGTACTAACTTTACCACCTTTGATTGCAACCTCAATATCTGGAATAGATTTTAACAAGTCTTCGGCGAATTTAGCAATACCCAAATCACCACCTTTAAATTTTAAGTTACCTATTTTGTCTAGATTCTCTGATATTGAACCAATAGCCTCTGCGCCGCTCTGCAAAGCGGCCGCATTTTCTGCTACAATTTGCATTTGCCCAACTGGACTTTTTGTACCAGAAATGAATGCTAAAATTGAGGTTCCTACACCTTTAAGTGAATTAAATAAAGTACCAGTAGTGAAGTTTCCAAGTGATGCTTTCATTGTATCTAAAGCCTTTGATGCAAGTATTGTTTTACTTACCATATCTTTTGTACCCAAGGCATTTACTAAGGTACTAACGCCATCTGATATATCTGTTATTGCACCTTTCCCTACAAAGTTGGCACCAAAACCAATTAAGGTTATAGATTTTAAAGGGTCTAGTATAGATGTTAATCCTGTCGCTACAGTTCCTAGTCTATCAACTTCAGTTTTATTTACGTAAGTAACTCCATCACTTATGTCTTCTAATGCACCTTTACCTACAAAGTTAGCAACAAAACCAGTTTTGACAACTTCAAACATATTTTTATCTAAGTTCCCCATTGCAGTAGAAACTTCTATAAGTCGATTTACTTCAGTTTTGTTGAGTGCGGTAACACCATCTGAAATATCAGATAATGCTTTAGAACCAACAAAGTTTGCCACAATTCCTGACTTACTAAATTGTTTTATCGGGTCAGAAATTGCTGCCATACCTTTAGACATGTCTAGAAATTTTTGTAAATCGAAGGTTTTTGAAAGATCTGATAATTTACCAAACCCATGCGCTAGTTTTTCCATATCTGGAGCAATTGCGGTGGAAATTGTTCCCATTAGTTTACCAAAGAAAGAACCTTCGCCCATAGCAGACATAAAGGCATTCAGACCCAATCCAGCGTCTTCCATTTTCTTTTTATCTACAGTAATATTGTTTAGGAGATTAATACCTTTAGCAATTTTTTCTAGATCGCCTGTGAGGAATGTTATTGCTGCGCCAAACCATCCTTCTTTTGTTGTATTACCAACATTTTCTAAAAATGTTTTTAAACCCACACCAGCTAACTTCAAACTTTCCATATCAAGTTTTTTGCCAGTTTCAGACAAAAATAATAAACTTTTACCTATATCTGTTAATCCTTTAGATAAAGTTGAACTACCTTTACCAATTAACCAAGCCATCGCTCCAACCGCTACTCCGAATGCCAATAATCCAGCTGAAATTACCAATAATGCCCCAGTAAAGGGGACGCTGGCCAGCGTGATTGCTGACATACCACCAGCCAACGCGCCAAGTCCCGCACCAGCAATACCAGCACCAGCGCCCAGACCACCTAATATCCCACCAATTCCACCACCACCTTTATTATTATTACCAGATATTTCCTTGGTTGAAGATTCTGCTATAGCTTTAAGATAAGAGTTAGTATCTTGTTCTCTTTTTACTCGTTCCCGCTTCTCTTCAGTTCTGTCTTCTCCTACAGCGCCTTTCTTGTCAACAATCTGAACAGCAATAGCATGTTTTGATACACCAACTGATGTTGCTTTAACTGTATCTGCTATTTTGTCTAAAGTTTTTTGAAATGCTTTATCACGTTTCTCTTGTGATATATCTTCTTCAGCCATTACTTGTCACCCTTCTTACTATTGGAATTGGAACCAACATATAGACCAAACCATGCAGCACCAGCACCTACTATGACACTAACAAATGCACTTTGGGGAGCAGTAGGATCTGGGAGTGCCATGAACCATTCTGTTGTACGCCAGAACATAATACCATAAAGGGTAATCAATGCTCGAGGCCAGATACGCCACTTATCTATTACAGAAGAATTAATATGATTATACCATGAAGATTCTTCAGTAGTACTACGATCTACTTCAATAATATTGACAGGATCATTTGCCATTTTCTAGCTCCTCAATTCTATTTGAGTTGTCTTTTATACTTGTATTGTTATTTATAGGAGTACGATCAAAAATTATCTTTTCTAATTTAAGAAAATCTATACGTTCATTTGGTACATATCGCCATACATAATCTCCATCCCACTCACCTCCTACCTTAGTAACACCAAATACGGTCTGTGATATACCTATCTTAACGATTAAGGCACGTTCTCCATCCAGCAAGACATGATCGCCCTCTTGAAACTGCTTGTTCAAACTAAATGCGATACCCTTGCTCAGTTTAGTAGCAAAGTCTTTAAACATGAAACCAAACACAGCAATCAACACCATACCGATATAGGGCATGATAATTTCAGTAATTTCCATTGCTGCTCCAGTTGGTGTTATAATGTCCATTAAATTATTATCTCCGACTTGCTTGTTCTTCTGCTTCTTTTTGTTCTTTTATATAATTTAATAACAGTCCTAAATAAATATCCCTTTCCCATGGCAACATATTTTCTAACTCTGCTAAACTATAATTATGGTGCTGCATTAATGCAAAGTTTGTTTGATAATAATTTTCTAATGATTCATGAGAAAGGGATATTAAAAAAAACTTTGTAGTCCAGCAATAGTAATATTATTTTTCTTTTTTGTTTTAGGATTTATTACAGTAACTTCATGTATTAATTTAGGCATAGTATCAAAGAAATTAGTAATAAACTCAAAACTACTTTGACTCATACTGTCTAGAAATTCTTCCAATTCACTGTCAGACATGTCTATTTTAGTATGAATGACATCCCCGTCACGTATTTCAACCACACATCGTTTGATCATTTCAAAGCTTTGTTCAATTTGACCTTCTCCATTGAATTTGGACATGTCACTAAGTTTAGGGTATCGCATAATCATAGAAATATCATCTGTAATTTTAATAATATTAGTATGGTTGTCTGGCATTTGTACGGCAACATCTCCTAAATCTAGTTCGTATTCAACCCTAGTCTTTTCATCATCTGAACATAGTAAATTTAGTTTTACCTTTTGCCCTACAGATTTACTCCGCAACTGTAAAAAAATATATTCTATATCAAATAGAGGATTATCATATGGATCAATTTTTCCAAATGTACATTCTCTTACTATATTTGCAAATGCTGTTTCTATTTCTTTATCTTCAGCTGATTCTTGAGCCATCATAAGAATTTTTTGTTCCTTGATAAGCCAAGGACGGTATTTAAGTTTTTCTCCAGTAGAAGGTATTTCCATCTCATGTGTTGGGGTATTAAGTTTTGGTAAAGCCATAATTTTTCATCCTTTTAGTTCATGTTTAAAATAGTCTCGATACCGCAGGAAGGGCTCTTGAAAGATTTCTTTCTGCTACATTAGTTAATGTTTTTGTTAGTCTGTTTGTTAGTGTAGATTTTGTTTGTGTCAAATCAGCTGTTTGCCAATATCTGAAATTCATGTCTATAGTCCATTTTAATACATCTCCCGAAACGCCGCCGTTCAAAGAGGCCTCCCCTAGAATTTTCGGGAAGGCTTCCATTAATTGTAAACCGTATCGTCTTTTCATTTGATTATCTAACAACCAGATATCTACTGTACCAACGTAATTATCATAATATCCCACTTGCCAAGTTTTTGGATTAAATGCTCTATGTTGCCATTTCTCAAATGCAACTCTTTCTGCCCCATCAGATGAACTTTGAAAGGTCATTTGGACACTATCAGCATACATTACACCATCAACGACTTGCCTTCTTGGTCCATGTATGTTCGTATCGTCTACGGTTGAAAGAGTTCTGCCTGGTATTGTAACAGATTCACATCTCATAGAGATTTTTTCCATACCAGTAACACCAACAATATCATCTCTATTCACATTTTCAGATTCGGCATTATTAGATCTTATTGTTGGTTTATAAATCATAACTTCATAATGATTTGGACGCGCATAACCTTCATTAGAACGCATTCCAGCTATAATATCATTTAATGTACCATAAGCTGCCCCTTCTAAAAATCTTGGTAAAACTGACATTATAGCATACTCCTAGAATCTTTCCATACTCTATCAGCACCTTCTTTCTTAAATTTCTGTACTGGTAGTAGTGTTGCAATAGTAAATTCATCAGCATCAATTCTACGAAACTGCGATTTGGTCTGCCCAGCCAAATATCTGTGTAGAGTAGGTTTAATTAATCTAATTTTCTTCAGTTGACTATAATTTGCTACAATACGAGTACTCTCATCAAATTTGGTATTATTAGTATAATCTACCAAAGTATCTAATAGTTTAATTCTCAAAGGTATTGGTAGGTAGTGTAAGTTGATACCTAAAAACCCATCAGGATATAGTTCTATTGGAAGTACTAGAGGGAATGTATCATAATACGGTAATTTCTTTTTATGTTTAGGATCATAAATGAACATATTAAGTTTGCCATAGAATGGTTTATTGTCTCGTTTACCATCTCTAATTAAATCTAAAGACCCAGGCGTACCAAACTCTTTAATCTTATCCCTATACCATTGAGTTGATTTGGGGCGCCCTTTTGCCTCATCCTTAACTGCTTGCATATATTTACTTATAGCCATACTATTATTTATACTTAATGCCTAGATGATCCTCAGTTAATACCTTGAAATCCATACTGTTGATATTGCAAAATTCTGTTGCATATTTCCACTTTGCCTCATTAACAGCCCAAGTTTTAACATCATTATAAAACCTTTTGGTTTTTCTGGAAGGGACTTTGGGAGGACTGCACTGTACTTTCGGTTTGATCTCTATAATGGACTTCTCTGTAGAACCATCATTTTTTCTTACTTTAATGTAAAAATCTGGAAAATATCTATGGATTCTTCCGTCTACAGGTGATAAATAAGGGATGATGATCTCTTCACTACCCCATTCTAATATAGCATCACTGGTATCACAATATACCATAAATTTTCTCTCCCATAAAGATCGATATACAACACGATTTGGATCTCCTTTATACTTTTTGGAGTGTTTGGGAGTATATTTGCCTTTGTATGCCATTTTAAGAATACCTAAATAGTTTTGTATTGTAAGGATATTTAGACATGAGTATAGGCAACGCAATTGTTAATCAAGCACTAGGTGCCGCAGCAAGACAAGCAACAGGCGCTCTAAAAAAAGTTTTGGGCAATCTACCAGGCTCAGCTTTAAGTGGAAGTAAACCAGCTTTCGGAATATCTTCCAACTTACCACAGTCTATGAATCTCCAGTATCCATTAAATGTAGAAGGTGACATACAGGAAGGACATTATGTAATGTTCTTCATCAATAAAATTGATCCAGCTAAGATTACAAAATATAATAAAGGTGTGGCTGCCCACAACGCTAAGGTTGCTACTGAGGAAGAAACTGGTTATCAAGGAGACCCTCCAAAAAACCCACAGTCAACTTTAAATTCAGCACCAAAAGGAGCACTTGCAGTTAAAAGACCCGCTACTGTACGTCTTGAAAAGGCAATATCCCTTTACATGCCACCATCGATAAAATCTACATACAAAATGAATTATTCAGAAGCAGAAATAGGAGCAGCGGCACAAGGGATTGGGCAGGGGGTTGATGCAGTCATAAGTAAATATAAATCAGGTGGTTTTATGGGAGTTGCTAAAGGCATAAAAAATAATGTCTCAGACATAGGACAGGGTGCAGGGGACATGACCACAGCTTTTGCACTTCAGAAGCTGAAAGAGATAGAGAATCTAGGTGGACCTATTTTTGGGTTGCAGGGAACAATTGCTTCAGCACAAATTTTGTCTGGTAAAATAATGACCGATAAAATGGAGTTGATGTTTACTGGTGTTGGACGTAGAAGTTTTAGTTATACATTTACATTTATTCCGAAGAGTGAAAAAGAGAGTCAAATGGTAGCTAACATCATATTTACGTTTAAAAAACACATGACGCCATCATTTGGAAGTCTAAGTGCATTCGGCAGCTCCACTGGAGTTCAGGGTAGAATTTTAAATATACCTGAAACTTTTGATATTCAGTATATGTATCATGCTAAAGAAAATCCTTGGCTTAATAAAATTTCCACTTGTTATCTATCTAATATGGATGTACAATATGGTAGTGAAAAAGCAGGGTTTTATGAACCACTAGAAAATCCTGCTATGAAAAACGCAGTTGGACCTGCTCCCACCCATACCACATTGACATTAAATTTTGAAGAGATCGAAAAAATGTCTAGAGAACGTATTGAACAAGGATTCTAATCATGTATTTTGCATCATTCCCCAAAATATATTATTCTGGTAAAGGAGGCACCGATCATAAGGTTGTCACTAATATTTTGCGCCGTGTTGGTATACGTGCTAAGGTAAAATCAAATACATCATTATTTGATACTTATGAAATTAAAGAAGGTGAAACGCCAGAAATGATATCACACAAACTGTATGGTGATGTAGATTATCATTGGATAGTTTTGATGATGAATGATATCACAGACAGATATCATGGGT
>Ga0209711_10003430_pt1 | contig 13424 bp, 14 predicted proteins | sample ArcticOcean_MG_C_7_FD_187441 | JGI IMG/M metagenome (GOLD analysis project Ga0209711, IMG submission 187441) | Marine microbial communities from western Arctic Ocean - ArcticOcean_MG_CB11_88 (SPAdes) (version 2) | ecosystem: Environmental > Aquatic > Marine > Oceanic | place: Arctic Ocean... | reverse complement strand
AAGAAGAGGGTAGTTAGTTCAAAAAAGGAAGTGGTTTTGGATGTTAAGGATTTGGCTATAAGTTTTCAAAAGAAGGTTTCGCTATTTAAGAAAGAAGAGGCCTTCATTAGAAAAGGCGTTAATTTTTCTTTGAAGGCAGGACAAAATGTTGGAATAGTTGGTGAGAGTGGATCGGGAAAGTCGACTATCGCTATGAGTTTGGCTAAGTTATTGCCTAATGACTTGCAGATTTCTGGTAAAATTAATTTGAAAGGCTTTGGTGATATTTTAAAGATTGGTGATAGAGATTTGAGAAATGTCAGGGGTAAGCAGATAGCTTATGTTTTTCAGGATCCTTTCTCTAGTTTGAATCCAAGAATGAGAGTAGGTGATATTGTTTCAGAGCCGCTTTTTATTCATAAGATGAAAGGTGATATTGATGAGGTTTTAACGAGTCTGGATTTGGATCTTTCTTTGAAGGATAGGTATCCGCATCAATTATCTGGTGGACAAAGGCAACGTGTTGCAATAGCAAGGGCTTTAGTTTTGGAGCCGAGAATTTTGGTATTGGATGAGCCAACTTCGGCGTTGGATTTAATAACACAAAATCAGATTCTGGAGTTGTTGTTGAATATTCAAAAAATCAGAGAAGTTTCATATGTTTTGATATCGCATGATAGCGCGTTGGTGAGCCATATTTGTGATGAGAAGATTGAGTTGAATTAGTCTGAAATAATTTTTATTAGAAAAAATGATGATATCTTTGATTTCTTGTTGTTGAGGGTTAGGATGTGATAATTGTTATTAGGCGTGATTCATGAGGATCAAAGCTGCAACTAGATTTAAAAAAAATGAAAAAACCTGAATTATTATTACCAGCCGGAAATTTGGATAGATTAAAGACTGCGATACTTTATGGGGCGGATGCTGTTTATTTGGGCACGCCGGATATGTCGCTTCGAGTTAAGTCTGGCTTTACTTTGGAAGATGTAGTAACTGGGATAGAGTTTGCTCATGCTAGGGGAAAGAAGGTTTATTTGACGTTGAATTTATTTTCGCATAATAAGGATGTTGAAAAATTGCCGGAATTTATTGATACCGTCGAGAAAGTTAAGCCGGATGGGTTGATTATTTCGGATCCTGGTGTTTTCCAAATGGTTAAGGAAAGGGCACCGCATTTGGAGTTGCATGTTTCTACGCAGGCAAATGTTTGTTCTTGGTTGACTGTGGATTTTTGGCAGAAACAAGGAGCATCTTTGGTTGTTATGGCGCGTGAGGTTAGTTTTGAAGAGTTGGGTGAGATTAGGGAGAAATGTCCGGATATTAAGATTGAGGCTTTTGTGCATGGGTCCATGTGTATGACTTATTCTGGAAGATGTTTGTTGTCTAACTTTTTGTCTGAGCGTGGAGCAAACCAAGGGAGCTGTTCGCATAGTTGTAGATGGGGGTATAAATTAAAGATTAAGTTGAAGGATAATACTGAGCATGAGCTAGAGATAAATGAAGATAATAAGGAGATGTTTGATTTTTTCTTGGAAGAGGAAATTAGGCCGGGGCAGTGGATGCCTTTTGAAGAGGATGTTGATGGGTCTTATATCTTGAACTCAAAAGATCTTTGTTTACTGCCGAAGTTGGATCAGTATATGAAATTGGGGATTGATTCATTTAAGGTTGAAGGCAGAAACAAGACGGAGTTTTATGCCGGGTCTGTAGCTAGGGTTTATCGAGCTGCGATTGATGATTATTTTGAAAATCCCAATGAGTGGAATGGCAAGGATTACATGAATGAGATTAATGCTATTGCGAATCGTGGATATACTTTAGCGTTTCATGATGGGCGTTTGACTAATTTGGCGCATGATTATGAAAGTACAGGATCTACCAGTGCATATGAATTTGCAGGGCGGATAGTTGAGTGGGAAGATGATGCTCTTATTGTTGAAGTCAAAAACAAGTTGGTTTCAGGGGATGTATTAGAATTCTTATCGCCGACAATGCGCGAGCCTATTCTGCTTAGGATTTATGAGTTTAATGACATTAAAAATAACAAGGTTTCAAAGGCGGTGCATGCCGGGGTGAAACCTCGTATTAGAATTCCGGTTGCGGATTTCCATTTATTTGATAAGGAAAAATTGCAGGAATTATTGCCGGTTCATTCTCTTTGTAGGAAAGATAAAACTTCTATTGAGTCAGAGAAATTAAAGGTTGAGTCAAGGAAGCTTTCTCATGAAGTAGAAAGTGGAGATGTTAAAGAAGTTAAATATGATAAAAAGAGGAAAAAATATTTTGAAGCTCTTGAATTGGGCGACGATAAAGTCGTTCCAAAGACTCCAAGAATTGGTGAAGAGGGTTGTTGTGGTAAGGGGTGCAATGGGTGTTTGATGTTTTGGAATGATGATAAATATTCTAAAGCCAGAGAAATATTGAAAGGTAAGAAGATGGGGGAGATGCTTTAGTTTTTATAGTTGAACTTTGGATTAAATGTATTTACAGTTTTACAGTAATACATTTAATTTAAAGATTTATTAGGATACAATGTCTAAAAAATTAACGATCGAAATATCTGAAGACTTACACAAGACTGTTAAGTCGTATGCTTCTATTAAAGGAAAAACTATGAAGGAGTTCTTTATTGAGGCGGTTGAAGATAGTTTGAGTAAGGAAGGTATTGAAAAAACACAAAGTAAAAAAACCAAAAAAATGACATCAAAAAATAAAAAATACATTACCGAGAAAGAAGCGGATAAAATGTTGAGGCCTCTTATTCTCAAAGTTGTTAAGAGGATCCAAAATGGGGAAGAAGAACTTTATGATAAGGATGAATTCTTTAAGAGGTTAAGAGAGGATTAGTTAAGAAGACCGCCAAACATTTACCACACACCACATGCAAACCATATACGCCAAGAATTTTTTGAAAGAGTCTAAAGTACTGCGCAAAAAGTATCGAACAATTGATTCGGATATTGAAAAATTTGTTAATTTGATTGAAAATGAAGGTTTAATATCTTCAACTAGGATTCCAAATCTTGGTGATCTTCAAATTTACAAGACTAGGATAAGAAATAGTTCTTCAGCTTCTGGGAAAAGCGGAGGTTTTAGAGTTATTTATTATTTAGAAATTGATACTTTTTGTTATTTTATTGCGATTTATTCAAAAGCGCAAAAGACTGATATTTCAAAGAAGGAGATTTTGAGAATTTTAAAAGACGAAAACTTAATTTAATTATGTCAAAAACTGTAATTGCAATAGACGGCCCTTCGGCGTCAGGAAAAGGGACTTTGGCTAAGATGTTGGCGGAGCATTTTGATTTTCCTTGTTTAAATACAGGCGCGCTTTATCGGGCGGTCGCGTATGACGTTGTTAGGTCTTGTTTGGATCCTAATGATTTTGATGATAAAATTGACTATTTGACGCAAAATATTACGCAAGATGATTTGGAGAATGAGGAGTTGTTTAGTGAGAATATTGGAGCAATCGCTTCAATAATTGCTAAGAATCAAATGTTGAGAGATGCTTTATTCCAATTTCAAAAAGATTTTATTAGGCGCGCGAAAGAAGAAGATGGTGGCGTGGTGATTGAAGGCAGAGACACTACTACTGTTATTTGTCCGGATGCGGATTCTAAGTTTTTTGTTAAAGCAGATGTTGAGGTAAGGGCGCAAAGGCGTTTTGACCAGTTGCAAAAAAAAGGGGATGATGTATCTTACGCGAAAATTCTGGAGCAGTTGAAAAAACGTGATGACAATGATTTAAATCGTAAGAATTCTCCGCTTAAATTAGCTGATGGGGCTGTAGTTATTGATAATGGTAATTTGTCAATTAATGAAGGTTTTGAATTGGCGCTAACACATATTGAAAATACAAAATAATGCAAGATTTACAAAAAATAAGAAGATGTTTGATTTCTGTTTCTGATAAAAGCGGAGTTGTTGAGTTGGCTAAAAGTTTGGCTTCTCGGGGTGTTGAAATAATTTCTACAGGCGGGACTCATAAGTTGTTGAGTGAGAATGGTCTAGATGTTAAGGATATTTCTGAATTTACTAAATTCCCAGAAATGATGGATGGAAGGTTGAAAACTCTTCACCCAAATGTTCATGGTGGTTTATTGGCTGTTTTGGATAATGCGGATCATGTAGCAGCTGCAAAGGATAATGGGATTGAGTCTATTGATTTACTTGTAGTTAATTTATATCCGTTTGTTGAAACGGTTAAGAAGACTGATGACTCAGCGAAAATTATTGAAAATATTGATATTGGTGGGCCGGCAATGGTTAGATCAGCTGGTAAGAATTTTGCTTACAAGGCTGTAGTTACTGACGCTTCACAATATGCAGGTTTGGTTACTGAGCTTGAGTCTAATGATTGTTCAACGACTTTTGAATTTAGAAAAAGCTTAGCGATTGCAGCGTTTAAGAATATTGCGGAATATGATTCGGCTATTTCTAACTGGTTCTTAGGTAAAAATAGTTTTGAGTTGTCTGGATCTTTGAAAGAAGAACTTAGATATGGCGAGAATTCTCACCAGAGTGCGGCAATTTATCAGACTTCAAATTCTGGGATTGTGGGTGCTAAGCAATTGCAAGGTAAGGCTCTTAGTTACAACAATTTAAATGACGGCGATGCGGCGTACAATTTGGCCATGGAATTTGAACAGCCAGTTGCGGCAATTATTAAGCACGCCAATCCTTGTGGTGTAGCGGTAGCAGAAAACCATTTGGAGGCTTTTAAGAAAGCTTTCCAGTCTGACTCTAAAAGTGCATTTGGTGGTATCGTAGCAATAAACGGTGAAATTGATGGTGCTTTAGCGGCGGAGATTTCAAAGATATTTTTTGAAGTTATTATTGCTAAATCTGTTAGCGATGAGGCTCATGAGGTTTTTGCTAAGAAGAAGAATCTTAGAGTTTTAGTTGCTGACTTTAAACAGCAAAAGGCTCAGCAAGTTAAGTCTGTCTCTGGTGGATTTTTGGTTCAGGATTTGGATCAAAAAAACATTACTAAGGCTGATTTAAAATTGGTTAGTAATGCATCAACTGATGAACAAGGTGTTGAGCAGTTAGTATTTGCAATGAATGTTTGTAAATATGTTAAATCAAACGCGATTACAATAACTAACGGTTTCCAAACTGTTGGAGTTGGTGGTGGTCAAACTAGTAGAGTTGACGCTTGCGAGATTGCTTGTAAGAAAGCTAGTAAGTTTTTTGATGGCGAGAATATCGTTGATAAAGCTACCGGCGGATTCTTGGCTTCTGACGCATTTTTCCCATTCGCTGACAATATTGAAATTGCAGCTAAATATGGTATTAAAGCAGTTATTTCAACTGGCGGATCAATTAGAGATGAAGAAGTAATCGCAATGGCTAATGAGAAAGGCATCGCGCTTTACTTCGTTGAAACCAGACATTTTAGACATTAGAATTAGTAACTATTAAAAATTCTTTGGGGCCGTATTTTGTATTTTGATACAATGATCTGGCCCCATTTTTTTGTTTGATTGTTTGTGTTTGGTTTGGTACAAGTATTCAATTTAATTACTTTGTAGTCTTTGGTGAGAAATCAGCGTCATTTGAAAATATTTTTAATATTATTCTTAAGCTTGATTTTTTGTAGCGAGAATTCTTTCGCTAAAGCAGGACATACTGAAAATCTAGATCTTTTACGTGAGAAAGAGGCTAGTCAAAGTAAAAAATACAGTTTTGAGGTTAATGAGGGTGGAGTTTATTTGGAACCGCAAATTAGATCTGTTGTTGGTGATAACACTATTGGAGATACTAGTGGTGTTAACAATGGTCAAGGTGATAATTTGAATTACCAAGTTAACTCAAATATTGGGGTGGAGTTTAATAAATATTTTACTGGATTCTTGGCATATGATTTTGGCAATATTGGGTTTGATGCTAAAAACCAAGATATTAATTTTGATTTGGATGCATCTACAATAAAAGTTAACGGATTTGGTTCGAAGATAAATTTTTCGCAGGATTTTTATTTGAAGATGATGTATATTGAACATGATTTAGATTATTCGGGGCAACAAAACACAGATATAGATAAAGATAAGGAATTTCAGTTGAAGGGTGTAGTTAATTTTTAGCTGAATAATAAAATTAATTATTGATATTGAAGTAACAAATTAATTAACTAAGTCATTCTCTTAAAAACTTTTAACTCAAATACGTAAATTCTTATGAAAAATATCATCGCCGTCATTCTGTTTACTCTTTTTGCAAGTAACGCTCTTGCCTTTGACCTAGGCGCTCTCGTTGGAAATGTTGGTAAAGATTCAGCTAAATCAATTAATGCAAATGTGAATAATCAAATTGATAAGGTGGTTAAGAAGTTTGAAAATAAAATAGATGGCTACAAAGATGAAATGGATGGAGAAATTAAAAAATACAAAGATCAAATCAAAGAAGCTGAAGCTGTAATTACTAAAATCCAACAATTAAGAGCTAACGCTGATAGCTACATTAGGATTGCTAAAATTGTTATGGGCGTACTTACTTCTGGAATTTTGATATTACTTTTCATCATCTGGAGAATCTGGAGAAATGTCGTAACTATGAAAAAAGTCATTAAAAACGTTGCGAGCTACAGTGATATTGAGAAAAGATTAAAAACTCTTGAGAAAATCTGCGCGAAGAAATAAAGATAGTAAAATAATTAAATAAAAAGCCGAGTTTGGCTACATTAAATAATGTAGCCAGCTCGGCTTTTTTGTACGTTAATGTTGCATTGAAAGTTTGGCCCTTTTTTATGAGGTGTTTTCTTTCATAAATTTCATAAATTTTTTGATTTTAGAATTATTTTTCAGATCTGGGTGGGTTAAAAGCCAAATATTTTGATTATATTCTTCTCCAGGATACAGAACTTCAATTAATGAACAATCTTGGGCGCCAACATAAGATGGAAGTGGTGCTATCCCAAGTCCTGCTTGGCAGTATTTGTAAAGGCCAGAGATCTTATCAGAGGTTACTATTATATTTTCTTGAGATGTGTATTGACGTAGTAATTTATTGATTTTTAGATTTTTGAGGTAGTCGTTAGGTAATATTAATTTATGTTGTTTTAGATCTTTTAAAGTTTTTGGTAAATCGCTGATATTGTTATATTTTAGGCTTGCATAGAGTTTAAATTCTAAAGGAATTAGTATTGATCCTATCATTGTTTCAGGGTTTTTATTCGTGGGAGCTATAATAATATCGGCTTCTCTTTTTGTTAGATTTAGGTATCGACTGGTGATTATGATGTCAAAATTTATTTCGGGATTTTGGTTTTTGAATTTTTTAATATATTGGGGCAGCCAATAATAACCTAGCGTGTCACTTGTTGAAATTGTGATTGTGCCGGATAGCTTCTCTTCTTGCCCTGATAATTTTCTTTGTATATTGAGTATTTCTTCTTCAACTTTTTCTGCTTTGATAAAAATTTCTTGTCCTATCTCTGATAAAGTAAAACCGCTTTGGTGGCGGTTAAAGAGCTGGGATTTGGTATTGTTCTCAATTTCATTAATTCGTCTAGACATTGTGGACTGACTTATCCCCATTCTTTTTGCAGCTTTTGATAAGCTGCCATATTTTCCTAGATTTAAGATGTAATTATAGTCGTTCCAGTCTTGGTTATGCATTTTTGCAACTCTGTATTTAAAATTTGCCTATTTTAGCTTAAGAAACAGTTGTTAATGTAGTAAAAAATATATTTCTTATGCATTTTTGCAATGGTAATATTGTTTAATGTTAACAAACTTCTGAAGTATAAATAGAGTGATTTTTGTCTGGATTATTAATCATGATAGACAATGTTAGATAATTTATTATCTGTTTGATTGATATTATTCTCAATAATTTAAAGAATTTATATTGGTTTGTGATTTAATTAATTTATTAAAATGAAAATAGCTGTAATAGGTTCTGGCATATCTGGTTTGTCTAGCGCGTGGTTGTTGAAAGACAAATATGATGTGACTTTATTTGAGAAGAATGACTATTTTGGTGGTCACTCAAACACTGCTTCTATTGAATATGACGGCAAGAAAATTGATGTTGATACTGGATTTATTGTTTTTAATTTCAGAACTTATCCGAATCTGAAGGCATTTTTTGAGTTACTTGGTGTTAAGATTGAAAAAAGTGACATGTCTTTTGGGATCAAGGATTTAGATGGTGGACTTGAATATAGTGGGAATAATCTATTTAGTTTATTTGCGCAAAAAAAGAATTTACTAAATCTAAAGTTTCTGTTCATGCTAAAGGACATTATGCGCTTTAATAAGAGCGCAATTTCTTTGATTGAAAGTGGTGGTGATATTGGCAGTAAAAGTTTGGGAGAGTTCATTGATGATTTGAAGTTAGGTGATTATTTTAAGAATTATTATTTATTTCCTATGGCCGGGGCAATTTGGAGTTGCCCGCTAGATTTAATTAAGAATTATCCGGCGAAAACATTTTTGCAGTTTTTCTACAATCACGGTTTGTTGAGCGTGGTTAATCAGCCACAGTGGTATAGTGTCAGTGGTGGTTCAAAACAATATGTTCAGAGGATTATTTCTGATTTGGATAAGGTAAAATTAAATTGCAATATTGTTAGTTCAAAGAAAGTCGGTGATAAGATAGAGCTTAGAGATGATAGTGGAAAGAATTATGAGTTTGATCATGTTATCTTTGCATCACATACCAACCAAACCAGTAATATCATTATTGATAAAACAGATGACGAAAAAGACATTTTATCAAAGATTAAATATTCCAAAAATATTGCACTTCTTCATAAAGATCAAAACCAAATGCCACAAAGAAAAAATGCTTGGGCTAGTTGGGTTTATTTGTCTAAAAAACAAGAAAATAAAGTTTCACTAAGTTACTGGATGAATAATTTGCAAAATATTGACCAATCTCTTCCACTTTTTGTAACGCTAAATCCAATTGACGAAATTTCTCCTAAAGATATTTTTGCTAAATATGATTACGAACATCCAATTTTTGATGAAGATACAGTTGAAGCACAAGAAAATTTAGAAAAAATTCAAGGTAAAAGAAATATTTGGTTTTGTGGAGCCTGGACAAAATATGGTTTTCATGAAGATGGTCTAAACTCAGCAATTAATGTTGCGAAAAAACTGGGTGTGGAAGTTCCATGGAAAAAATAATTAATAAGGCCTTTGTAATTAAGGGCGATATTTATCATTGTCGTTTCGGAGCCAAGAAAAATGCTTTTAACTATAAAAGCACATATTTTTCTGTGCCTTTGTCAAAACTTTCAATGTTAAAGAGTAAGTTATTTGGCGTGGATAGGTTTAACTTATTTAGCTTTTTTAACCGTGACCATGGGGACACAAAGTCAAAAAACCTAAGACCGTGGATTGATGATATTTTGTTAAAATTCAACATTAATGCTCAAGAAATTGTGTTGATTAGCCATCCTAGAGTTTTAGGTTATGTTTTTAATCCGGTGAGTTTTTGGCTTTGTTTTAGAGGCAATAAATTGGTAGCGGTGTTAAGTGAAGTCAATAACACTTGTGGGCAGAGTCATAGCTATTTGTGTTTTAAAGATGGGTTGGAAGAAATAAAATCTAATGACTGGATTGAAAGCAGGAAAGAATTTTACGTTTCACCATTCATGAAAGTTGAGGGTAATTACAAATTTCGTTTTGAATTATTAGAAAATGGTGTGAATTTTTTTATTAATTATGTTGTTGATGGAAAGTTAAAACTGGCAACCTCTTTAAAATGTAGTTTTTTTGAGATGAATGATTGGAACTTATTTAAGTTATTCATTGGAGGGGGGTTTTTTACTTTTAAAACTGTTTTTCTGATTCATTACCAGGGCTTAAAATTGTATTTTAAAGGGATAAAATTTTATAAATGCCCAAAGAAATTAAAGAATAATTTAACTATTAGTAACAATGGAAAATAAAATTTTAAAACATCTTGATAATATTAAAAATGGTTATCTGGTAATTAAGACGCCATGTGGAAATGAAATAGATGTTGGTGATAAAAACAGCGACGTTAAAGCAGATATCGTTGTTAATAGCTGGGACTTGATTGATTTAGTACTAACTAAAGGCGATATTGGTTTTGGCGAGGCTTACATTAAAGGAATTTTTTCTACTTCAAAAATTGAGGACTTATTATTATTTATTTTGATTAACCAAAAAGATTTAGAGCCTTTATTTCACAGCAATATTTTTTATTCGCTCTTTTTTGGTATTAAAAATTTATTTAAGAAAAATTCCTTAAAAGGCAGTAAGAAAAATATCGAATTTCATTATGATTTGGGTAATGATTTTTATTCTTTGTGGCTAGATGAGACGATGAGTTATTCATCAGGTATTTTTAAGAAAGGAGATAATTTAAAAGAATCTCAGATTAATAAATATCAGCGCATTTTAGATAATTTAACCAATGGCAAAAAGATTTTGGAAATTGGTTGCGGTTGGGGTGGTTTTATTAATGAGGCACATAAGAAAGATTTTGAAGTTAAAGGGCTTACCTTGTCTAAAGAACAAAAATCTTGGGCTGATAAATTAATTAAAGATAAAAAAATCAAATCAAAAACTGCTCTGCAAGATTATCGTCTTGAGGAAGGGCAATTTGATAATATTGTTTCAATTGAAATGTTTGAAGCGGTTGGCAAGCAATATTGGGATGATTATTTCTTGAAGATTAAACAATGTCTAAAAGCTGAAGGAAGAGCGGTGATTCAAACTATTGTTATTGGTGATGAATTTTATAAAAAATATCTCAAAACTTCTGATTACATTAGAGAATATATTTTTCCTGGAGGCCTATTGCCTTGCCCAAAGGTTTTTAAAGCGTTAGCAAAGAAATATGGATTAAAAGTGGTTGATGAATTTGCTTTTGGTGATTCTTATCGTCAAACTTTATTGAAATGGTTAGATAAATTTAATGAAGAAGCAGAAAAAGTTCAAAAACTTGGTTATGACGAGGAATTTATTAGAAGGTGGCAATTTTATTTAGCTTATTGTGCTGCTAGTTTTGCGTCTGACAGGACCGATGTAATTCAATATGTTTTGGAACATGATTAGGATTTTATTAATTGTAGCATTGCTAATATCAAGTGACGCTCTAGCTAAAATTAGTGCTGATGAATATGGTTATAAATTCTGTAATCATCATAAATTTACTTTTTTGTTTTTTAAAGTTTATGACTCTTATTTATGTTTTAATGATAAAGAGAATTTAGCTCCTGGAGATATTTACCAGAGTGATTTTTCTTTGATTATTAATTACGACATGAATTTTGACAAAGAGGAGCTATCTAAATCGTCAATTGAAGAAATTAATAAACACTACGATGTTAGTGAGAGTGAGCAAAAGAAATATTTTAAAGAATTAATGGGCATTTTTCCTAATGTAAAAAAGACAGACATTATTGAAGCCAAATATTTTAAGTTGGGCAAAGTTAAGTTTTATCACAATAAGAAACTTAGTGGCAAAATTGATGATGAAAAATTCTCACGGATTTTTTTAGATATTTGGCTACATAAAAATAATGAATATCATGCAATGACCGAGGATTTATATGTCAAGGATGACTAATAAAAGTTTGGTTTCATATTCTCTATTGGCATTCTGCTTGTCTTTTATTGGCTTGCCAATCTACATTTATTTGCCAAATTATTACGCTAATAATTTTGGTATTTCTTTGCAGTCAATGGCCTTTATTTTGTTAGCAACGAGACTTGTTGATACGATCCAGGATCCGATTTTTGGTGTGGTGAGTGATCATTTTTCACATTTGAAGAAAAAAATTGTTTGTTATTTGTCACCATTTTTGGGTTTAGCATTTTTATTATTATTTTATCCGCTTGACAGTTTTGATGTTGAGATTTGGTTAGTGGTGTTTTTGATTTTGACCTACAGTTTATTTAGCCTTATTTACATTAATTACCAATCTATGGCTGTTTCTTTTAGTGATGATTATCATGAAAAAACTAGAATTATTTCCTATCGAGAATTTGGTTTTATTTTTGGAATTATCTTTGCGGCTTCAGCACCAGCAATTTTATTTGAATATTTTGGCGAGATAAAGTCATTCTTATTGATTGGCATTGTTTATCTATTTTTAATAATTGTTTTTGCTGTAATTTTTTATTATTTTGCTCCTGCAAATAATTATCAGGAAAAGTCAAAATCTCCACCATTTTGGATTTTATTTAAAAATTCTCTGCTTCGAAAATACTTTATTGTCTTTTTTCTAAATGCAATGTCCTCAGCAATTCCTGCTGTTTTGATATTATTTTTTGTTGAAGAAGTTATTGGGAGAAAAAATTTGGCTGGAATGTTTTTACTTCTTTATTTTGTAGGTTTGTTATTTGGAGTAGTCTTGTGGACTAAATTGTCAAAAATATTAAACGACAAGGTTAAAACTTTTACTATTTCTATTTTATCTACTGTATTTGTTTTTGTTTGGTGTTATTTTTTAGGGCAAGGTGATGTTTTATTTTATGGTCTAATATGTATTTTTGCTGGAATTGGTTTTGGAGGGGATTTTGCTTTGTCTTATTCAATTTTAACTGACCTAATTCAAAAATATAAATTACAAGACTCTGAAAGTGCAATTTTTGGTGTGACGAATTTTTTAATTAAAATTTCATTAACACTATCATCCGCTTTGTTGATTTATTTTATTGGCGCTCTTGAAGGACAAGAAGATGTTAAAAAAGAATTTATTTCCTTTTCCTATGCTGTATTGCCAATTCTCTTTAGAATTGCCGCAGCTACTTTTTTGTACAATAACTTTAAAAAATTATGATTAGAAAAACTTTTATTACCTCAACTTCAATTTTATTTTTAGCTATGTCTTTATTTTCATGTTCAAATACTACTCCAAAAAATTATCAAAATAATGATCCTAAATTAGATATTAGGACTTATTTAAATGGAAAAATAAAAGCCTGGGGAATGCTGGAGGACAGGAAAGGAAGAGTAACTAGAAGATTCATCGTTGATATGGAAGGTAAATGGCAAGGAAATGTAGGTGTTTTAGAAGAATATTTTACTTTTGACGACGGTGAAAAAAGCAAAAGAATTTGGACTATTAAATTTAGTGACGATCATAACTTTGAGGCAAGCGCGGCTGATGTTGTTGGCAAAGCTATAGGTTCGCAATATGGCAATGCTATGCAAATGCAATATGTTCTTGATCTTGAAGTGGATAAAGAAAAAGGCACCAGATACAACGTAGCTTTGGATGATTGGATGTATCTTCTTGAGGATGATATTTTGGTTAATAAATCTGAAATTAAGAAATTTGGCATTACTTTTGGTAAATTAACAATATTTTTTCAAAAGCAATAAATGAGCAATAAATATCACAATAAAAATATTTTAATAATTGGCGCTAGTTTTGGAATTGGCGAGGAATTATGCAGGCAATTAAGTAGTTTTGGCGCTAATTTGGCAATTAGTGCAAGGTCTAAAGA
>Ga0209711_10003426_pt1 | contig 13439 bp, 12 predicted proteins | sample ArcticOcean_MG_C_7_FD_187441 | JGI IMG/M metagenome (GOLD analysis project Ga0209711, IMG submission 187441) | Marine microbial communities from western Arctic Ocean - ArcticOcean_MG_CB11_88 (SPAdes) (version 2) | ecosystem: Environmental > Aquatic > Marine > Oceanic | place: Arctic Ocean... | reverse complement strand
TCTGTCGTCTTGTTTTTTTTTCTGAATTTATTATTTAATTTTTTAACTTCATTGTCTCCAGAAAGCAAAATTGTAAAACTAAAATTATTTTGGTTAAATAGACTTAATTTTTTATTTATTTTTTTAAGTTTTTTATTTATATAAAAACTAGGGGTTTTAATGTGTTTCTTCCAATTTTTATTGGCAATTAATACATCAGCTTTTATCATCAGCTTTTTTTTGATAAGCTTTAATGATTTTTGATACAAGTGGATGTCTCACAACATCGTTATGATCAAATTCGATAATTTTTATTTCTTCAATATTATTTAAAATATTTTTAGATTTCGTTAAACCTGAATGAGCTTTATTGATTAGGTCTATTTGAGTGGGGTCCCCATTAACAACTAGTTTTGAATTTTCTCCTATTCTAGTCAAAAACATTTTTATTTGTGTTTCAGTAGCATTTTGCGCTTCATCTAGAATTGCAAAACAATTTTTTAATGTTCTGCCTCTCATAAACGCTAATGGTGCAATTTCAATTTCTCCTGTTTCAATTTTTTTATCAATTTTTTCAAAACCAAATAACTCATATAAAGCGTCATAAAGTGGTCTTAGATATGGGTCTACTTTATCTTTCATATCACCTGGAAGAAAACCAAGTTTTTCACCAGCTTCAACTGCAGGTCTAGAAAGTATAACTCTTTCTACTTTTTTTTCCATAAGCAAAGTAATAGCTACGGACACTGCAAGAAAGCTTTTACCTGTCCCGGCGGGTCCGAGGGCCATTACAATATCGTTTTCTCTTAAAACTTTTATATAATCAGATTGTTTTTGTGATCTAGCTATTACAGATTTTCTTGGTGTTTTAATTAATTGCGCAAAAGACTTCACGTTAGAATTTGTTCTTGAATTTAAATTTTTATTCACTGATAAAATTATATCACTTTTTTCAATATTATTAGTCAAAAGAAATTTATTAATTAGAAATTTAATTGCCTCAGAAACATTAATAATATTATCTTGTTTTCCTTTTGCTGTGATCGAATTACCTCTAAAAAACAATGTAGTTTGGGTTAGCTTTTCTAACTGTTTTAAATTTTCGTTAAATTCACCTACAACCAATGATAAAATATCGTTATCTAGAATCTGAATATTTAAAGTTTCGTCATCTATTTTTTTTATTATGAGTTTTTGTTGTATTTTACTTATCTCAGACATTGATTAAGCTGCAAAATTTCTTTTTTTATTTGATAAAATTATTCCAAACAAATTATTATGGTTAAAAGCATTAATCTTAATATCTAAAATTTGTCCGGTCAAATCTTTTGTGCTTTGTACAATAACTGAATTTAAAAATTTATCTCGACCAAAATATTTATTTTGGTTAGCTAGTTTGTTCTCAAAAAGGACTTCTATTGATTTGTCTAGAAATCCCTCTTTATACTTGGAGTTGTTTTTTTCAAGTGTCGCCTGTAATTTGACTAATCTTTTTTTTGCTACAATCGGGTCAACATTATCTAATTTTGAAGCTGGAGTTCCTGGTCTTGCACTGTATATAAAAGAATATGAATTAATAAATTTCACTTTTTCTATTAAGTTTAATGTTTGATTAAAGTCATCTTCACTTTCTCCAGGGTACCCTATAATAAAATCTGAAGAAAATTTAATATCTGATTTAGCATTTTTAAGATCTTCAATAATCTTATAATACTCTGAAATATTATGTTTTCGATTCATGGCATTAAGAATTTTTGAGGAACCACTCTGCACAGGCAGATGAAGTATCGGCATTAATTTTTTACAGTATTTATGTGCCTCAACTAAATCTTTCGTAACATCTTTGGGATGAGAAGTGGTGTACCTAATTCTTTTTAATTCTTGAAAATCACTAAGCTTAGTTATTAGGTCCGCTAAGCGGTATGTTTTTCCCTGATTTTTGTGTTCATACGCATTCACATTTTGACCTAATAGTGTTAATTCTTTAGAGCCGTTATCTATTAATTGTTTTGCTTCAATAATTATTTCATCAAAAGATCTTGAGTATTCGGGTCCTCGTGTGTATGGCACTACACAAAAATGACAAAATTTATCACAGCCTTCTTGAATGGTTAAAAATGAAGACACTTTAGTATCTGAATTTTTAACTAGATTTAAACTATCAAATTTTTCTATGACTTCAAATTCAGTACTATTAATCTTATTTTTATTATTTTCTAATTCTTTTATTATATCTGGTATTTGATGATATGACTGTGGTCCGACCACTCCATCAATATATTTTTCTCGTTTGAGCATTTCATCATTTTCTGCTTGAGCTACACAACCCGTAACTAAAAGTAACGGTTTTTTTTTATTTCTAAATTCTTTTTTTAACCTTCCAATGTCATGATAGACTTTGTCCGTAGCCTTTTCCCTGATATGGCATGTGTTTAAAATATAGCAATCTGCATCGAGGGAATTAGTGGTAGCTACATAACCTATGGATTTGACAAGATCTAAAATACGATTACTATCATATTCGTTCATTTGACAGCCAAAGGTTTTGATAAATATTTTTTTAGGCAAATTATTTTTTTATTCTAGAGCCGTAAAGTTCAAGCTTGTGGTCAACTAATTTATAACCTAACTTTTCAGCAACTTTATTCTGTAAAATTTCTATTTCTTTGTCAACAAACTCAATTATTTCACCACTGTTTATATCAATTAAGTGATCGTGATGTTCTTCTGGGGACTCCTCATATCTTGCTTTGCCACCTTTGAAATCATGTTTTTCGATAATTCCAGACTCTTCGAGCAATTTTACCGTTCTATAAACTGTAGCTATACTAATTTTTTTATCAATTTTATTAACTCTTTTATGCAGCTCATCTACATCTGGATGATCATTTGATGCAGACATAACTTCAGCAATTACTTTTCTTTGGTCTGTTAATCTAACTCCCTTGCTAATACATTTTTCTTCTATTTTGTTCATATAATTATTTTAACTTAACTTAAATATAGCGGTTTAATCAATTTATTTTCTAACAAATTGTATTCCACTAATATCTCAATGTTTTTGAGGTTGAATCGTGCTATTTTTATTTTTTTTAGATTAATATTGTTAAATAATTCATCATTGATTATTTCTTGAGGAGCAACAATTGTAGAATCTTCACTATTTAAAAGATCAGAATTTAATTTTTTTGGCGCAGTAAAAGTGTAATGCTCTCTAAAATACCCTTCTGAGTAATAATAAAAATTATTAGTTTTTTCTATTGAAATAATTTTCATTTTTTTATTTAAATATGGTGCTGCATTTAATAAAAAATAATTATAACTATAAATATTTGTTTTATTAACTAATTGTATTCCTTTAGCGATAGCTAATGAAATTCTAATTCCAGAAAAGCTACCAGGACCTGAGTTGACTATAAGTGAGAATTTATTGTTTATTTTAAGACCGTTTTCTTCAAGAAAAGTAAAAATATCCAATACAAGCATTTCATTATTGACAAGATTGGTTTGTAATTTTTTAAAAAAAAACTTATTATCAAGTCTCAAACCAAAAGAATTATTCTTACCTGTGCAATTAATTATTAAAAAATCTCTAATCATTTTTTTATTTTCTATACTTTTATCAAATCAACTTTCATCTAAAAATGTCAGTATAGAAGATAATGGTATTATTGTCCTTATGTATCACAGGTTTGAAGAAAATAAATATCCTTCTACAAACATAAAAATAAACAATTTTAAAGATCATTTGAATCTTATAAAAAAAAATAAGATAAAATTTATAAATCCAGATAATTTTGAAAATGCTCTTTTGAATAAAAAAAAAGAGAAAAAAATCTTACTGACTATAGATGATGGCTTTAAATCTTTTTACAACCATGCGTGGCCAATTTTAAAACAACAAAAAATACCTTTTATATTGTTTGTGAATACAAGAGAAGTTGGTACTTATGGTTATATGAACTGGGAACAGATTAATGAAATCGCTAAAGAAAAATTTGCTCATATAGGTAACCATAGTTTTTCCCATGAATATTTAGTTGATAAAAAAAATGAAGAAGTTATTTATGATATCAGTCGTGCGATAACAGATCTTAAAAATAATGTAGGCTATAGTTCTCCTTTTTTTTCATATCCGTTCGGCGAGTACAGTAATAATTTCAAAAAAATTATTAAAGATTTTGGTTTTAAATATGCTTTTGGGCAACATTCTGGAGTTGTCGATATAACAAAAGATTTTTATGAATTACCTAGATTTCCAATTAACGAAGCTTATGGTGAGCTAAAACGTTTTAAAATAATACTTAAAACTATTCCATTAAAGTTCAAATCAATAACACCAAAAGAAAAATATATTACTGATGCTAACAACCCTCCACAAATTATTGTTGAATTTTTTAATGATCTAAAGAATATAAAACTATTGAACTGCTATTCTAATGAAGAAAATTCATGGAGAAAATCTGAAATTGAATTCTTGGAAAACTTTAAAATTAAAATTAATTTAGTTGGTAAGTTTACCACTGAAAGAGGCAGAATTAATTGTTCTTTGCGTGAAGCTGACGGATCTTGGCGTTGGTTGGGTATTCAATTTGTTGTAGCTAGTCTTTAAGATTATAACTTTAATTGTTTGTTTTTTCTAAAATCGTCTATTGTTACAGTTTCAAATTCGTCCAAATCATTTTGTTTAATTATTTTTTCTAAGATTTTAGTATATTCTTTTCCTGTTTGCGCATAATTATCAAGTTCATGAATTAAATCTAAGCCTGATAAATTTTTGTTTTCGTTTCTAAGCTGCAGTCTTTTTTTTCTAAAACTTTTATAACCATTGTGTGAATTTAGGTTGTTGATATAGGCCTTAACTGATGCTCTTAATAAAGGAAATTTAAGTATCTTATGTTTTTGGCCGGCAATTTTTTCAAGGGGTTCAATACCTGCTCCATTCCACGTCCACTGGCCAAATATAGCATTTCCCTCTAAAGCAAATCTGGAAGTTCCCCAACCACTTTCTTTTGCAGCTTGTGCTAAAGCTATAGAGGTTGGAACAATGTCCATTTTTTCAATTAATTCATCTACATTTTTTTTAGAAACTTTATATTTTTTATATTTTTTATTAATCCAGTTTGTATTTTCTACGGATTGATTTTTTTTTAATATTTTAAATAAATATTTTCTGTTTTTTAAAATGGTTTCATTTTCTGCAACTACTAGCGGTAAGAGGATCTGCAAAAAGGTTTCTTTTTTTTGTGTGACACTTTTAATTTCATCTAAATCTTTAGGCAGTCTTGTAAAATAAATTGGTTTTACCAATTTATTACTTCTTACACGATCTAAATCGTATTCTAAATCTTCGAATAAATTTAATACTGTTTGTGTATTTAAAGTGTAATCATTCTCAGGATCGTAGGGACGTTTTGATGTTTCTGGTTTTTTTACTACATCTTTAGATTTATTTTTTTTAGTGATATCTGGTGTTTGTACTTTTTGTTTTTTTTCTGATTTGATTTCTACTGATATCTTTAAGCCATCTACGTTGGTTATAAGACTCTTTATGTAAAAACCACTTGACACTAACATCACAACGAGAAAACTATAAACTCCTCTCAAAATAAATTTTTTGATTAATCTCTCTTCAAATTTAAAATAGTAAATATCATTTAAGCTTTCTATTATAGTTTTAATGAGAACTTTAAAAAAATTATCAGTATTATAAATAATAAGTCTAAAATAATTTTTAATTTTATTAAATATTATTTTTAAATTTTTATTTAAACTAAAGTTTCTATTTAAACTAAAATTTATTGATAATTTTTCTTTTAACGAATTAACAGCTTTGCTAATTATTTTATTTGAATAAGATTTTAAATTAAGATCTATTGTAAATTTTTCCTTTATGTACGTATAAAGAGGTCTTGAGAATTCATTCACGATTTTATGAGAAAAGTAACCTCTTCTTGATGGTATTGGCACCTTGTTTTTTAAAAGCTCTAATTCTATTTCGTAAGTTGTAAGTTTTAGATCCGGATTTAAAATTCTATTTATTTGATAGATATTTGCTAATCCAATTAATTTCTGACGATAGCTAATAACTTTTTTCATTTTAAATTGCTTCTACTGATTTTACCTCTTCAACGTAATGACAAAGTAGATTTTGAACACCTTGCTTCAACGTCATAAGGGAACTTGGACATCCTGAACAACTTCCTTGTAACTCAACATGAACTATTCCATCTTTGAAAGATTTAAACTTAATATCTCCGCCATCTTTTGCTACGGCTGGTCTTATTTTTTCATCTAAAATTTTTATAATTCTAGACTCAATCTCTCCTAAATTTAAAACACCCTCGTCCAAATTATTTTTCTTGTTAAGTATTGGTTTATCATTTGCTTGAAAATAATCATTCATATGAGAGATAACTGTGGGTTTTAAAACATCCCAAGAAATTTCTTTATTTTTCTTTACTGATAAGAAGTTGTCAGAAAGAAGAACAAGTTCAACACCTTTTAAATTAAGTAGATTTTTTACAAATTGGTTTTCTATTTTGCTTAAATCTTTTTTTTGGAATTCCTCTGTTCCTATTGTAGACACAGTTTTTTCCGACAAAAACTTTAACGAGTCTGGGTTGGGTGTTGGTTCAGTTATTATCATTTTTAATTTATATCACTTTTAATTAAATAAATCCTACAACATTTCGCACTTCTTTTAAGTTATGCTCAGCTAAATCTCTAGCTTTTTCAGTACCTTCTTTAAGAACTTTTTCTAAATGATTTTTATCCTCTAATAAGTTTTTTATTTTTTTTCCTATTGGGCATATTACTTCGACTAGCACTTCCGATAGTTTATTCTTTAAATAAGAGTAATTTTTTCCCTTAACTTCGATAAATACTTTTTCTAACGACATTCCTGTTAGATCTGAATAAATATTGATTAAATTTAAAGCTTCAGGTTTTTTTTCTAAATCCTTAGGATTATCCGGTATAGAGGACGAATCTGACTTTGCTTTTTTAATTTTTTTAATTATATCATCAGCTGAATCTTTTAAGTCAATTCTAGAATAACTGGATTCATCAGACTTACTCATTTTTTTTGTTCCATCTCTTAGACTCATAACTCTTGATATTTTTTTTTGTATCAAAGGTTCGGGTATTGGGAATATATTTTTTCTAAAATCGTTATTAAACTTTTGCGCAATGTCCCTGCAAAGCTCCAAGTGTTGCTTTTGATCTGCTCCTACTGGTACGTGAGTGGCCTTGTAAAGTAAAATGTCTGCGGCCATTAGGTTTGGGTAAATATAAAGTCCAACGCTTGCTTTTTCTTTGTCTTTACCGGCTTTGTCCTTAAATTGAGTCATTCTATTCAACCAACCAACTCGGGCTACACAATTAAAAATCCAAGCAAGTTCAGCATGACCACTCACAGACGATTGATTAAAAATAATACTTTTTTTGTTATCAAGTCCAGCAGCAAGAAAACCAGCTGTTGTTTCTAAAATATTATTTTTTAGCTCTTTAGGATCCTGAAAAACTGTAATAGCATGTAAGTCAACTACACAATATATACACTCTTTTTTTTCCTGCAGAGATACAAAGTTTTTAAGTGCGCCCAAATAATTACCTAAATGTAAATTTCCTGTAGGCTGTACACCCGAAAAAACTAATTCATTTTTATTCATTTTTTTTATTTATTTTAAAATTTTTTATTTTAAATACTCCTAATACTCGAGTTATCATTAAATACGCGGATGTAACTAAAAATATAATTATTATAAGGTAAACTGATTTATAATAATTGCTATAAATTAGCTTATCCTCAAAAAAACTTAATAGACAATAAAGTCCTAAACTCACGATTAATGAAGAAACAACTATTTTAATTATGTTGATAACAAAGTGCTGCTTAGTCGTAAAATATTTTAATTTTATTAATATTATTAAGTAAATTATAACAGCGGACCATGTAGCGATAGATGTTGCGATAGGTATGATTAAAAACCCTATTTTTTTAAAATAAATTATTGATATTGCAATATTTAAAAAAACACTGAAAAATGAAATATAAAATGGAGTTTTTGTATTATCTCTAGCAAAGAAAAAATTAGAAAGAACTTTGATTAACGCAAATGCTGGCACACCGTATCCAAAATATTTTAATGCACTAGCGGTTAAAATAACATCTTTTTCAACAAACGATCCATAGCCAAATAATGCGTTGGTAATTTCCTTTGAGGCAATAATTAAACCAAAACATGCAGGTACAGATAAAAGCATACAAAGTTCAAGTGCTTTGTTTTGTATGTTGTATGCTTCATTCCAATTTCTAATTTTTATTTTTTTTGTTAATTCTGGAAGTGCTACTGTACCTATCGCTATTCCGGCTATAGCTAAGTTAATTTGGTAAATTCTATCTGCATAATATAAATAAGAAACAGCTCCTGCTTCAAAAGAAGCAATAATAGTACCTATTAAAATATTAATCTGAGTAACGCCTGATGAAAAAATGCTAGGTAACAACTTTTTTAAAAAAAATTTTACTTTTAAATTAACTTTAACCTTAAAGTCAACCGAAGGTTTGTAATAATGCCTTGTAAAAAATATCAAAAATATTAGCTGAAATAAGCCGGCTAATGTAACGGCGTATGAAAGATTTAGTCCAAAATTTAGATCAAAAAAATAAGAAATTAATAAACTTAAAATTAAAAAGATATTTAATATAATCGGAGCGGCAGCGGCAGCGGCAAATTTATTATTTGTATTTAGAATTCCTGCAAAAAAGGAAGATAGACTTACAAAAAATAAAAATGGAAAAGTTATTCTTGTCAATTCTACTGCTAGATCAAATTTTTTTACATCCTCGTAAAATCCTGGTGCTATTAGGTAAACCATGGCAGGAGTAAAAATTTCTACTAAGAATACAATTCCTAATAAAATTATTATTAATAAATTTAAAACGTCGTCAGCAAACTTTTTTCCATCGGCTGCATTGTTCAAGCTAGCTTCTGTATAACTTGGAATAAAAGCTGCATTAAAGACTCCTTCAGCAAAAAGTCTCCTGAAGGTATTGGGCAATCTAAAAGCTACAAAAAAAGCATCAGCATAAATTGATGCTCCTAAAAAGGTTGCTATCAATATGTCTCGTAGGTATCCCAATACACGGCTCACCAAAGTATAAAAGCTAAAAGTGGAAACGGAAGACAATAAGTTCATATGTTTTTTTAAAAAAATTAAATTATTGATGATTTTGTCTATTTTATATTACATACTAAATTTTATGACAAAAAAATCTAAAATTGACCATTACACAGATAAAGAGGCCTTAGACTTTCATACACAAGGAAAGTCTGGCAAAATTGAGATAAATTCTTCTAAACCTTTAACAACTAAAAGAGATTTATCTTTAGCTTATTCTCCTGGAGTTGCTGTTCCAGTTAAAAAAATAGCAGAAAATCCCGAAACTGCCTACGATTACACGAGTAAAGGAAATTTAGTTGCAGTTATTAGCAATGGGTCGGCAATTTTAGGGCTTGGAAATCTTGGTGCTCTAGCCTCTAAACCGGTAATGGAAGGAAAATCTGTTTTATTCAAAAGATTTGCAGATATTGATTCGATTGACATAGAAGTTGACAGTTCTGATGCTAATGAAATTATCAATACTATTAAAAATATTGGTAACACGTTTGGTGGAATAAACTTAGAAGATATTGCAGCACCTGATTGTTTCATTATAGAGCAAAAATTAAAAGAACTTTTAGATATTCCAGTTTTTCATGACGATCAACATGGTACAGCAATAATTACAACGGCAGCACTCATTAATGCTTTGGACATTTCCAAAAAAAAAATTAGTGAAATAAAAATTGTTGTAAATGGCGCGGGTGCTTCTGCGATAGCGTGTACAAATTTATTCAAACTATCTGGGGTAAAAAATGAAAATGTAATTATGTGCGACAGATCAGGTGTAATTTATAAAGGTAGAAAAAATGTTGATCAATTTAAATCAGCACATGCTAATGAAACAAAAATAAGAACACTTGCTGAGGCTATAAGCGGTGCAGATGTTTTCTTAGGTTTGTCTGCTAAAGATGTCCTTACAAAAGATATGGTAAAATCAATGGCTAAAAATCCAATTATCTTTGCTTGCGCTAATCCAGATCCAGAAATAAAACCTGAGCTAGTAGAAGAGGTAAGATCTGATGCTATCGTTGCAACAGGTAGATCTGATTACCCAAACCAAGTTAATAACCTTATTGGTTTCCCTTATATTTTTAGAGGAGCACTCGATGTTAGAGCTAAAGAAATTAACGAAGAAATGAAAGTGGCTGCTGCAAAAGCGATTGCACAGCTTGCAAGAGAGGAAGTACCCGATGAAGTAATAGCAGCATACGGGGGTGAGAGACCAAGATATGGAAGAGAATATATTATACCTTCAACTTTTGATCCAAGATTAATTAGTGTTATACCTGCTGCGGTTGCGGAGGCAGCCATGAGATCTGGTGTAGCTAGAATAAAAATTAAAGATATAGAAAAATATAAAGAAGATTTGACTAGAAGGCTCGATCCTTCAATGAATATTATGCAAGGGATTAATGCTCAAATCAAAAAATCTCAGAAAAGAGTTGTTTTTGCAGAGGGGGAAGATCCTAGTATTTTAAGAGCTGCAGTCGCATTTAAAAATAGTAAACTAGGGGTTCCAATCTTAATTGGAAAAGAGGAAAAAGTTAAAGAACAGTTAAAGAATATAGGCTTAGATGAAAACTTTAATATAGAAATTGTAAGCTCAAAAAATGCAGAGAAAAGAGTGAAATATACTAATTACTTATATAAAAAGCTTCAACGAAGTGGAATGCTAGAAAGAGAATGTGATCATCTTGTAAGAAACGATAGGGTTACCTGGGGTTCCTGTATGGTTGGCTGTGGAGACGCTGATGCAATGGTTACTGGAGGTACAAGACACCATGCAGCTACAATAGAGAAATTAAATAAAGTAGTAAATTCTAGGCCTGGAGAAATAATTTTTGGACTAACTATGCTGGTTTCAAAAGGTAGAACAGTTTTTGTAGCCGACACTAATGTTCATGATAATCCAACTGCAGAACAACTTGTCGAAATAGCTATTTCGAGCACAAGAGTTGCGAGATTGTTTGGATTTGATCCTAAAGTAGCTTTTCTTTCTCACTCAACTTTTGGTAAACCATCAACAGTGAGAACGAAACATGTTAGAGAGGCTATTGAATTAATGAAATCTAGAAAAATAGATTTTGATTATGACGGAGAAATGCAGCCTGATGTTGCTTTAGACCCTTTGTATAAAGCTTCATATCCTTTCTCTAAAATTGTAGGTAATGCAAATATTCTAATAATGCCCGCTCTGCACAGCGCCTCTATATCTGTTAAGTTAATGAAAACTTTTGGTGGGGCTAAATTAATCGGACCACTATTGATTGGTCTAGAGCTGCCAATTGAGGTTGCGCCTTTAAGATGTTCTCCATCAGATATTTTAAATCTTGCTTCCATTGCTGCCTATTCATCAGAAGTGATTGATTATAAGAATTAAATTTTATTTCTGCTAAGTTCAGAAACCAAATAAATTGTTGGTACAACTTCATCAACATCATATATTTTTTTTGCTTCAGATATAACTTCTTTTTTCTCTTCATTATTTATAGCAATACCAAAAATATAAACTTTCTTGTTAATTGTTTCTAGAGTGTAATTTCCTGATTTTATTACCTTATTAAAAATTAAAGCCGTTCTTAATTGTGAAGTAATTAATATATCTTTTGCTGTACTCTTGAAATTAGACTGGCCCTTAATGGCTATGGCATTTTTGACTGATCTAACGCCCTTGGTTTCCCATGCTAATTTTGTTATTTTAATTTTTTCTTCAGGTTCATTTACTTTTCCTGTTAAAAATATTTGTCCGTCTAAAACTTCAGCTTGTATGGATAGAAAATATTTTTTCTGTGCAAGAGTCAGTCTTGCAATTAAATTTTTTTGCATTATCGTATCATCGATTTGCATGCCAACAGTTCTTGCATCAAATCCTATACTTACACCTCTGCCGAAAGTAGAAAAACTGGACTTTCCGCAGCTAGTAACAAGTAAAAATAGAAGGACTAAATTAATTATTTTTTTCATTATTTTTTATTTTTAGACAAATTTCATACACTTTTTTTTTTGAAATTTTTTCTTTTTTTGAAATTAATTCCACGACATCTTTTAAACTATACTTTTTAAGATACTTTGCTGCTTCAGCCACAATATCCACATCTGATTCATTCACATTATTAGAGTAAATTTTTGATATTACAATGGTTAGTTCTCCTTTTAGAGTTGTCTTAAAAGGTTTTATTGTACTTATTTTGTCTCTGTAAAAAGTTTCATGTATTTTACTGATTTCTCTAGCGATAAGAATATCTCTCCCTGAAAAATACTCTTTAAAAAATTTTAAATAAAAATTAATTTTTATTCCAGGTATGAAAAATACTAAAGAAAAATCTAAATTTTTAAGACTAATGATAGTTTTGATAAGGTCATTTTCAGTTTTGGGTAAAAAACCATAGAAAAGAAATTTGTCATCAAACCCTGAGATAGAAACAGCAGCCGTTATTGCTGAAGGTCCTGGTATAGGAAAAATTTCAATTTTTTTTTCAATACAGGTTTTAACTAGTAAAAGTCCTGGATCAGAAAGTGTGGGCGTTCCCGCATCAGAGATTAAAGACAAAATTTTGCCTTCATTTAAATATTCTGTGATTTTTTGCAACTCTTTTTTTTCATTAAATTTATGATATGAGACTAATTTTTTTTTAATCTTATAATGATTTAGTAACTTTAAAGACCTTCGAGTATCTTCACATAAAATTATGTCTGATTTTTTTAATACTTCTAAAGACCTTAATGTAATATCATCTAAATTTCCTATTGGTGTTGATACAATATATAGTCCTGGCTTAAATGTGCTCATAAAAAATGATTAAAAACATTGTTACATTTTTATCTTATATTTTTCTATTATTTTATAGTAATTTAATTGCAGATGAACATGGTAAAAAACTCAAAGTCGGTTTGCTTGCACCTTTTTCTGGTGAATATAAAAAATTAGGTGAATCGTTACTGTTGTCCACTCAACTTGCTCTTGATGAAATAGGCAATGAAAATATTATTATTATCCCAAGAGATAGCGGTTCTAATAACAAAGAAAGTTTAAACTTGGCAATAAAAGAAATAAGAAGTAATGGTGCAAAAATAATAATTGGTCCTATGACCTCTTCATCTTTTAAAGAGCTTGGAAAATACAACGACACAATTTTTATTTCTCTTTCTAATAAAGAACCTAAAATATCTAACAATGTAATTAATATAGGAATAAGTCTTGAGTCACAACTGGCAGCTATCGAACAATTATTAATCAAAGAGAAAAAAATAAAAACTGTAATTTTATATCCAAAAAATAAATATGAAAA
>Ga0209711_10003421_pt1 | contig 13445 bp, 25 predicted proteins | sample ArcticOcean_MG_C_7_FD_187441 | JGI IMG/M metagenome (GOLD analysis project Ga0209711, IMG submission 187441) | Marine microbial communities from western Arctic Ocean - ArcticOcean_MG_CB11_88 (SPAdes) (version 2) | ecosystem: Environmental > Aquatic > Marine > Oceanic | place: Arctic Ocean... | reverse complement strand
TATTTGTTTAAGATAATCATACTGAACTTGCGTGCCTTTCCAAAAGTCTAATAAATTATTCTTTTCATTTCCAGCTGTTGCGTTATAGTACGGTTGACCACCTATTATTTGTGTTAAATTTGCCATTTTTTATTTTTATATGGTATTTTTTTATTTAGCCATTCTTGTCTTTCATTACACCCACAATTACCATTTGTAATGCTATTAACTATTTTTTTTATACCAGTGAATTTTGTTATTAATTCTATAGTATCTCCAAATCCTTCTTGTCTACCACTTTCCATGTTTAGCAAGGTTTATAATATTTAAAAGTTCATTTATAGTCTCATGACCAGCAATATTTATTTTATTGCCAGTCTGAACCATAGGTAATTGAGGTGGATGAAAACCAGTGTAGTCTAAATCTACGTTTATTACTTCAATTTTTAAATCTTTAGGTATCTGTAATTGACTACAGAAATCGCAGTTATTTTTTATATATAATTTCATTTGATTTTATTTAAATTATTATGTGTTGTACAAGTAACCACCCGCAGAAGAAACATCTACAGTACCAGTAGAATTACCACCTCCTGTACAAACTACCAACCCAGTTGTTGTTCCAGTAGCGCCAGTACATCTTGTATAGCTCAAGGTAGCTCCTATATTATCTGACCAACTTGATGGCCATGATCCTGCACAGTTTGTAGCTATAACACCAAGACCAGTAAAATTAGATGGAGGTGAGTTTAGTTGTATAGTAGAGCATCCATCTGGATTACCAGTTGGCCTTGAAGGGTTATGAGCAAAATTATAACCATAATTAAAAGATCCATTCGTACAAGAGGGTGTTAAAGTAGGAGGTGATCCAACCTTGGTAGCACCGCCACTGCCGCTGTCATAGCCAGAAGCACTAACACTTATGCTATAAGAACAACTACTTCCACAAGCAGGAAGTGATCCTGTATCAGCACTTGTGTAAATATTTGTTGAGCTGGAACTAGTGTTTCCTGATCCACTAGCACTTGTTCCGCCGCTACAGTTACTTGAAGCGGTCCAACTATAAGAACCTAAAGCACCTCCATTTGCAGTCGAAACACTTCCACTTATTTGGCTTCCGTAATTATTTACACCAACATTAAGATTTGGCAAATCAGCTACAGTGGAACCATTAACATTTAAAGTAATAGTTGTTCCAGTTGCTGGAAAAGTACCACTAACATTTAAAGTTGCCGCGGTAGATGTTTGACCACTTATGGACGCAGATACATTACCACCTGAATCTCCAACCTCACTAACTGATACTGTGCCTGAAAAAGCTCGACCGCTATCAACGGTTATAGCTCTTGTAAAGCTTGTAAAAGCAGAACCAGGTGTACCTGTTTGACTAAATTGTGTAGTACTCATGGAAGCACCAGAAATATTATCAACAAAATTTATAATTATTGAATTTGTATTGACATAAAAAGAAGATGCTTGTTTGTATCCATTTTCTATCTTAGTTGAACCTTTATATAGATTACCACTAGTTATCTCTGTGCTTCCTTTGTATATAGGCATTATGTTACGAAATAAAGTGTATTAGCATCCTTAGGACTTACCGCTGCGTAAGCATTCGCGTCACCTGTCCAAACGGAAAGCATATTAACTGAATTTTGATCGTCTATTGTTGTTCCAACAGTTGCTGTAGTTGCAGTATTTGCAACAGCTGCATTTACTGAATCTGTAGAATTATTTATTGGATTCCCTGCTGTTGAGCCTGGATAAAATGTTTTAACGTTTGCCATAGCTTAAGTTATTAACCAACCAAATGAAGCATTGATATATACAAGGCGTATAGCTTGGTTGTTTGTTATTGTTAGTGATTGATTAGTGCCTTCTATAAGAGCAGCAGCAATTGTTACTGTTTGTGCTCCTACTTTCTTTATAAGTATTTCACCACCATCAGCCGTTATAGTTGTTGGTAGTGTTACTGTAAAGTCAGGTGCCTGCTTGCAGACATATATCTTGTTAATACCAAGAGTGGTATTAGCTGTTATTTCAAATGCTTGTGCACCGGATATCCCTAGGAGTCCAGCGCTTGGTAAATCTATTGTTAGTCCCATATTTTTAGTTTATTACCCATCCGTTAGCAGCATCTGTATATAATAGTTCAAAAGATTGTGTTGAGGCATCTAAAACTAACTCTGAAGCTCTAATTATTTTTTCAGTTCCATTTGGAATAATTTTCCAAACAAAAGCGCTTTCTTCTTCATAGTTTATAGGTAGACCATTAGTATCTAGTTGTGACATGTTAGTTATCTTTATACTATCGCCTACTGTTCCAGCTGGTAAAGTTAAAGTTTTGTCAGCAGTTATATTACTTAGTATATAATGATTATAATTAACTGCAACAGTATCTATTGTTAAAGCACCTCCAAAAGTGTGTCCTTGCTTTAAAGTAACAACACCATTAGCTGGTGCTGATATTACTAAGTTATCAAAATCAATTGATACAACTGGTACATCTGTATTGGCTCCATAGTCATATGTAGCACCGTTAGCAGAACCTAAAACACTAAGAGGATTATGAGAAACAGCTTTAGTTGCTGTGTCATAATACAAGTAGTTACTTTTAGAAGCTTGAGGTATAGCATTAAGCTTTACAGTCTCAGAGTCTATGTTAAAAGTACTTGTTGATATGTTTATAGTACCAAACCCTTGTCTACCAAAAACTGATATGTAAGTACCTGTGTCATAAGCTACAACTAAGTATATACTAACTGCTGTATCTACTATTTGACCACCAGCCGCTGGAAAAGCAGTTGTATAAGTGCTATCGACAAAGTATAAGTTTTGCCCTGTAGGCACTCCAGCAAATATAGAAGCAAAATCAGTTTGATTTCCTGCTGCTACAGTTATAGATGTTGTACCTGTTGTTATAGCCTCCGCTGTGGGTAAAGATGGTGGTGTTGTGGCTGCTTGAAACAAAGCCCCTGCAGCATTTTGAATACCGTAAAAGAAACGGCCTGTAGTTATGTTAGTAGGTGGACCAGCTAAAGTTTCGCTAAGTCCTGGTAAAGCTTCTGCTACCCCTGAAGATAATGCTGGTAAGTTAAACCAGTTGTCATCTACTTTTATAGAAGTAAGATAACCTTGGTTAGTTAAACTACCTTGTGGTGCATTACCAGAAACCTGCTGTGAAGCTAAAGCGTTACCACTAGCATCTTGAAGTTGAACACCTGTGTTAGATAAAACACCTCTAGTGCCATCAGTGTTGATAGCGGTAAATGTATTTTGACCCATAATAGTACGACCGTCTCCAGAAGTAGCATTAGTGTCTTTTATTATATCTTGTGTAAACCTACTAGCATTAGTAATAAGGTTAGTTCCAGTTCCAGTTCCTGAAATAGTAAGATCTGTGCCGTCTGTGCTCATAAGCACATTATTAGTGTCACCACCAAACTTTATACGGCTTTCAGATGTAGGTAATTTAATATCACCATATACTGTAAGGTTGTGAGGATCAGTTGTAGGTGATACTGTACCTACTGTAATATCGCCATCAGGTACTTCTATGTTACGAGTAACCCTTAATGTACCTATAGCTTGTGTTTCAATCTGAGTAGCACCTGTTAAGAACGTGAACTCAGTAAAGGCAACTTGCCCACCTGTGTAAGTAGGTGTTGTTGTAACATTAAATGCCCAGTCTGTATACTTGGTAGCACCAGAGCCAACATATTGAGTATCATTAGCAGCAGGGCTTGCATTTGAAAAATCAGGTGCATTGAATGAAGTAACTGTACCTGTATGTGCTACACCTCCAATAGTTCCTGACCACGTAGCTGAGTTAGCTGCAAAGTCTGCTAGATCATAATCAACAGCAAAAGAACCGTTGTTGTAATCTCTTATAACTAAAAAAACTTGGCCTGAACCAAGTGTGTTTAAGTATATATCTGCTCCTGTATTAACCGTAGCACTTTTCAATACAACATTAGTAAGCGTTGAACCTGCTAAGGTTCTTACTAAAGCTCTTTCATAAGCAGTACCTTCTCTATTTACAGTTAGTGCAAATCCAAGAGGGATTATGTCTGTAATGTTAGTAGCGGTAGATCCGTTTATGTAAGTTTTTAAGCTGTCTATTGTATAATTTCGTGTAGCTAGCGCTGAGGTTGATGCAGAATCAGTACCAAGTAACTTATCGTTACCTTCTATAACAGAGTCTATTGTATATGTACTGATTTTAGCCATCTTATCCTTTTAATTTAGTTCCTGAACCACCCATCTTTACTTTAGCAGTAATAGGCATGGACTGGTTAACATTTGCAACTTTTTCTTGTTCTATATCAAACCCTTGAGTAAATCCTTCATTACTAGGCCCAATACTTAGTTTTTTATCTTTTTTCATTTTGTTTGTTTTATGCGTCTGTTATTAAAGCTTCAATCACTCCATTAGCTGTTCCTGTAGTCACCCAAGCTTTTACTTCTTGTGCTAATATTCCTTCATTCCAAACAATTAAGTTTAGACCATCCATAGTTATAACACCTTTAGTGTTTGATGGATATACTGGAACGTCATATGCTAGGTTAGCAGCGGTTGGATCATAGTAAGTATAAGATATTGTTGCAACCTTATCTGTTCCTATAAAATTATCTACAAATGTTAATGTTCTACCATCTATAATAAAATTAACTCCTTCAACCCAATTTTCTTCTTCAACGCCAGCACCTTGTTGTACTACCATAGTAGCGGCTGGTCTTATGTTTATATTGTTTATTGGTATTGGATTCGGAGCTGGTATATCAAATGTTGCTTGTGTTCCATCTGGTATCGTGAGAGATAAATTAACTTCTCTTGTTTGATAAGCACCAGCACACAGTTTAGTTCTTAAAACTACAGCTTTAATTACATCACCTGCTGTTACGGTAAATGTATTTATTGGTGCACCTGTTTGAGGATTAACCGTTGTGGTCATTATTACTTTTGCCATTTTTACTTTTTTTGTTTGTTAAATTCTTTTATAGCTTGGCTATATACTTTATCAATATAAGTTTCACGTTTCATTATTTTATTTCTACGTGCTGAAGATGGTAAGTCTTCAAATCCTACTAATATTTTGTATATCTTATTTATAAGAAGCTTTCCTTTGCGACTTACTTTGTATTTGTTGTGATCACCTTTTCTACCACTACTTTCATGTGATTTATCTATCCATTTGTTTTTCTGTAATCTATAAAACCTATCTTTATCCCAAGTGTAAAACAGTGTACCTGTTTTAAAATCATCTATAGTAAAATAAACAATTGGATCTAAATAGAAAAGTAGTTCCAGGTCAGCTACTTTCAAATCTGTGTTTTGAATTGCCCACCTGGATACTAATCTGTAGTATTTAAGAAAATCGACTTTAATTTCTCCTCTTTGGATAAAATCAGATCGTTCCATTATAATATAGCTACAACATCTCTTACTTGTATAACTTTGTATACTTTATCATCGCTTTCAACAGGATGACCTGCTACACGATCGTAGATGATGCTCTGACCTTCTTTAAGGAGTTCATTGCCAGAAGATATAATAATAGCTTCTATATATCTAATGTCCTCTCTGTGCTTCTCTGTAAGTTCTAAACCACCCTTGGTAGTTTTTACCTTCTCTTCCGTCTCGTTTATAATTAAGTAATTACCTATTGCTTTCATTATTCTCTAACGTTTGAAATTACACATTCTGTAGACAATATAGTTGTTGCAACTGATATTGCATTGTTTAATGCACTTTTAGTGACTAGAAGTGGATCTATAATACCCGCCTCTATCATATCTTTGTAGCATCCACAAGTTACATCAATTCCTTGGCCCCAACCATCTAATTTATAAGACTTATGATCTAAGCCTGCATTTTCTAGTATTTTTATAAATGGCACTACTAAAGCATTTTTTAGTATTTCCACGCCTGCGAGCATACCCTGGTTTAATTCCATCTGCCAGTCTGACTGGGCCATGTATGCTAAAGCAACTCCGCCTCCAGGAAGTATTCCTTCCTTTCTAGCTGCTTTTACTGCGTGAACAGCGTCATCTACTCTGTCTTGTTTCTCTTTTAACTCTACGTCAGTATCAGCTCCTACATAAACTATAGAAACTCCACCGCAGAGCAAAGCTAACCGATCATTCAAATGCTTAGTTAAAACAAAATGATCTTCTTTTTCAAGAGCAGTTTTTAAATACTCGATACGTTCTAAAGCCTCTTCAGACTTTTCTTTAATAACTAGAACTGTACCTTCTTTATCTGAGATAGCTTTATCAGCTTCTCCTAACATGTCAGGGGTGATTGCATCAATCGAATCCCCAAGGCTTTCGTCAAAAACTTTAGCCCCGACAAGCAATGCTAGATCATCTAATATATCCTTACGCTTAAGTCCAAAGCTAGGTGGATCTATGACATTGACCTTAATATTGCCCTTAACCATGTTCATCGCTAATGCCGTAAGTGGCTGCGACTCTAGGGGAGCAATAAGTAGTATGCTACGATTTGACTTAATAGCGTACTCTAAGATGTCCTGAATTTTTCTTACGTTTGGAATATCCGATGCACTTATAAATACAAGCGGGTTTTCCAACTCTGATACTTCTTTTTCCTTATTAGTATGGAAATGAGCCATTTTTGATGAAGTGCTCAATTTTGTACCTTCTACTGTTTCAACGTGTGTTTCACTAGTAAGTGAGGTTTCCATAGCTACAATACCATTTTCTCCTGCTTTTCTAAAAGCTTCTGCTATTAGATCACCAAGTTCTTTGTCATTGTTAGCAGATATGATAGATACGTCGTTTAACTTCTTGTCATCAACTTCAATAGCATATTTCTCTAATGATTCGATTACATGGTCCTTAAACTTGTTTATACCATTTTTAACATCTCTAAAAGAATGTTCTTTAGCATTTGATTTATCATAACAGTCAATTATGGCCTGAGTTAGTACTATAGAGGTGGTGGTACCATCCCCTGCCATATTGGCTGTCTGTTGTGCAGCTTGTTTCATCATAGACACGCCGAGGTTCTCGACTGGATCCATGAGCATAATAGAATTTGCTACGGTTACGCCATCTTTAGTTACATGCGGATTACCGAAGTCATCTTCTATTACAACATTCTTACCACTAGCTCCTAATGTAGAACTAACAGCATCTGCTATTTTACTTATACCTAATGTTAATTTATCTTTTGCCGTATTGTCAAAATGTAATTTTTTAACAATTTTCGGGCCTCCAAATTGTGCCATTTAATTTAATTTAATTTGATTGTATTTTATTTTAGCAATTCCATCTGCGCCTAGCAGCTCTACCTCTTTCACCATCCCAACTAGCAGATCTAGCACAAAACGATTTACGTCTTTTAGCTGCTTTGCTACCTGATTTTAATTCTGATGGAGGTGTAGTTACTGCTGTTCTAAGTTTACTACCTGGGTTTTTACTTTTATATGAGTTAACACCTTTCTGGGTCATACCGCCACCCGCGGCAGCCCCAGTACCTGTAGCATTTGCTTTATTAAAGTTTTTACCCTTGCCGATAGTTTTTCTCGGCTCGTTAGACATTATAAAGCTTTAAACTCTACGTCTAGCTTACTGTAATCTACTCTATCAAAACCATCTTCGTGAGACACAATAGCACCGTAAGGAATATCATCAGACATAACGCCTTGAAATTCACCAACACCATGATTAGTATCTTTATATTTAAAGTTATAAATATTTATTCCAGAAGGAGAAACACTAATTAATTTAATGTCTTTCTTAAGTCTTCTATCAGATGGCATAACAGCACCAGCAACATTAGCAGCTGTATTCGCAACAGCCATAACATCATTAAGAGCTTGTCTTTTATCTTCTCTTCTAGTATTTAAACCTTCTTGAAGATTTTCAGCTCCAGACATTTTACGTTCTTTTTTAACGTTATCAGTTTTACCATAATTTAATGGCGAACCTTGGTCTTTCATCTCAATAGTCTCACCTCCAAAGTCATCTTTCATAATAGATGGAGCTTGTGACATTGTTGATTGATCTTTAGAGCTAAAATTGCTCTCTGAAAAGTTTTCTTTAGATCCCATGCTCATTTTAAAGCCAGATCCTGTAGCCTCTGGTGTCATACCTGGGCTTACAAATTTTGTTGGAGTTTTATACATTCTTATTGGTGATTCTTTTTCTGGTACTCTTTTTCTTAATTCATTTTGCACATCTCCAGGACTAGGAGGATTCATTCCAGTTCCTTTTAGATTATTATATGCTTTTTTAGCCATACCTTCATCATCCATTGCATGATATCCATCATCAATCATTGAATCGTAATCTGCTTTAGCATTTCCGCCACCGCCTATGTTAAGTTTTTTTAAACCACGAGGTTTTATTTTTTGTTTAGCCATTTTAAGTCAATTTAAGAGTTATTACCCCAGTGTTTAGTTAAGAAAGAACCTCCGCTGCGAGAAGCTGCGTCGTAACTTGCGTCTTTCTTTAAAGCATGTGCGTGATCGAAGTCATTGTCAGCATCTGCCATCTTACCTTGAGCCGCTTCGTAGCGTCCATCAGATTTTAATTTCTTTTCGTGTGAGTAATCGTCCATAGACGCCTCTTTATCTTGATATTTATCCATTTTATAGTTTTTTTACGTTTTATTTTTAAAAATGCCAGAGATTCTAGCCGTCTTTAAGGTTTTTTGTTGTGGATCGTCTATCCGTAACCTTTCAGGCTTTTGTCCTCTGACTGTTTATTTACAATCACACTCATCTTTACCACATTTACACGCATCTTGATCGATATCGTCTAATACAGTTAGATTTTTAATTATATTCTGTTGAATTTGGATAATCATAGACTCTAATTGGTCATTTCTGACTTCCATCATGTCCATGCTACCCTGTAGTGACTCATTTTTATTTCTTAAGCTCTCGAGCTCTTCTGGATTTTTACCTATGATTGTATACATAACCACTGAAAGTGATCCTACCATCATACCTACGACAGATACAAAGACATCTTTGTTAACTGGAGGTATTTCGTTGTACGATAAAAATAGTAATAGGAATACTATTAGTAAAAATATCCCTGCGGCACCGATATAGTGCCTTAAATCTTTAGCTGATCTTGGTGACATATCTGTTTTCTTTTTTAATTTTCTTATTGTTTCTGTCATTAGATTAAATTGTATTTAGTCTGGCAAACAATTGGGAACTCTTTTAGGTGTACCATCACTGTTTTTTTTACCGCTAGGTGAATTTTTTGTACCCTCGGCGGAATATTCAGGCCAGCAAGCTTTAAGTGGACTCTTTGAGCCACTATTAGCTTTATTCATTGTATTAGCGTATCCTAAATTCATGATTCTTGACCTTTATTATTTATTCTTCTATTATACTCTTCTTCTGTAATAGTTTTTCGTAATTCTTTATTTTTCTGTGACCAATAACTAGTTGTACCAGCTACTGTTGTTGCGTTTTTATTTGCATTATGGTCTTTAACGTAAGTTGTCCAATCTTCAAGATTTCCGCCACCAAAATCTCCAGTTGCAAAAGCATTTCCTTGTTCATCTTTCTTAAGATTACTAAAACTAGAATCGTAACTATTTCCAGTTCCAGCTTGATCACTACCTAAAACCCTTTTTTCTGGAGTTGTATCTTTACCTACACTAAATGTGTCATTGCTAGCTACGGCATCTGGTTCATTACCTGCACCTTCTATAGTTTCAGTTTTTTCATAAACGTCATCTTGAGCAGCAGCTTTAGCTTTTGGTAATTCTAATACATCTATATCTTTTCTATACCCAGTAGTAGTGTACCTAGCTTTAAGAGGACTAGATCCTTCGGGTAGCATACTATCTTCAGTTGTGTCGCAGTACCCTACTTTATCTACATGCTGTTCATCTCTAAAATTACCCGGCGAGTCTATATTCTTAGACCCTATGCCCGGCATTTTGAATCCTGTGTTAGGTGCAAATTTTGGCATAATTATTTTTTATTTTTTTTATCAGACCCATAAAGGCTAGTGGGATTACCTGTAAGTCCTCTTTTTCCTTTAATTTCCTTAACTTTTTTACCAGATTCAATAGAAGCAACACCCGATTCTTTCAAAACTCTTTTCTTAGTAGTTGCAAGTTTATCTTTGTTCTTTTCTCTAGTTACTTTTGCTTTCTGTTCTTTCTTAAAAAGTTTACCTTCAGCCTTTAATTCTCTTCTTTCAATTCTACCATCTTTCTTGGCTTGAACATTTGGATCTTTAGCGCGTCTTGCTTTACGTTTAGCTATAACTTTCTTAACGCCTCCAACTACAGCTTGACCTACTGTTTTTTGTGTGTTAGGAGAATTTCTTTTACCTCTAACTATTTTAGTTGTCTTTGTAACTTTATTGCTAGTAGGTTTTTCTACACCAGTGTCTCCGTCTGTTTTTTTAGTTGTAATTTCTCTTGTCGATGAATTATTAGCCGTATTACCATCTTTCTTAACTCTGTTTTCTCCTAAACTAAACGAATATCCGCCTGAGTTTCTAGCTTTAACTGGAGATTTTTTATTTGTACCCGTGCCAGCTTTGGAGGAACTTGGTTTCTTTTTTCTAGAGAAACCACCTTCTTGGTCGCTCCTCCTCTTGTTATCTCTTCTAGAGAAACCACCACTCATCTTATCTTTAGCAGGTTCTGCAAGCTTACTGGTTTTTTTCTTAACCTTTGGAACTGCTTTTTTAGATTCTTTAGCTTGAAGAGGAGAATAGTTTAAGGGTGCTTCTGAACCAAACGCAGCTTCCGCTCTGTTCTCCTCATAGTCGCTTACCTTACCATCTTTGTCAAGATCAGCTTTAGACTTGTCTACCATCTTGAATGGTGACTTCTCGCCTTGATAGGCTTTGTTGTTTATAGTATCTGGGTATCCTAGTTTCATTTTGTTTCAGGTATTTTTGGATCATCACCTCCACCACCAGATAGACTTCCTTTCTTTAATCCCGCTCCTACTTCAACTATATCTTCTTTGTCACCAGAAGTGGTGTATCTTACTTTTAAAGGACTCGGTCCTTTCTTGTTCATTGTATCTGGATATCCTACTCTCATGATTTTTTATTTTTTTTAATCCAATTTTTACCTGTAGGGTTTCTATCGTCTTCACCCCAGCCTTGCTTAAAGTGATTACCTTTTTTAGGTCTAAGAGTATCTCTTACTGCGTTCTGGCCTTGGTTGTAATTACTTACAGTAGGGCTAGAACTTCCTACAAAACCTTTACCCTTTTTATAAGTATGTTCGTAATCATTAGTGTCTAAAGTAGTCATGTACTGACCTTTCTTATCTTCTTGTATATAACTAACATTCTCTACGTTGTAGTCGTCGTTGTAATCACCTAAATTAGTACTAGAAAAATCTCCTTCTTCTAAATCAGTTTCGTCGATGTTAGAACCTGTCTTATACTTCTTACCTTTTACTCTAGGATCTGTAGCCTTGAGAGGGCTAGCTCCTTGTTTATTCATAGTGTCGGGATACCCGCAGCCGTGTGCCATAATGTTATTTGTTTTTAGTATGGTTATACCCTCTTTTTTTAAGGGCCAGGTGGTCTTTCATAGTGTTAGCCTTCTTCACAGTACCAGACTTACTGTACATGTTATGTGGTTTAAACTTTGTAGCCATATTGTTGTTTTAAGTATTATAAATATAGGGGTGTTGCATCGTACTATAGTATACTGATAGCCAACTAGTTAGAAAACTCATATCTAAAAGTACCCCATATATCACAATAATATGTTGTTTTTGTTGCGAAATCGATAGATATTATATACATTTGTTATCAATATGATAGTCATTGTGATATCGATAGAATATGTATCAATTCATTGTGATATGTTTAATAATAGTATTAAATGTCTACACATTTTGCTTAATATCTATATTATTATTGAATTATTATTAATATACAATAGTATGTGATGATGTCATAATGTCATGATATATATATTATTATATGTCAATGTGTCATATATTATATGTCATTATCATATTGTCGTTATATCTCATTATTATTATGTTATTAATAGATATATAGTATTATAGTGCAATTTATTCAAAAAGGGACATTTTATATATATTTATATAAAAGTACGTTACAAATCATATATATATGTGATAATATAAGTGAATACAAAATATAATAACTATGCAAAAATTAAAAACAAATCACTACAAATCTCAAATATTAAATACTAAAAAACTTAAAATTAATAATAAAGTTTACATCGGTTTTAATATAAATAATTTACAAGATATAAAAATTATAGATAAATTAAATATTTGTGACGTTGTTGAATTTAATATAAAAGGTATGAGTTATATAAATAAAAATAATATTAAAAAAAGTACGTTACAATTCATATAAAATTGTGATAATATAAATGTAAGAAATTAATAATAATAAAATAAAATAATATGAATGAAATTAAAAATGTAAAACGCTTTGTGATAAGTGTAAAAGGTATTGAAAACAAACAAGTTTGTGTGTTTATAAATAAAAAAGGTATTGAATATAAATATGATCAAAGTGTTGTCTTCAATCAATTAAAAGATAAATTTGAAAAAATGAATTGTTTTATTAAATATAAAACGTATACAAATAGTAATAATTTACCAACATTTGTAAAAGAATTAAAAAGTTTAGTGTAAAAGCTAAATAATTATGAGTGAAAACTATGCGCGAATTCGTACTATATCACTCATAAAAAATAAGGTGTTGAAGTGTGTTCTTTCCTTAAACGAACAGACCAAGGTGAGAAACCATTGAGTGAACATTTAGCAAGGTTAAATTCCTTAGTTAAACGGGAAATAAAGGTTCGATTCCTTTCCACTCTACTAAAATAAATAATATGATAATAACAGTAAAAGTAAACAATGAAGACATTTGTGTAAGCGATTTCTACCTTATGTTAATGGAAAAACAAATTTCAAATGTAGAATTTGAGAAATTAGTGTTCGAGAGAACAGGTAAAAAATTAATAAGACAATTTTCATGAAATTAGTAAAAGAAATAGTAAAACTAGAACAATTTATATTAGAAAATGAAAACTATATCATTGAAGGTGGTTTATCACTTGACAAACAAATAAAATGTTTAGATAATGTAGTTAAATATAGTAAAAAATTAAGAGAATTGAATAAACAATTCATGAAAATAAACAATAGAATATGAATAATTTAACTTATAATCAATTAATGGAATGGGATAAAGATGATCTCGCTCACCATATTCTTTCTTATCAAGAAGAAGCAGAGCGTACAAGGAATCAACCTAAATATCCTTATTAAAAAGTACGTTACAAATCAATTTATATTGTGATAATATAATTGTAACAAATAAAATATGAATAAAATAGAAAAGAAATTATTAAATAAAGTGTTTAACGACTATATATACAAGTATTGTTATAAAGACGAGAAACCAAATGAATTTAAAAGTGATGTTGAGCATAAAATAGTGAGTGAC
>Ga0209711_10003415_pt1 | contig 13463 bp, 10 predicted proteins | sample ArcticOcean_MG_C_7_FD_187441 | JGI IMG/M metagenome (GOLD analysis project Ga0209711, IMG submission 187441) | Marine microbial communities from western Arctic Ocean - ArcticOcean_MG_CB11_88 (SPAdes) (version 2) | ecosystem: Environmental > Aquatic > Marine > Oceanic | place: Arctic Ocean... | reverse complement strand
CTCTGACTGGTGGTCCAGGAAGCAGGTCAGATAATTTTGAAGATCTAATCGATCAAAAATTCCGCATCTGGGATATTTCAGCAGCGGTGAGCCAACCAATCTTTCAAGGAGGAAGATTGCGTGCGGGTGTGAGGAAAGCCAAGGCTCTACAAAAATCGGCGATTTCAAATTTTAAAGCAGTTGCCCTTCGTGCTTTTTATGAAGTAGAGAACACCCTTTCCTCCGATATACATCTTGCCAAAGAAGAAAAGTACTTAAGGCAAGCTTCCGCGGTGCTAGCTGACGCAGCCGACCTCAGTTGGGAAAGGTATCAACGTGGTGTGGAAGGGATTTTTAATACCCTTGAAACTCGTAGGCGTTCATTTGAAGCTGAAAGTCGTTTTTTATTAATTAAAAAAGAAAGAATCCTAAATCGAATCAACCTTTACCTAGCAATTGGAATGGAAGCCATTGCACCAGAATCATGAAGAAATTCTCACTTTTTATTCTTTGCGGAATAATCATTACAACCGCAATCTTGATTGGAAAATTCCTGATCGAAAGTAAAGCCAAGCCCCAATCCAAAGAAATTGTTAAACAATTTCCCTTTGTCGACGTTATTAAGGCAAATCGTATCTCTCAGAAAGCGACGATAGAAGTATTCGGAACAGTAAAGGCACGAACTCTCACCAATCTTATTGCAGAAGTACCTGGCTTAATCAAAGGGGTTGCCCCCTTCAATAATGAGTCAAACCAATCTATATCTTCTTTCCAAAATGGTGGTTTTTTCGAAAAGGGAGATTTATTGGTAAAAATTGAAGACATCGATCTTATAGCCAAAGAGGCAGAGGCACTTGCTAATCTTAGACGAACCGAGTATCAATTGGCACAAGAACAGGCACTTGCTGAGCAAGCTAAAACTGAGTGGGGTGAAAAAGACTGGAACCTCGCTCCAGATTTAGTGAAAAGACGACCTCAAATTCTGAAAGCTGAAGCTGAAACTAAGGCCGCAGAAGCTCTTCATAATCAAGCAAGGCAAAATGTAAGTAAGGCAAATGTCCGTGCCCCTTTCAGAGGAAGAATTTTGAATATTTTAGCCGATGAGGGACAACAGGTTGGTTCGGGCTCTTCTTCTACTCTCGCCAAGATTTACTCCATCAAAACCGGTGAGGTTCACCTTTCACTTAGCCGAAAAGAAATTTCTTTTCTTAATTTTGATGAAGGTTCTCCCAATGGAGTTGATCAAATTCTGGCAGAAGTCCTCAACGATCAAGGAAAGACCATACATACTGGAGTAATTGATCGTTCTCAGGGAGTGATTGATTCACGAACTCGCTTACACAACTTAGTCGCAAGCTTTGAAAATTGTTTCACCGATCCCTTCAATCAACTTTCTAAAGTAGAAGATCCGTTGAGCATTGGTCAATTTGTGAAACTTAAACTTACAGGCCCAACGATTAATGTTTTTATAGTCCCTATCTCCGCATTCCGAGAACAGAATACAATTCTCGTTCTCGATCAAGATAACCATTTAACTTTTCGAAAAGTTAAAAGCGTAAAAAGGAACGGGCAGGAAGTATGGGTTGTAGCTGGAATTAAAGAGGGAGAAATAATTTGTACCACACCAATGGATATTATTGCAGAAGGGATGAGAGTTAACATATCGCCTTCGAACTTAGATCAAAACGAGACTCAGCTATGATTGCATGGTTTGCCAAAAATGGTGTAGCCGCCAATTTACTTGCAGGCATTATTCTGCTAGCCGGCATAATTTCGATTCGTGGTCTCAAAATGGAACTCTTTCCTGATTTCGACCTTGATATAGTCACAATCTCAGTTATCTACCCTGGTGCCGCACCACTTGAAGTCGAGGATGGAATTTGTAAACAAATTGAAGAAAAAATTTGGGATCTTACTGGGATTAAAGAAATGACTTCCTTCGCGAGGGAAAACACTGGAATTGTTACGATACAAGTCGAGAAAGGGAAAGATGCCAAGATTCTTGCCGATGAAATTAAAGTTCGAGTCGATGCTATAAGCAATTTCCCGGAAGAGGCAGAAAAGCCTATAGTAGAAGTGATGACTGCTAAAAGAAGAGTTCTTGCTCTGGCAATACATGGGAACAGTGACATTAAATCTATTCGAAAATTAGCAGAAAAAACGCAGGATGATCTGACGAATATACCCGGGATTACTCAAGTTGAGATATCCGGAATCAGAAGTCCCGAGATTGGCATCGAACTCTCTGAACAGGCAATGCGAGAACATGGATTAAGCTTTGATTCGGTTTCAGAATCTCTGAAGAAAAACTCCATTGATATTCCTGGAGGGGTCGCCCGTACCACTGCTGGAGAAACTCTTATTCGTACCACCGCGAAAGCGAGGAAAGGTCGGCAATTTGACCAAATTGAAATTGTTTCCTCAACCAATGGGTCCTCGGTTCAACTTCAAGACATCGCCCTGGTCAAAGACGGGTTTGAAGACAAAGTTTTATACACTAAATTTGAAGGGCAACCTGCGGTAACATTACGAATTTTCAGAGTAGGAAAACAAAGCCCGTTGGATATATCCAAAAAAGTTTCACAGTATGTTCAAGATCGAAAACTCACTCTACCCGAGGGGATTGATATGACTATCTGGCAAGACAGTTCTTATTACCTGCAAGGTCGATTAGATATGATGATTCGAAACGCCCAGCACGGTCTAATCCTTGTGTTTCTCGTATTATCTTTTTTCTTAAGACCCTCCCTTGCTTTTTTTGTAGCCCTTGGTTTACCAATTTCATTCATGGGGGCATTTGCCACAATGGGGGTTATTGGAGCATCTATTAATCTAGTTTCACTTTTTGCATTCATCGTGGTCTTAGGTATTCTTGTCGATGATGCAATTGTAGTTGGAGAATCTGTATATACTCTTGGTAAAAAAGGCTACTCACCCGTCGACGCATCTATTAAGGGTACCCAGCTCGTTGCAATCCCCGTTACATTTGCGATTCTCACCAGCGTTGTCGCGTTCGTACCACTGCTCTTTTTACCTGGTTGGTTTGGAAAGTTGATGAAGGATATTCCTTTGGTGGTAATTCCTGCTCTATTGTTTTCCCTAGTAGAATCAAAATTCATTTTACCCTATCACCTCACATTATGCCGTTTTAATCGGAGCAGTAACAATTGGTTTTCCCGTATCCAAGAATCCATTGCGGATAGCCTTGAACGCTTTATAGATAAAATCTATTCTCCCTTTCTGTTAAGATGCCTGCGCTTACGATGGCCTGTGGTTGCAGGATTCTTGGGTATCCTCATTATTACATTTGCACTTATTATTGGTGGACATGTTAAGTCTGTCCGCGGAGTGCCTCCAGTGCCCTCGGATTACATCTCGGTTAAAATAACTATGCAAGACGGGGTTCCAGCAGCGACTACGGAACATGCGATTGAACTCGTTGAACAAGCTAGGCTCAAGGTGATTGAATATTTGGAATCTGTAGGTGAACCCAATCCTTTTAAGTACGACATGATAACAATGGGAGCTCAACCATTTTCAGGAGGTCCAAAAGGTTCAAGCACTATTTTAACCAGCTCAAATATTGGAGAAATTAGTGTTGAGCTTATTAAATCAGAAGACCGAACTAGAAGTGCGCCCCAAATTTCTGCTCTCTGGCGCGAAAGAATCGCTCCTTTGCCTGGCGTAAAACAACTTTATTTTGGAGATGTTGCTGCTGGAGGAAATAAAACAGCACTTGATATAGAAATTGCAGGGCAGGATTTAGAAGTAATGAAACAATCCGCCCACCTACTCAAAGAACATCTGAAAAAGTATCAGGGGCTCTTTGATATCTCGGATTCCTACTCTGGAGGGAAAAGAGAATTAAAGCTAAGTCTTAATTCTGCAGGCAGAGCATTAGGATTAACTCAGTCAGATCTTGGTCGACAAGTGAGGCAAGCTTACTACGGAGAAGAAATACAAAGACTACAGCGAGACAGAGAAGAACTTAAAGTCATGCTTCGATATCCCCTCGTAGATAGAAAGAGCCTCAGTGCCCTATCAAGTCTCCGAGTTCGAACTCCACAAGGCATCGAAGTGCCTTTGGAGGAAGTTGCTCATATTTCCTACGGTCAGGGTTACCCTACAATCAAAAGATCCGATCGAGCACGCATCATAAATGTGCAATCATCCGCAGATAAAATTATTGCTGATATACCGAGTATAGAACGAAGCCTTGATGAATCTTTCTTGCCATCAATACGAAAAGAATTTCCAAATTTACGATTTTCATTTGTTGGCGAACGAAAAGAACAAGATGAAAGCGATTCCAGCCTTGCTCAATCTGGATGGATCGCACTTTTTGTAATCTATGCATTATTAGCAATCCCGTTTCGATCTTATTTTCAACCGCTCTTAGTAATGTCAGTTATTCCATTCGGTCTGATTGGAGCAGTGCTCGGGCACTTACTTTTTTCGATCCCTCTTAGTCAACTCTCCATGTTTGGAATCGTTGCATTAACTGGTGTGGTAATTAACGACAGTTTAGTCTTGGTTCACTATGTAAACCAAAGGAGTAAAGACTTCACTCTAATCGAAGCAGCCAAGAATGCAGGCATGGCAAGATTTCGCCCTATTCTGCTAACCTCACTTACCACTTTTGTTGGATTACTACCTATTCTTTTCGAACGAAGCTTACAGGCACAATTCTTGAAACCGATGGCGATTGCGATTGGCTTTGGTGTGCTTTTTGCAACTTTTATTACCTTACTTATGGTACCTTGCTTGTACCTAATCTTGGAAGATATTATGCAAATTTGTAGAAAACCATTAAAATGGATAAGCAATGGGTCAGAGTCAGAAATAAATTCGAATCTTAAAACTAAGGAACCTTCTTAGATTTCTTTTTCTCCGGTCGCAAGTAGAGTTTCAAAAAATGGCTCAGTACTTTCCTTCGCTACAATTTCAACTTTAACTTTGCGAAATCCTGTATCTTTTATGGATTTATAAAGTTCATTTTCAGCAAAACCAAGCCACCGATCGTTGTAAAGTTGGTGTGCTTTTTCAAATTGATGCTGCTTTAAATCAATGATGATTAATTGCCCTTCGGGCTTTAAAATCCTAAACGCTTCCTGTAAGGCAATATCGGGCCGTTCGGCATGATGAAGTGATTGGCTCATTAAAGCTAAATCAACAGATTCATCCTTCAGTGGAACTTTTTCTAAGTCACCGAGTTTATAAATCAAATTGGACAGACCATTTTTTTTGGCTAACTCGAGTCCGAGTCGAACCATACTTTTCGATCGGTCGATGCAATATACTTTCTTGGCCCTCTCCGCTAATAATTGAGAAATCATACCCTCTCCTGCACCAAGATCTGCGATTATTATTTTGGGTACTAATCGGAGTAAGAAATGCCCAATCGCATCCCATGATCGACCAGGAACATAGTTTTTACCTAAGCGGACCGCTACTTCATCAAAATATTGTTCGCTTGCACGCCTTCTTCTATCGATAATTCGTTGAAGTGCAGATTGATCGGTTTTCCAAAATTCTTCGTCTGAATCAACTTCTAAAGCAATTCGTACAAGTTCAAAATGCTTAGATTCCCCAAGGATCAAGGTATAAAAGGTCTTTTTTCCTTCCTTTCGATCAATTACCATTTCATGTCTTCTAAGTAATGAAAGGTGACTAGAAATACGAGACTGTCCCATTTCTAAAATTTCTTGAAGTTCTGCGACTGACAATTCTTCCTGCCCCAAAAGTCTTAACATACGAAGGCGTGTGCTATCAGATAAAACCTGTAGTACTTCTGTAACTTTCATTATCATACTCTTCTAAAAATTACTAAAGAGGAGGTGTAGATCAAACCTGTTTATTGAATGGTTCTTTTAAGCAATAAAACCACGATCAATAAAAGAAAGTTTATTTCTTATCCAACCAACGGGATAATCCTGTAACCTTCCATGTTTGAACATTTCCTGCCACATCAGTCTCAACTACATCATCGATTTTCTTTCCGAGAAGCATTTGGCCTAAAGGGGTTAAGTAGGATAGCACATTGTTATCCGGGTCGCTATCCCATGCGCCAAGTACCGTATAGGTTTGAGCCTTAGAGTTAGATTGATCGACCAATTCAACAATCGATCCTATACCAATTGAATCAGCAGGGGCATCAGAAAAATCAGTGGGTTTTGCACGCATGATATCAGTTTGGAGTTCTGACTGCCTGGCAAGAAGAACTTTTTGCTCATCTTTAGCCATGTGATACTCAGCGTTTTCACGCAGATCACCATGTTCGCGTGCTTTTTCAATTGCCAATGAATTTTCTGGAATTTTTGTTTTTGTAAGTTCGTCAAGATCAACTAATTTTCTATCATAACTTGGTTGAGAAACAATTAAAGAGTCATCAGTAACTATTTGACTATCGGAAGAATTAGAATTTGCTCCACCATCCAAAAGATCTTGGATTGCAGGAAATTTCTTGATAAAGCGGGCAAGTAAGGAGCGTTTGCTTAAATCCTCAAATCCTGGGTTTAACAATAAAGCTTGAGCTAAATCCTGAGCATTTTCAGCACTACCCTTATCAAGTATATCAGGAAGTAACTTTCTATCATCAGATAAAATTTCTGCTAATGGAATTCGTCGAGTAGTTGCATTTTGTAAAGATTCATAATCAATTGCAGAAAAGACTGCAGTTAAAAGCTTTGGATTTATTAAATCCTTGAGCAGGTCTTTAAATTTAACCAATTCGCGAAATTTCAAAATCCAAAGCAATACAGGTGCTTTTAAGGTTTGTTCGTTCAACCAATTATTTAAGGATTTGATAAGAAGTTTAGATTCGTCACGATCGATAAGAAAATGAGCACACTCCCCTGAAAACTTAACCGATGTATTTTGAAGTAAATTAGCCACTACATCCTTCCAATTATCAGGATAAACCCGAGTAACAAGGTCTAGAAAACGTGAATGGAATTTAGTTGGTAATAAATTAGCTAAACGAGGCAGGTCAGCTTCACACTCATGTAGAATAGAGGCAGAAGTGGGTTCCAATTTCTCAACATCCTCTTCAACATCGCGGGCCAAATTGTTTCTAACCCAGATACCATACAATCTGTCCGCTTCACTAAGATTTCGGGCTTCCAAAATTGCATTAGTTAAATCTTCTAAGACCTGAGGTAAATCTGCTTGTAGGTCCTCTTTTTCTGAAGCTAAATCGAACAATTTCTCGGCAAGAGCAATTTTCACCTTTGATCTTTTCTCATCAAAAAAGTCTTGCAGGATTTCCTGTTCAGGCTTCACAGGTTCATCTCTAAGAACATAAGGTTCTGTTTTCTTGTTGGGTACAGCAACACGAGCGTCTTTCACTAGAAGTTTTTTGGTGGCAGTCCACCATTTCTTCGCTTTGGCTGGACCAAATAACAAGCCCAAAATCCTTTCAATATCGCGATTTGCTGCACAGCCATCCTCGAATTTAGTAAGAATCTCGATAATTAAATTAACGGGCTCTTTCTTGGCCATTGTATCGATTTCTACAGGATTCAATCGATGGCGAGAAATAATGTGATCAACCTCAAGAAATTCGATTTTACCAAGACAGAAAACGGGGTCCATCGCATGGCTTTTCCGTTCGTCATCTTCAAAATCAATCAGTAACATTCCACGATCTGTGTCAAAACCTGTTACTTTACCGAGCCCCCAACTCCTGTGAATGCAACTAGCACCTTCGTTCATAGCCTCAAGGGCTGGGCGTGAAGATTCTAAGGAAGGATCTTGTTCAATCAATTGATCGATAATTTCAACATTCATTCAAGTTCGAAGTGTAAGGTATAAACTGGCAGTAATTTACTAATGGAAAACAGAGATTACTATAAGTGAAACAGAGTTGATGGCGAGATAAAAGGTATTTAATCCTAAACGATTTCTTATTGTTTTGTTATTGGTTGAGGAACCCGAAACAAAAACAATGCGGGAACCAATAAAAACAACGCTCCAGCTAAATACGCAACAGAAGAACCATATTTAAAATAAATCAAACCGGCAATTAATGGCCCAACTGCTCGTGCCATGGACCCAGATGAGCGAAAAACTCCTAAATGAAACCCCTGATCCTGCTCACTTGAATAAAGAGAAGTTAGTGAGGTTAATGTAGGGCTAATAAAAGCCACGCCTGTTGACATCAAAAACAAAGCAACGAAAAACCATATTTCCCCCTGGATACTCGAGAGCATCGCAAAGGCAAAAAGCCCAATAAAAATCCCAAGTAAAGCCATACGTTTTTCACCAATTGTCCCCACAAATCTTCTTACAAAAAATCCTTGTGCAAAGATTAAAGTTATTCCAATAAGAAGAAACATTTTAGCGATTTGAATAGGGTTATAAGAAAACCTTTCTACGGCCAAGAAGGTGAGCGTAAATTCCATTCCAGAAAACGAAATCATGTAGAAAAGATAAGCGAGACAGGTATTAGTCACCGCATCGCTTTTAACCTTACGTAATTGGAATATGGCAGGCTTAGGCTCATCGCCCTTCCCTCTTTTTTCCTCAGGTAAGGTTTCCTTAAATGAAAAAGCTAGCCAGAACCAATTAATTAATGCTAAGCAAAAACTGATCAGTGCTGCCAATGAAAATGGATTCAATCCAAAAACCAAGTTTTCTCCATTTCCCCACGACCATTGGGATGCAAATCCTCCTAATGCTGGGCCGATTATAAAACCTAATCCAAAGGCAACCCCGACAAATGCCATTCCTTTGGAACGTGACTCCCTTGAGGTTACATCGGCAATTGATGCAGTGGCCACAGAAAGATTTCCGCTGGCGACCCCTCCAAGAATCCGCGAAAGAACTAAAATCCAGAAACTGCCCGCAAAAATCCATAATCCATAGCCCAAGCAGGTTCCAGCCAATGTAAACATAAGAACTGGTCGTCTTCCAATTTTATCTGACAATCTTCCCCAGATCGGAGCAAAAAAGAACTGTAATATCGCATACAATGAACCCAATGCACCTCCAAAAATAACAGTTTCAAAACGGAAATCCTTATTTTGACTATCACCTTCAAATGCAAGTCCTTGAAGCGAACGTACAAAATCAGTTAACAGCCCACCACCCAATAAACTTTCCCGATCTAAATAATGGTCAAGCATTGCGGGAAAAAGTGGAAAGATTACTGAGAACCCGACCATATCCAAAAAGATGGTAAGGAAAACCACACCAAAGGTCGCCCGCTTTCTTTTGGCAACTGCTTTCTCTGATTCGCTCATTTTAGGCTCCCTCCCTATTTTGGTTTTCAAGGGAAAGCTTTCGTAATGCGATCGATACATTGTCGGGAACTAATTTCGTCTCACGATTTCCAAAAAGGTGTACCTGTTTTATCAAACTGGAACTCGTATAAAAATATTTTTCATTCGGCATTAAGAAAATAGTCTCAAGTTCAGAATCTAAATGTCTATTCATTTGAGCCATTTGAAATTCGTATTCAAAATCTGATACTGCCCTTAACCCCCTTACCACAACACTAGCTCCCCTATCTTTCGCATAATCAACAAGTAAACCGTGGAACGAGTCAACTTGTACATTTTTATATTCATTAATATTTTCAAGCAAAAGTTTTACTCGGGCATTACAATCAAATGCAGTTTTCTTATCCGAATTATCAGCAGAAACAGCTACGATTACCTGGCTGAAAATCTTAGATGCTCTTTCTAAAACATCTAAGTGTCCATTTGTTACTGGATCAAAAGTACCTGGGTATATAGCAACGCTCATAAAAAAGTACTTTATAATAGCGAAGAATCTAAACAAGTCCACAACCAAGGACACCCTTGAGATTGCAAATCAATTAAATCCATGTAATTATTGCATTTAATTAGATGAATCTGCCTAATCTGCTTACACTCTCACGGATACCATTAATGCTTGTTGTTATTGCATTACTTTACCCGACATCTGAAACCTCTATGCCTTGGCTACGAACTGGGGCGCTCGTCGTTTTTCTATTTGCCGCTCTTACAGATTGGCTGGATGGGTGGTTGGCTCGGAAATTTGGACAAGTTTCAGAGTTTGGAAAATTCATGGATGCACTTTCAGACAAAGTTTTAACGCTTGGTATGTTTATTGGCTTATTAGTTTTGGATGAAATTGCTCGCTGGGCACTTTTTCCCATTTTACTTATTTTATCGCGTGAATTTCTTATTACTGGATTAAGATTAGTCGCAGCTGGACGTGGAAAAACTCTTGCTGCCGAAAAAATTGGTAAATTAAAAACCGTAATTCAACTCACCTGTATTTGTTTGTTCCTTGGAAAAATTGCAGTCGAAGATGATTTTACCGGAATTTTTTCACCAGAACTTCAAGAAAACCTTATTAGTTTCCTCCTTTTATCGGGGCAAATAACATTGATTGCCGCAACCATTATCACAGTACTCTCTGGAATTATCTACCTGTCCAAGTATTGGAGATTCTTTATCGAAGAAGATACTTGATGGATTTTTTGATTAAGACCTTATCAACCCTCGGTCCAGTGGGTACTCGTTTACCTGCGCCCGGCACTTTTGGATCCCTTGTCGGGCTATTTGCTTTCTCTTTTCTCTTTTGGTTCACACCCATTCCACCCATTGGCATAATGGTTCTGTTTTCAACACTGTTTATTTTGGGAATACCCCTGTGTACGCGTGCTGAAATACTGTTGGGCAAAGAAGATCCACCGGAAGTGATTTGGGACGAATTTACTGCAATTCCATTGGTCTTTATCTTTTGCTTGGAAGAATTTAAAAACTCCTTTTCTTTTAACAAAACTTTATTCTTTTTAATTATGGGTTTTATACTTTTTCGCATTTTTGACATCAGAAAACCCATGGGAATACGAAGCCTTCAACGTCTACCTAAGGGGCTTGGCGTGATGATTGATGACTTAGCTGCGGCGCTGCTTTCAGCCTGCCTGCTTTATCTTCTGAAAACTTTTTCTTTGTCTTTTTGATAATTTCCTCTTCTAATTTACAACTAAATGAGCGACTCGGAGGAAAATAGTGCGGAAGATAACATCTCTTTTACCCTAGTGGTTTCGAGCAAGATGGGTGTTCACGCTCGCCCTGCGGCCATGATCGTCAGGATTGCGTCTCGTTTTGCCGGAGATATCTGGGTTGAAAAAGAAGGGGAAAAGGTTAACGCTAAAAGCATTATGGGCATCATGATGTTAGCCGCGGCAAAAGGCACCTCCCTTACCTTTTTTGCTAATTCAGTTCAGGGAGCAGATTTTCAGAAGGAAATGTCGGAGCTTTTCGCTTCAAAATTTCAAGATGAGTAATTTTTTTATTTAATCAAATCTGAGGCATGTTCATCATAAAAAGATTTTAAGCACTGCTTAATCTCGGACGGTCTTTTCATTGGTTCGATTTGTTTCATTAAATTTTGTGCTTCTTGGGATGAAAACCTACGACCAAAGAACTTGAGTTCAGGCAACAGGGTTCCAGTTGCACTTAATATATTTAAACCTAAACCAATCAACAGGGGTAAGAAGTGTGGATCACCTGCAATTTCTCCACAAAGAGTGACCTCTATTTTTTTTTCTTTTGAAACATCAAAAATATGCTTTAAGGAACGAATGACTGCAGGGTGATGTGGTTCGTAAAGGTATGCGATTTGATTATTAATCCGGTCCACTGCAAGTAAATACTGAACTAAGTCATTTGTTCCCACACTAAAGAAATCAACTTCATCTGCAAGCATGTCACAGATGGTAACTGCAGATGGGGTTTCTATCATACAGCCCACCTTTATCTCATCGTCAAAGTTGATTCCCTTTTCTCTCAATTGCCTTTTAGCAGTAAATAGAAATTCTTTCGCACGTACAAGTTCACCTACCCCACTAATCATCGGAAACATTATTTTCACTGGTCCCAAAGAACTCACACGTAAAATCGCACGTAATTGATCCAAAAAGATCGCCGGATTACGAAGGCAGTAACGGATAGCCCGAAATCCCATAAATGGATTTTCTTCTTTATCACGACCAATTGAATCTAAAATTTTATCCCCACCCAAGTCGAGTGTGCGAATAGTCACAGGTTTTCCATCAGCGGCAAAGATGAGTTTTTTATATTCCTCAAATTGTTGATCTTCACTTGGAATTTGATTTCTCCTTAAAAAGATTGATTCCGTGCGGAAAAGACCCACTCCTTCACAACCGTTCTCAATTCCGCTTTTTACTTCTTCTGGTGAATCCGCGTTGGCTAGAAACCTAATCTTTAAACCATCATTTGTTTCAGCAGGTAAAGAAGCTTCCTCAGACAATAAATCCTTAATCTTATTTCTCTGCAGACTCACCTTGCCATAACGAAAAAGGGTGGTTTCGGTGGGATTTATAATCGCGACCCCTTCAAAACCATCGATTAACAAAGTGTTCCCTTCCGCGAGCTTTTCGGTTAACCCTCTTAAACCAACAACCGCAGGAACCCCGCTGGCCCGTGCCATTATTACTGCATGACTCGTACGACCTCCAGTATCAGTGGCAATTCCCAAAATCTTAGCCCGATCTAGAGAAGCCGTGTCCGATGGACTTAAATCTTCCGACACTAGAATTCGTGGTTCACCTAGAAAAGCCGTTCCTGCCGCGGTCTCACCAATCAAATTCCTCAGCAGTCTTTTTGAAATATCTTTTAAATCCGCAGCTCGTTCGCGCAGATATTCGTCTTCAAGTTGATTAAAATAATCATGGTATCGTTGAGTCACGCGATAAACGCATTGTTCGATATTATCACCGGTTTTCTTGATCTCTTTATCGATATCATCGAAAAGAGCTTTATCTTCGAGCACTAGAAGATGGGCGTCAAAAATACCCGCTTCTTTCTCTCCTAAATTTTTCGCGACTTCTTTTCTGATTTCCTCAATCTGAGTACGAGTAATAACCAGAGCATCTTTAAAACGGTCGAGTTCGGAGGCTTGCTCTAATTCACTAACTTGATACTGAGGGACTTCCACATCTCCATGTAAAAACCGAAATACCGGCCCATGCGAAACTCCTGGAGAACCAGGAATTCCATAAAGAACGATCTCCTTATTTAGTTCAGACATAAAAATAAATATTTCTTAAATAACTTTAAAGAGGATCATTATGACTGAGTTTCAATAAGATTGGAAACAAAAACCATGATCTTAGGTCAGTCGAATCCGCGATGCCCAAAACTGGCTCTTTTTACCCAGTGAATTCTCAATCAAATCTTTCACATCATTCTCGTTTATATTCTCGGATGCAAAGCTAAAACAGCAAGAACCGCTACCGGACACTTGAAATGATAATCCAAAGCAATTTTTTAATTCTTCAAAAAGTGGCTTGAGAAATAAGAATTTAGTAAGAATGACCGATTCGAAATCATTGTGACAAAAATTAGAAAGGCTTCGCCGTCCAGCCTCCCAGTCCTCTACATATTTCAACGCCTTTGTCGAGTCAGAGTATAATCCATACTCAGCCAAGCTTCGATAGATCAAATGAGTTGAAAAACCTATCG
>Ga0209711_10003413_pt1 | contig 13466 bp, 15 predicted proteins | sample ArcticOcean_MG_C_7_FD_187441 | JGI IMG/M metagenome (GOLD analysis project Ga0209711, IMG submission 187441) | Marine microbial communities from western Arctic Ocean - ArcticOcean_MG_CB11_88 (SPAdes) (version 2) | ecosystem: Environmental > Aquatic > Marine > Oceanic | place: Arctic Ocean... | reverse complement strand
CAATGAAACCATAACCTTTAGTACCATTGAACCATTTTACTTTTCCTTTTAGTGTACTCATATTATTTTACTTTTCCTTTTTTGTTTTTAATTTACGTATTCGAAAGTTCGAACACGCAATTCGTCATTAACTAGATATAACTATTAAATTAAAGTTCATGTCCAGATAATTTTTGAATTTTGAAGTAAGATTTAGGCTTTCTGCAATTTTACTGCTGAAGGACCTTTGTCTCCATTCTCAACTTCGAAAGTTAATTCGTCGCCTTCGTTTAAAAACTTTAAACCGGCGTCTCTAACAGCTGATGAATGAACGAAAACGTCTTTTTCTTTATCGTCTCTTTCAATGAAGCCATAACCTTTAGTACCATTGAACCATTTTACTTTTCCTTTTAGTGTACTCATATTGTATTCTTATCCTTATTTATTATTATCTTTAATTAGTAAGTATTAACTAACTTTGCATCTTTAATAGATTTAGCTTTGTTATGTCAAGGAATGTTTGATTGCTTAAAAAGAATGTTTACTTAATTGTCTATTATACAACACTATATAGAGTAATTATTGCCGCTAAACCTAACCCTATTAAGCCATAATATATAGTTTTACTGTTGGTAAATTCTTTCTTTATTTTTAAAAGAAAAGATGTTTTATACCCAAAACTACTTTTTGAAAGACTAGCAGATTTTGTAAAGCCTTTGTCTCTTCCTATTTTTAAAAACTTAGCTTTTCTATCGTTATAAACGTCTTCTTTGGAAAAGCTTTCGTAGTATCTTAAATTTTTTATAATCGAATGTTTAACATCCTGAGCGATAGTTTCCATATCACGGTGTGCTCCTCCTAATGGTTCTTTAATAACCTCATCAATAACACCTAACTCCAATAAATCTTTTGCTGTTAATTTCATGGCATCTGCAGCTTGTAAAGATTTACTTGGGTCTCTCCATAAAATAGAAGCACATCCTTCAGGTGAGATCACGGAGTATATTGAATTTTCTAACATGATTACTTTATTTGATGACGCTAACGCAATAGCTCCTCCTGACCCACCTTCTCCTATAATGATAGAAATATTTGGTACATTAAGAGACATGCTACATTCAATGGAGGTTGCAATAGCAGATGCTTGCCCTCTTTGTTCTGCTCCAATTCCAGGATATGCTCCTGGTGTATCAATAAAAGAAATAACAGGTATTTGAAATCGATTTGCTAGTTGCATTAGTCGAACACACTTTCTATATCCTTCCGGTCTCATCATGCCAAAATTTCTTTCTATTCTACTTGTAAGATCTTCTCCTTTTTCCTGTCCAAGAACTAAAACTGATTTATTATCAATTAATCCAAACCCAGCTATAACTGATTGATCATCTGAAAAAAGTCTATCTCCTGACAATATTGTAAAACTTGAAAATATTTTTTTTATGTAAAAGTTTGCTCTAGGCCTGTCTTCATGTCTTGCAACTAAAGTTTTTTGCCAGCTACTAAGATTTTCATAAGTTAATTTTAACTTACTGCTAATCTCTTCTTCAGTTTTTTTAATTTTTTGAGTATCTACTTCCGAAATACCTTCTGAACCAAATGGACTCTTGAGGCTATCTAGATCTGTCTCTAGGGATTTAATCTCTTTTTCAAATTCTAAATAATTTTTCATCTTTATAATCTAATGTAATATAGTTCCCTTTTTAATAGAATTCAATTAAGTCATAAAAATGACTAGTATTATGACTCAGTTTTAGTAATTGACTTTAGTCCAAAGCTAGGTCAAATTTGTTGATATATGAGAGAGACTTTTTTAATATATCGCCGAAAGAGCAACCCCAGAAAACTCTCAGACAAATAATGCGTCGAAGTTAAAACCTGGAAAGAAATAATATCTCACCAAAATAGTTGAGAGATAACTTTGGTAAATTATGAATAAAATTAAAAAAGAAGATCTTACTATAAGCTCTGTATTATTTGAGTTTATAAACAAAGAAGTGATTCCAGGCACGGATATCGATGTTGACGAATTTTGGAAGAAATTTAATTTTGCTGTTCATGAACTTGCTCCTATTAACAAAGTTTTAATTGAAAAAAGAGAAAATATTCAAAAAAAAATAGATACGTGGCACCTGTCTAATAAAGATAAAGGTTTAAACAAAGAAGAATATATAAAATTTCTTAAATCAATAAATTATATCGTGGAAGAAAAGGAAGATTTTCAAGTAACCACTCAGAATGTAGATGAAGAAATAGCTAAAATTGCTGGACCTCAACTTGTAGTGCCAATTGACAATGCCAGATATGCTATAAACGCAGCAAACGCTCGTTGGGGGAGTTTGTATGACTCGCTTTACGGAACTGATGTTATTCCTGCAACAGATGGTGCAAATAAAAACAATTCATACAACCCTGTTCGGGGCAGTAAAGTTGTTGAATATGCTAAAAATTTTTTAGATAAAAGTTTTCCGTTAACAAATGGAAGCTGGAAAGATATTTCAAAAATTTCAGTAGATAGTATTTTACTTAAAAACAAAGCTCAGCTAATTGGTTATAATGGAACTAAAGAAGATCCATCGTCAATCCTTCTTAAAAATAATAATTTACATGTAGAAATTACTATTGATGCAAAAAGTAAAATTGGTAGCACGGATAAAGCTAAAATAAGCGATGTTATTATTGAATCAGCTATTTCTACTATAGTTGATAATGAGGACTCAGTTGCTGCAGTAGATGCCGAGGATAAAGTAAAGTGCTACAGAAATTGGCTTGGTATTATGAAGGGAAATTTACAAACGGAGATGGAGAAAAATGGTAAAAAATTTATAAGAAAATTAAATCCAGATAGGTTTTATGAAGGAGTTAACGGTCAAAAAATAAAGCTACATGGAAGAGCGTTATTGCTAAACCGTAACGTTGGACATTTAATGACAAATCCATCTATCATCTTAAAAGATGGCTCTGAAATCCCTGAAGGTATAATGGATACTTTCATAAGCGTCCTTTGTGCAAAACATGATTTTAAAAATAAAACAAATTCAAGAACTGGTTCTGTTTATATCGTAAAACCAAAAATGCACGGTCCTGAGGAAGTTGCTTTTACAAATATGATTTTTAATAAAGTAGAGGATGTTTTAAAACTTAAAAGAAATACTGTTAAAGTTGGTATTATGGACGAGGAAAGGCGAACTACAATAAACCTTAAAGAATGTATTCGAGCTGTTAGAGAAAGAATAGTTTTTATTAATACTGGTTTTTTAGACAGAACTGGTGATGAAATGCATACTTCATTTGAGGCTGGACCTATGATTTTTAAAGGAGATATGAAAAAATCTATTTGGTTAAACACATACGAGGACTGGAATGTTGATATTGGCTTAGCTTGTGGATTATCTGGTAAGGCTCAAATTGGTAAAGGGATGTGGGCAATGCCTGACCGAATGGCAGATATGATGACTCAAAAAATTAACCACCCTTCAGCTGGAGCGAATTGTGCTTGGGTTCCGTCACCTACTGCTGCAACACTTCATGCAATGCATTACCATCAAGTAGATGTATTTAAAAAACAGGCAGAACTTAAATTACGTACAAAAGCTAAAGTAGAAAATATTTTGACTATTCCAATAGCAGATAGGCCTAATTGGTCAGCAGAAGATATTAAAAAAGAGTTAGAAAATAATGTCCAGAGTATTCTAGGTTATGTCGTAAGATGGATAGACCAAGGCATAGGCTGTTCTAAAGTTCCTGACTTTAATAATATTGGCTTAATGGAAGACAGAGCAACACTTAGAATATCATCTCAACATATTGCAAATTGGCTGTATCACAATATTTGCACGAAAGATGAAGTAATGAACGTTATGAAAAAAATGGCAGAAGTCGTAGACAAACAAAATAGTAGTGACAAAAATTATGAACCAATGGCAGATAATTTTGAAGATTCAATAGCATTTCTTGCTGCTTGTGATTTAGTTTTCAAAGGCCGTATTCAGCCATCTGGTTATACAGAACCATTACTTCATAAACGAAGATTAGAGAAGAAAGCTAAAGATTTATAAAAGCTTTAATTCCATTTAAAATGTATTGAATACTTAAACCAGCTAAAATGATCGCTACTATTCTCGAGAACACACTTATAATTCTTTTGTTAATTATTTTTTCAGACTTTGCAGCAATAAATAAAATAATAAAGGTTGTTGATGTTGCCGCAACTAAAGCAAGCATACCAATAGCCTGATTTGAGAAGTTATTTCCCATAGCGCTTACTGATACAATAACAGATGTTATTGCGGCTGGCCCTGCGAGTAAGGGTGTGGCAAGCGGAAAGATACTCAATTTGTCAGAGGTAAAATTAACATCCTCTTCTTTTCTTTGGTGTCTTTTATCAAAAAGCATTTCTAAGGAAATAATAAATAGAATAATTCCACCCGCTATTGTGAAAGCTGGAAAAGAAATTTTCAAATAAGCTAAAACACTATTTCCTAGTAATCCAAAAAATAATAAAATAAGTGTTGCTATAAATGTTCCGTGTAATGCTGTCTTTATTTTTTCTTTTACATCAAGGTGTTCTGTAACAACTAGAAATAGTGGTGTGCTACCAATGGGGTCTATAACGATAAAATAAAAGATAAAAGTTTTTAAGAATAATTCAGTCATAAAATTTATTATTCGTCTGTTACAGGTAGCCTATTTTTAAAAGCAGAATATAGAGTGCCGTCATCTAATTGCTCGATCTCACCTCCTACCGGTAAGCCTTGAGCAAGTTTAGTAATTTTAATTTTATCATTTTTAATTGCATCTTCAATATAATGAGCAGTTGTTTGACCTTCAATTGTTGCACTTGTTGCAATAATAACTTCTTTAAGATTATTACTCTTAACTCTTCTAACTAAAGAATCTATTAATAGGTTTTTTTGCTCATAGTTTTCATTTGAGTTTAGAGTACCTCCTAGAATATGAAAATGTCCCTTGTAAATACTCGACGATTCTATAGCCCACATGTCTGCTAGATTTTCTACTACGCAAATCTTATCATAGGTATTTTTACCTTCACAAACACAAACTTGGTCTATTACTTTAAGATTTCCGCAGTTTAAACATCTAACTATACTTTTATAAATTTTAGCTAGTGACTGAGCCAAGGGCTTAACCATGCTTTCTTTGTTGTTAATTAGTTTTAAAATTATTCTCTTAGCAGACTTAGGACCCAAACCAGGTAATTTGGCAAAAAGTTTAATTAATTCTTCTATAGCTGGAATTTGATTGTCCATTTAAAAAGGGAACTTGAGATCAAAAGGTAAATTTATTCCACCTGTAGCTTTCATGAGTTCTTCTGATGACTTTTTTTTTAATTTATCTTTTGCATTGTTGAAAGCTGCTATAATTAAATCGTTAATAATTTCTCTTGTTTCTTGTTTTGCTTCGTCGCTCACATTGATTGCTTTAATTATGTAATCTCCAGTTAAAGTCACCCTAACTAAATTGCCACCAGCTTCACCTTCAACTTCTATATTTTTAATAGAATCTTGAGCGGTTTTCATTTTATCTTGCATTTCTTTTGCTTTTGAAAGCATATCTGTAAAATCAGGCATCTTCTTCCTCTGTAACATTAGTAAGTTTTGCTCCTGGAAAAGTTGAAAGAAAATCTTTAACTAAATCACTATTCATTTCTTTTTCTAATTTATTTTTTTTATCCGTAAGATTCTTTTCATAAATTGTCTTTTCACCCTTGTCCTTGCTTAGAGAAATAATCCACCTTTCTCCTGTCCATTTTAATAATTTTTCTGTTAAAATTTTAATAAAGTTTTTATTAAGTTTTTCGTTAAAAGTCATATTTATTTTTCCCTGAGTGAAATTTACTAAATTAACATTTCTCTCTAAGTCATATTTAAGTTCTACTTCTTTTTCTTTTGTGGCAGTTTGAATTAAGTCTTCAAATGTTCTTAGCTCTAAGTGTTTTAATGTTTTTGACTGGAGTTCTGGAACTTTTAGGTAGTTTGTTTTTATTTGATCTGTACTTTTAAGCTGACTTTTATAGATACTTTTTATTTTTGCTTCATCTATCTCGCTAACCTCTGTCGATGTAGCCTTTTTTAATGATATGGATTCTCCGTTTGAATAAGAGTCTGTTGAATTATCATCTCTTTGTTCAATATTTTTAAGATGTATCAGCTGCATAACATACATTTCTAAAGCTAAGTTTTCATTTCCTACAATCCTTAAGTCATCCATTGTTTTGATAGTAAGTTGCCAAAAAATTCCTAAATCTTGTGAATCTAAATTTTTTGAGTAAACATCAATTAGTTGAAGTTCAGATTCTGAAATCATTAGATCTTTTTCGATGGGGCCGAGATTAATTCTTCTATTAAATAGATAGAGAATTTCCAAGATATCATTTAAAAAGTTTTTGGCATCGAGACCACTGTCGATCAATTCTCTTAAATGGTTTACGGCATCTTTTTGATTGCCCGACAAAATTTCTTTAAAGAGAAGTATTAATTTACTTCTGTCAGCAAGGCCCAGCATTAACCTTACGTCTTGCTCTTGAATTTCTTCATTCTTTACGCTTTGACCAATTAACGCTCTGTCTAACAAAGAAATGGCATCACGTACTGATCCTTCGGATGCTCTTGCAATAAGCCGGATTGCATTATCTGAAATGCTACCGTTTTCTTTTTCAGTAATATTTTTGAGGTGTAAAAATAGTTTTTCTAAGTTAACTCTTTTTAAATCAAATCTTTGACACCTCGACAGAATAGTGACTGGGATTTTTCTAACTTCTGTTGTTGCTAAAATAAATTTTAATCTTGATGGTGGTTCTTCTAGTGTTTTTAATAAACCATTAAAGGCTTGTTTCGACAACATATGTACTTCATCAATAATAAATATTTTAAACTTAGCACTAGTTGGGCTGTACTTCGCGTTTTCAATTAGCTCTCTGACATCATCAATCCCGGTCTTAGAAGCAGCGTCCATTTCTAAAATATCCATGTGGCTAGAATTAATTATTTCCACGCAAGACTCACAAAAATTATCTGATGAACAATTTATTTTTTCATTTGAATTCTTTAAACAATTTAAAGATTTTGCTATTAATCTAGCAGTTGTAGTTTTGCCAACTCCTCTTATTCCAGTTAGCAAATAAGCATTAGGAGTTTTGCCTAATTTGATTGCGTTAGTGATAGCTTGAGCCATTACTTCTTGGCCAATAAGATCTTTAAATTCATGAGGCCTATATTTAAGTGCTAAAATTTTGTTGTTTATCATTATAATTAAAGAGGCAGGCAACAACCTGAAAAAATTCACTACGGCTGCTTCCTTTCGGATCTGACCGGGTTTATGAAACATTCACCTGATGCCAACCTCAATATGATTATATCAAGATCAATTTGATTACTACAAGACTAGAATAAAGTTTTTGTGGACTATTTTAGTCTAAAACTTGAGGCTTCATAAACGCCCAAAATATCTAAGCTCTCCGTGTGGAATCCAAGCTCCGCAAGGCCTTTTTGAACTGGTTTTTGGCTTATATGACCTTCAATATCTAAGTAAAAATTAACTTGTTCAAAACTATTTTTAACAGAAAAACTTTCTAGTTTAGTTAGATTAATTTGATTTGTAGCAAAACCGCCTAAGGATTTGTACAAAGCTGATGCTTCGCTTTTTAGCCTAAAGATGCATGTCGTTATGTACTTCTTGTTTTTGTCATACTCAGGCTGGCTAATATTTTTACCCATCACTAAAAAGCGAGTAACATTGCCAGCTTCATCTTCAATATTTTTTTTTAAAATTTTCAAACCATAAGTCTTAGCGGCTAATTCAGATGCAATAGCAGCTACTGAATTGTCATTACTTTCAACTAAATCTTTAGCTGAGCCAGCTGTATCAGCAGATATTATACTTTTGAAATTATTTTTTTTTATAATTTCCTGGCATTGTCCAATAGCTTGGGCATGACTTCTCACATATTTAATATCTTTAAGTTCAGCTTCATTTCTGCATATTAAACAATGCTCAACTTTCTGAAAATGTTCAGCATAAATTTGTAATTTAAATTTTAGTAATAAATAATGAATATCAGCAACTCTTCCAGCTAACGAATTTTCAATTGGAATAATAGCTTTGTAACTTTCATCGTCAAATACTGTTTTGAAAGTTTCTTCAAAAGTTTTACAGTTTTTTATTTCTACGCCCTCGAAAATTTCCTCACAAGCAATATGTGAATATGCACCTTTTTCTCCTTGAAATGCTAATTTAATTTTTGTCATCTATTTTCCATTACTTTTTTTACAGCAACTAAATCTGCCTCCGTATCAACGCTTAACGGACAAGCATCAATGTAGCCAACATCAATTTTCATTTTATCTTCAATAGCTCTTAACTGCTCTAGTTTTCTATCTTTTTCAAGTTTACTTCTATCTAAACTTACATATCTTATTAGAGCTTTATTAGTAAAGGCATAAATACCAACATGATGATAAGTAAATTTGTTTAGTGGTTCGTTGGAAGTTCTAAAAAAATCTACTGCTTTTGCAAAAGATTTGTTTTTAATAGATTTTTCAACAATAACTTTTACCACGTTTGGATCTTTTTTCTCACTATCATTTTCAATGTCAGATGCTAAAGTGCTAATATCACATAAATTTTTTTTCATATGTACTGATAAATCTTTAATAGATTGAGGATTTAAGTTTGGCATATCACCTTGAAAATTAATTATAATTTCAGGTATAGATTTTAATTCTTTGTCAAATACTTCAAACACTCTATCTGTTCCGGTTTCGTGCTTATCGCTTGTTAATACAGCCAAACCATTATGATTTTTAATGAGGTCAAAAATTTTCTGATCAGGCGTTGCTACTATCACTTCACCAACATTTGAATTTTTTGCAGCATCATAAACATGAAGAATCATTTCTTTTTTGTTAATAAGCTTTAATGGCTTATTAGGAAGCCTTTCAGCGTTAAGTCTCGATGGTATTATTATAGCAGTGTTGCTCATAATTATGCGTCCCTTAGACGCAAATAAAGTAACTAAATTTTTAAGTTATTTTTAATATAGTCGTGTTATACGTCAAATAGTAATTATCAAATTTATGGACAGTTTTGAATTAAATAAAATTATAGCTGCTGTACTTATGACTGCATTAATAGTTATAGGGATCAATAAACTTGCGGACTCTATTTTTCACGTCGAAAACCCTAAGATATCAGCTTACAAAGTAGAGGGGGTTGAGTTAGCATCGTCAACCGAAATAACAGCAAAAATCAAAAAGGTAGTTCAACTTGATATAAAAGAAATTTTGGCTTTAGGGGATGTTACCCATGGTGAAAAGGTATTTAAAAAATGCAGTGCTTGCCACATGATAGCAAGTGGAGGAAAAAACATGATTGGTCCTAATCTATGGAGTGTAATTGGTAGAACGGCTGGTTCCGTAAATGATTATAAGTATTCAAAAGCCATGGTAGCCTATGGAAAAGAATGGACTTTTGAAGAAATGAATAGTTATCTAATTAAACCACAAGCGTATGTTAAAGGAACTAAAATGGCCTTTGCTGGTCTAAGAAAAGAAAAAGATAGAGCTTCAGTTATTTTATTTATGAATTCTAAAAGTAGCAGTCCAAAACCATTACCTTAGCCTAAGCACCAATTGATAATACTTTTTTGTGCATGAACTCTATTTAGAGCTTGTGTCCAAACTACAGATTGTTTGCCGTCAATTATTTCGTCTGTAACTTCATCTCCTCTACTCACAGGCAGACAATGCATAAAAATTGCATCAGTTTTTGCAAGCTTCATTAGTTTTTTATTTACTTGATATCCTTTTAAAATTTTTTTCTTTTTGTTTTTATCTACCTTGTCATTCATAGATATCCATTTATCAGTCATGATACAGTCTACATTTTTAACTGCCTCAGCAGGATTTTTAATAATGTTAATATTAGCTTTGTTTTTTTTTGCCCAATCTAAAACTTTTTTATTAGGTCTGTATTTGTCTGGACAACCTATGTTAAGCTTAAAATTAAACTTTGCAGCAGCTGCAATAAAAGAATTAGACATATTGTTATTACCATCGCCTAGCCAAGCAATTGTTTTTCCTTCTATCTTTCCTTTTCTTTCTTCAAGAGTTAAAATATCAGACATAACTTGACAAGGATGACTTAGTTCAGACAATCCATTAATTACCGGGATATCAGAATACTTAGCAAGATCCTCTAGGTTTTTATGTGAGGATGTTCTTATCATTACGATGTCAGCATATTCTGAAAAAACTTTAGCTGTATCTTTTATGGATTCATTTCCTTTTCCATAGTGAATTCCATCGGGATTTAAAACAATGGAAGAACCTCCTAGCTGCTTGACTGCAATATCAAAAGAAATTCTTGTTCTTGTTGAGGGTTTTTCAAAAATCATAACCATGGACTTGCCTGCAAAGGGTTCGTCAAAATCAGCTGCTGATTTATTCAGTTCTTTTCTTTTTGATTTTCTTGTTTTTGCTTCATCTATAATTTCTCTTAATTCTTGAGAAGAGAGATCTGAAATATTTAAAAAATTATTCATTTAAAAGTTTTGCATACTTTTCTTAAAATTACTATTGCCTGATCAATATTTTCTTTTTTTACATTTAACGGCGGTAATAACCTAATAACATTTTCTGCAGCTCTGATTGTTAACAATTTATTGTCTAAAAGTTTTTTTACAAAGAGATTGAGTTCTGGTGATACTTTTATCCCAATAAGTAGTCCAACACCTCTAACTTCTTTAATTATGCTTGGAAACTCAGACTGTAATTTATGAAGTTCATTGTGAAAATATTGAGAGACTAACTGAACATTTTTTAAAAAACCTTTTTTAAGAATTAGATCCATAACAGCATTACCAATACTCATTGCTAGGGGGTTTCCGCCAAATGTTGATCCATGAGAACCTGGTGTCATACCAGAAGCTACTTTTTTTGTCATTAAGCACGCTCCAATTGGAAATCCACCACCTATTCCCTTTGCGATAGGAACTATATCAGGAGTTATCCCTGAATATTCGTAAGCAAAGAACTTTCCTGATCTTCCTATTCCACACTGAACTTCATCTAAAATAAGTAAAATATTTTTTTTATTACATAACTTTCTTAAACCTTTTAGACAGTAGTCAGGGATAACTTTGATGCCACCTTCTCCCATAATAGTTTCGATCATTATGGCTGCAGTTTTTTTCGTGATAGATTTTTCTAGACCTTTATGATCAGCAAAATCAAAATGATCAAAGCCATCTACTTTTGGCCCAAAACCTTCTATGGCTTTTTTACTATTACCTGCATAAATTGTAGCTAAGGTTCTACCGTGAAAACTGTTATTCAAGCATAAAATTCTATTTTTTTCAGGCTGACCTTTTGAATAGAAATATCTTTTAGCTACTTTAATTGCTAGCTCAGTTGCTTCTGCTCCTGAATTTTGAAAGGCTACATAATCTGCAAATGTATTTCCAGTAAGTTTTTTTGCTAATTTTTCTTGTTCTAAGATTGTAAATGCATTGGAGACGTTCCATAATTTTTTAGATTGTTTATTAATTGTCTTGACTAAATAATCGTGACAATGTCCGAATGAATTGACTGCGATACCCTGTACAAAATCTAAATATTTTTTTCCAGTCTTGGAATAAAGATAACAACCCTTACCTCTTACAAAAGAAATTTTTTTTCTATTATAGTTATTTAATAAAGCGCTCATGGTTAAGATTTTATTTTATAACCTTTTTTATATAATAAATAAGCGACCATCCACATGATAAAGCTTAATATTGTTAAATAGATTAGCCCTACTATAAGAGAGCCGTCTGACTGACCAATAAAACTATATCTAAATCCATCTATCATATAAAAAAATGGGTTGCCCTTACTAATTGTTTGGAGGTAACTTGGTAGTTTATCGATAGTGTAGAACGTTCCTGATAAAAAAGATAATGGAATAATAATGAAATTAGTTACCGTTGCCATGTGATCAAATTTTTCAGCCCAAAGGCCAGCCACTACACCAAGTGCGCCAAGAATAAAAGAAGATAAAAAAGTGTATGCAATTAAAGTAAAATAATTTTTAATTTCAATATCTATAATTAAATGAAAAACACATATTGAAATAAAAGCGATCATTATACTTCTTGTTACTGCGGCAAGTGTTATGGCTATAGTTACTTCACCCGCAGACAAAGGTGCATATAAGATGTCAACTATATTTCCTTGTATTTTCCCAATCATAAAAGATGAGGCCGAGTGGGAAAAAGATTGCTGAATAACTTGCATGGCAACTAAACCTGGTGCTAAAAAGTTTATAAAAGGAACTCCTAAAACATTTCCTCTATCCGTGCCTATGGCTAGCGACAAAACTAATAGAAAAAGTAACGCAGAGATAAGAGGTGAAAAAATAGTTTGAATCCAAACATTTAGAAATCTTAAAACTTCTTTTTTATAAAGTGTCCACGCGCCAATCCAGTTAATAGAGCCAAACCTTCTCGTACCTATTTTATATTTTGAACTAATTTCAACCATGAGCAGTGTTATATCTTTTTAAGCTTAAAAAACTTGTGCAAAACTAATTTTTTTGTCGAATTTACTGGTAATTATTGCCTCTGCATACTAGATAATGAAATATATTAGATAAACATACTATATGTAGATATAATTAAATATATGAGTTGGACAAACGAAAAAGTAAAAAAATTAAGAGAACTTTGGACAAAAGGCCATACAGCTAGTGAAATATCAAGCATGTTAGGCGATACAACTAGAAATGCCGTTATAGGAAAAGCCCATCGTTTAAACCTGGAAGAACGCGCTCCTTCTAAATCTAAATCAAGTTCTGAAAATAGACAAACTCACAGTTCTCAAACAAAACTTAAAGGTTCAGCAAGTAGAAAGAGTAAATTTAATTCTATTTTGCTTGATAAAAACTTTGAGCCAGAAAAACCAACTGCCTTGGAACATTTAACTGACCAGACGTGTAAATGGCCTTCAGGTCATCCTGATGAGGTAAATTTTTATTTTTGCGGTAGAAAATCGGTAGAAGCTTTTCCTTACTGTAAGCTACATGTCTTGTACGCTTTCCAGCCTAAAGGCCAAAAAGAAGAGGTTCTTAATAAAGATAATGAGTTACCACCATTTATTGAAAAAAAAATTAAGTCAGCTTAATTAATAATTTTTAAAATTTAAACCTATGAATTTTGTAAGAAAATATCTGAAGTGGGGAAGTACGTTTTTAGTGTTAACTGGAATTCTTTTAACTAATCTAAACCACTACCCAATCAATATATTCTTTCATGGGGCTGGTGTGGTAGGTTGGACGGTTGCTGGTTTTCTTTCTAAAGACAAAGCAATTCTTACAAACTTTGGGCTACAAATACCTTTGTTTTTAATCGGTTTTTATCAATTATTATTTTAATGAAAAATAGAATATTTATAGGCGAGTTTATAGGAAGCGTTTTTTTAGTCATGATAATAGTT